>WBZU01003539.1_pt1 | contig 10183 bp, 11 predicted proteins | sample 5204311 | NCBI WGS metagenome assembly WBZU01 (sample SAMN12344359, study PRJNA552823) | activated sludge metagenome | biome: Activated sludge suspended growth; feature: Nitrification reactor; material: Wastewater; isolation source: activated sludge from nitrification reactor of wastewater... | reverse complement strand
ACTCCATCAAATGGATTATTGGATATCGCGGGTACAATAATCTCGACATGTTGACCCAATCCAACATCACGTGCAATTTGCTCCGGTATATCGCCAACCACCCAAACATGGGATAAGTCAGCTATTTGAAATAATTGATCTGCTGGTTGAACTACTTTACCTACGATAACATCACGAACAATAACATAGCCTTCTCTTGTCGATTTAATATCCAGCCAGGGTAAAATTTTACCTTTTTTATTAAGTTCTTTTAATTCAGTATCACTCATTCCAAATAAGCGCAACTGATCAACTGCAGCTCCGAGCTCTGCCTGAGCGATTTCCAACTCTGATTTTCGCCGCTCTACTTCAGCAAGTGGTATTACATCTGCGGTTAACAAGTGCTGAGCACGATCATACGCTTTTTGCGTGACGGTAACTCGTGATAAAGCGCGCAGATAGGCCAATTGTGATTGCGTCAGATCAGGACTCGTAATTCGTGCTAGACGTTGGCCAGCTTTAACGTAATCACCTAAGATCACAAATAACTCAGTTATTCGACCTGTTACATAAGAACCTATTTGTGCAGTGCGTTCTTCATCAACTTGTATTCGGCTAGGCACTTGTATACGATCAGCCAAATCAACTAGTAAAGGATCTCCAATTTTAAGACGATTGATGATGTCAGATCTTGCTTTAATATAATTAAAGTCTTTATCCTCATCTAATTCTTGTTGTACAGTTTCTGTTGCAGGTAAATTTGATGAATTATTGGTATCACCACAACTACTAAGTAAAACAGTACACAAAATAATGCTTGTAGTAATTAGCTTAAAGCTCATTCTGGAATCAACTCCTTAGGAAAATGTGCACGCAGACGATCAATCTCGGCAGCAGCCGACTGTAACTCAAAGCGGGCTAATAAAAAATCCCCCTGAAGCCCACGCAATATGCGCTGAGCATCTAAAAACTCGATCAAACCTCGTTCACCAAATCGATAAGCAGCTTGCGCTATTTGAACTGCATTTTCTGCTTCCTTAATCAATCCTCCCTCAAACATTTCAACTCGTCTTTGGGCGATTTGTAGGGCTTGCCAGGCCGCTTCAAACAATTGACTAACTTCATAGCGGCGATAATCTAGGGTTTGGCGGATACGTGCTGAATCATAGATCGCCGCATCGATCTCGCCACGTCGTTGATAAAAAAGTGGAATCCTCACCTGCAACCCAGCAGTGTTAGACGTGAATTGGCGATCTTGATAGTTAGAATATAAAACATTCAGTTGAGGTAATATCGTTGCGCGCTCCTGATCAATCCGCAATTGAGTTCGTTCTTGCTCCGCTTGTAAACGCAATATTTCTGGGTTAGTTTCAGGAATTTCTTTCCTCAGCTCCTCTAGTGTGGGTAAATCAATGTGATCTTCTAGAGAACCTTTTACTTCGAAGTTTATCGGTAATGCGCCTGCTGTAAATTGCAGTAATACAACCCGAGCCCTTTGTGCGGTCAATTCTGCAGCCTGCTTACGATTTTCAGCACTTTGTAACTCAGTATCTGCTCGAACTAGCTCAAAACGAGCAGCTTCTCCTCTTTCCACATTATGTTTGATGCGTCGACGCACATCCTCGATCAAACTATAGATATTTTGCTCCAACGCTGCTTGTTCCTGCCGAAGCAATAGTTCATAGGTTCTAACTCTAAGTTGTGCTGCCAGATCCGTTCTAGCTTGATCAAAGCTGGCACGCCCCGCTTCAACAAAGGCTTCTGCTGCGCCAATTCGAGAACTCCGCATAAATGGATTCTCAATTGCTTGATTAACTGTCACAGAACGTTGCATTGAGAACGGCCCTTCCGTATCTTTTCCTGGATACCTTCCGTGATCTGGACCAGCCATGACAGTCACTTCAGGATTCGGATAAGCTCTGGCTGCAATCACCCCAGCTTTAGCAATGTCAACTTGAGAACGAGCTGCTTGTACTAGCCCATTTGCTTCCAACCCAATCTGCTGAATTTCTAGCACAGTATATTGATTTGCCAAAGTTTGCGCCCAACCGACTGAGCTCGCTAACCCAAACAAACCCATTAAGATAAATAATCTCAGCATGGTAATCTTTAATAAATAATTAAGAATTTGCGTAAAATTCTAGAATTTTACATGAAGTATTTGTGATCAAGCATTTAAGTTGCAGGCTAAATACAAAGTATTTAGTCAATCTAGCCAAGGTAAAGTATAAACTGTGATAAATGAATACAAGCTGAACGATTTATTCTAAAGAAGCTATTTCTAGGTTCTCTACCTAATCTGTTAGATTAGATCATTAACTCATCATTATTGACTTATAAACCTTCGATGCATATCCACCTTTTGATTCCTAACTTGTTTTGGTCAGACACCAGTTTAAAAGAAGCTATCAAGAATTGGTCGCTACCTGCCTTAGAAACAATTTTGACAAAGAGCCAATTAAATCAACAACCATCGGAGGGAATCGAAGCATGGTTATGTGAAACATTTGGTATATCAAAACAGCAAGATTGGCCCATAGCGCCCATTACCTTAAGCTTAGATGATCCCAATTACAGCCTAAAATCGAGTTCTAAATATTGGCTGCGCGCTGATCCTGTGCATCTCAGAATTGCAAATAACCATCTGCTCTTGGCGGATAGTCAAATGTTCAAAATATCTTTAACGGAAGCAAGCCAAATTACTGATACATTCAACCGATATTTCTCTAAAGATGAAATCTCTTTTGCCGCTTTTTATCCAGATCGATGGTACATGGGCTTACCCAGAATTCCCAATCTTCAAACAAGACCGCTCAGCTATGTAAGCGGGAAAAATATCAATGCGCAGCTTCCAATGACAACAGAAAAAGGGCTAGCACACAAAATTTTAAATGAAGTTCAAATGCTCCTTCACGAGCATCCCATTAATCTAGCAAGAGAAATTCAAGGTGAGTTAATTATCAATAGCGTTTGGTTATGGGGAGGTGGAATATTACCTAAACAATTTTGCTGTAACTTTGATCAGGTTTGGAGTAATTACCCTATAACTCAAGCGCTAGCGAATTTGTGCAATGCGCCGCATTACCCGCTCCCGCCAGATACAAACGAATGGTTGCAGTCTACTAATAAAGGTAACCATCTAGTAGTAATTGATCTTTTACAGAAGAAGGCGCAATACAAAATTATTAATGAATGGTATGACTGCATAAATCAATTAGAACAAAAATGGTTCTCCCCTTTATTGAACGGAATAAAAAAAGATCAGATTAAACAACTTACGATTCATACGTTTAATCAAGATTTAGTAAAACAATTCAAGCTAACCCCTAGGGGTCTTTGGAAATTTTGGTCTTTCAATAAAGCATTCTCAACATTTCATTAATTTAGATCCTAGTTATTAATTTATAAAATACTCATTAAATAACCGACCGATCAATGAACGAACAACTATCTCCCAGAATTAGCCACACCAAGTCCTATGTTGTTTCATCTATTGCTATCATTGTTTTAGCAATACTCATGGCATCAAACTTTCTGACTCTGGGACTTGAATCAAATGTAATCAGTATCTTGTGGGGCACCCTTGTCATTGTCGTGATAACAATGATTATACAAACGCTCAGCATTGAACGAAACTACGCAGAATATTTAACCCAGTTGCATAATAATAAGGAAAGGCTTGCAAATGAAATTAAGCATCGTTTGTGGGCTGAAAAAACTACATCCGAAAATAAAACTCGGCTCCAAATTATCGATGAAAACTTTCCAGTCATGCTTGCTTACTTCAACTCCAAACAGCAGTGCTGTTATCACAACAGAGCCTATCGATTATGGTTTAGCTTAAAATCTGAGCAAATCGATAATCATTCCCCACAGCAATTTCTAAACACAGAGTTTTATCAGGGGATAAAAGAAAATATTGATAACTTATTAAGTGGTGAAATCATTCATGGCCAGCGTATACAGAAACTTATTAGTGGCTCAGTTTGCCTTATCTCAGAACAATTCATTCCCCATTTTGACGCTAAAGGAAAAGTCATTGGCTTTTATACACTGTATACGCCTAGAATACTAAAAGAACATGAGTCAATTACAGAAAATTCTAAAAATAATCTAGTTGAAATTAGATCAGAAAAAAACAGTGCCGAGGAAAAATCAAGTCAGAATAAAAATTCTCGCCTTTCCTCAGAAATGAATTTTGCTTCCAGAGTACTAAAGGCCATTAATCAAGGTGAATTTCATTTATATTTCCAAAGTATTATCTCTACGAATCAAGGTTCTAATCAGATTACCTTTTGTGAAATTTTAATTCGAATGGCCGAGGAAGAAACAAATTTAATTCCACCAGGCGCATTTTTACCTTTAGTAGAAAAATATAATTTAATGCCACAACTTGATCGCTGGGTTGTTGGCTACCTAACAAAATGGCTTTCTTCACATCCCACGAAGTCTAATACTATCATGTGCATTAACATAGCCAAAGATACCCTTTGCGATCCCCAATTCACTATCTTTATTAAAAACCAATTAACAACATACAATATTCCTGCAAAAACACTATGTTTTGAAATCGAAGAAGTCGATGCAAAATCCAATCTTTCAGAAGTCGCTACCTTTACACAAAATATTCGACAAATAGGTTGCTATGTTTCACTCTGTAGTTTTGGGCACGATCGAACTTCTTTTAATCTGCTTAGAAATATTAAAGTTGATTTCATAAAAATTGATGGAAATCTAATCTGTGACATGCTTTACAATGAAACTGATCAAACTAAAGTTAGCGAAATTAATCGACTTGCTCACATTATGAAAATTAAGACTATCGCTGAGCTTGTAGAATCTCAAGAAATAGCTTATAAGCTTCGTGAAATCGGGGTTGATTTTGTGCAAGGCTTTGGAATTGCGCAACCACAACCGCTCAATGCGCTCACAGAAACATCAGATTAGTATTCATCTATTTACTTGATTGTGCATTAACCCATTGCTCTGGTGTAAGTGTTCTCATCGATAGCGCATGAACATCGTCTTTCATCCGCTCACGCAATGCACGATATACCAATTGATGTTGCTGAATCATTGTTTTACCAACAAACTCTGCACTGACAATCACGGCATTAAAGTGACGACCATCTTCTCCTTCTACCTGAATCCACTCACAGGGTATGGATGCTTCAATAGATTTTTTAATTTGATCGGAAGAAATCATAATTACCTCAGTAGTATGTAAAATTAATAAAAGTGCATAAAAATTTAATCATCGTTACCAGAATAACTAGTGCCTGAATTTATAACCTGTCTTAAGCATGTTCAGTGTTAGCAATGAAACAACCAAAAAACAAGCAATTACAGCAGCCAAACTCAGATAGGGCGACACATCAGAAACACCTAGAAATCCATAGCGAAAACCGTCAACGATATAAAAAAAAGGATTTACATAAGAAAGCTTTTGCCAAGCAGGTGAAAGAGAAAGAGTTGAATAGAATACCCCAGATAAGAATGTAGAAGGCAAAATAATAAAATTCTGGAAAGCAGCAAGCTGATCAAATTTATCTGAACAAATTCCAGCAATTATCCCCAGAACTCCCAGAATCATACTCCCCAATAAAACAAACAATACAATCCAGAATGGAAATTGTGTTGATACTTCATGGAACTGGGATACCACAATAAACATACCCAAACCCACTAGCAAACCCCTCACTACAGAAGCTAATAAATAAGCACCAAAAAACTCAAAATAAGATAGAGGCGACAGCAGCACAAAAATGATATTGCCAGAAATTTTTGACTGAATTAGGCTTGATGATGAGTTGGCAAAAGCATTCTGTAAAATAGCCATAATTATTAACCCAGGAATCAAAAACTGAGAATAGGAAACACCTGGATAAATTTGGACACGTGATTCTAATATATGTGAAAAAATCAACAAATAAAGCAAAGTTGATACGATAGGCGCCAAAATTGTTTGGAAACTGACCTTCCAGAACCTCAAGAGCTCTTTATGAAATAAAGTCAAAAAACCCGTCATGTCCCTATAAATGATTTATCGCTCATCATTCTTATAAAGACTTCTTCTAAATCAGGCTCCTGAAGCTTCATTTCGAGTATTTCAATTTTTTCCTGCTGTAAAATGGTAAGAATTTCTGAAATTTCCAAGTAATCTTGAATTTTAAAAATATAGCATTCATTTTGCTTTATCGATGACCATTTAATTAGCTGCATTGGTAGTACTTCACACGCTAAACGAAGCTGTAACGAGATATCACGGATTTTATCAATCAAATTACGAATACTATCCAAAACAATAATTTTTCCTTTTTTTAGCATTGCTACATGTTGGCATAATGCTTCAGCTTCTTCTAAGTAATGAGTCGTCAACACAATTGTATGTCCATCTTGATTCAGCTGTTTAACGAAAGACCATAAAGCTTGCCTAAGCTCAACATCCACTCCAGCTGTCGGTTCATCAAGTATGATTACCGGAGGTTTATGAACCAGGGCTTGCGCTATCAATACCCTTCGCTTCATACCTCCAGAAAGCGCTCGCATATTAGTGTCTGCTTTATCAGCCAGATCAAGTCGGTGCAATATTTCATCAATCCATACTTTATTTTTTCTGATGCCATAATATCCAGATTGGAAAACCAGTGTCTCACGCACAGTAAAAAAAGGATCAAAAACTAATTCCTGAGGAACAACGCCAAGCACACTTCGGGCTTTTGAATAGCTAGTTACAACATTGTGACCCATTACTTTAACCTGGCCACTATTAGCCATGACCAATCCTGCCACAATACTAATCAATGTTGTTTTACCCGCACCATTTGGCCCAAGTAATGCAAAAAATTCCCCTTGAGCGATTGAAAGTTGAATATCCTCCAGCGCAACCAAATTACCAAATGATTTATTCAGTCTCTGAATCTCGATTGCTGGAATCATCTACAAACAAAAGAAGCAAACCTACTTTAATTAAAGTTAAGCAAAAACTGTGATCGAGAAATGACTTATTAGGTGGGTAAGATTATTTCACTCAAACCATACAATTTGAGTAAACTACTTAAATTTTCCGGCAAGTGAACAAAGTGAAGATCAAGTTTCCGCGTCTTTGCTATCCGTAACCATTCAAGTAACATACTCACAGCTGACGAATCAACTTCTGTTACTTCGTTCAAATCGATAATTTGACAATGGCTATCCATTAGATCAATCCCTTGCTGAGTTAATTCAACGACATTATTAAATGTAATCGAACCGCTAAGAGCAACCTTATTTCCATCTAGATAGATTGCCATGATTGATTAAGTTCATCCATGTTAATTAAAACTCAATTCGCAGACTTATTACTGCCCTTCTAGCGATTTATTTTTCTTCGCAAGTGATTCAATTAGGCCGTTAACCCCCCCTTTCTTTATCTGACTATTAAAAGTACTACGATAATTTGTCACAAGACTGACTCCAGCGACTGTCACATCAAAAACTTTCCATCCGTTATCTGTTTTTTCCATACTATAATCAATTGGAACAGGTTCTTTACCTCGCCCTTGAATCACAACCGTTTTGACCGTAGTATTTTTAGCGTCAGACTGAGGTGAGATCGGATTGACTTCAATCACTTCATCACGATAATTCGTTAGTGCGTTGGAATAAGTTCTCACTAGCAAAGTTTGAAATTCATTTACTAGTTCCTTTTGTTGTTGGGGCTCTACTTTTGACCAGTTCTTCCCCATCGCAAGTTGAGTCATCCGTGTAAAGTTAAAGTGCGGTAGTATTTTATTTTCAACCAAATCAAGAATACGATCTTTTCCACCCTTCTTGATCCCATTATCCTGCTTGATGATAGCAATCACTTCATCAACCGTATTTTTAACTAGTAGATCAGGCGCAGTATCCTTTGCCCATCCTGATAGAGCTACACATAGCAGTATCAAAGAAATCAATGTATTAATCATTTTTTTCATAATTATCTCAATCCTCAAAATTATCCGATAAGTGTATTAATTCTCAGAAGCTTTATCAAACAGAAAGCGTCCTATCATCTCTTCTAGCACCATGGCTGAATTTGTTTTCATAATTTTATCACCATCCGCAAGCATTACTGCATCGCCCCCTGGTGACAAACCAATATACTGTTCTCCCAGTAATCCAGACGTCAAAATACTAGCAAAGGTATCCTTTGGAAATTGATAAGAACTGCTGACTCCCATTGTAACAATTGCATCATGGGTTTCCAGACTATATTGAATATCCAATACACGCCCTACAACAACACCAGCACTTTTAACAGGCGCTCGAATTTTTAGGCCGCCAATATTTTCAAAATTTCCTGTTAAATTATACACTTCCCCTGCATTATAGCTTGTCAAGTTCCCTACTTTTAACCCTAGAATCAGCAGGGCTCCAATACCGGCCATCACGAACAGCCCGACCCAGAAATCCATTACTGTTCGTGACATCAACTCACTCCTCTGAACATAAATGAAGTTAATACAAAATCTAATCCAAGAATAACCAATGAAGAGGTCACGACTGTTCGAGTCGTCGCGCCTGAAACACCTTCGGCAGTAGGTGGGGCATCGAAACCTTCAAAAACCGCGATCGCTGTAACCGCAACGCCAAAAAAGCAGCTTTTGATCACACCATTTACAATATCATAGCGAAAATCAACCGCGTTCTGCATCTGTGACCAAAATGATCCATTATCAACCCCAATAAAAACGACGGTAACCAGGTATCCGCCGAATACTCCCATTACTGAGAACATGGCAGCCAGAAACGGCATTGATATCACACCAGCCCAGAAACGTGGCGCTACTACCCTTGCAATCGGATCAACTGCCATCATTCCCATCGCAGCTAACTGATTTGTTGCTTTCATTAGTCCAATTTCAGCAGTAATAGCCGATCCAGCTCGGCTCGCAAACAATAACGCCGCCATCACAGGACCAAGCTCTCGAACCAAAGAAAGCGCAACTAATGTTCCCACTGCAGACTCTGAACCATATTTCTGCAGTGTTTCGTAGCCTTGTAAACCAAGAACCATTCCAACAAAAAGGCCTGATACAAGAATAATAATCAGTGAAAGAACACCAACAAAATAGATTTCCCTAACGACAAGACCAAATCGCAAAAAACTAGTTGTTGATTTGAGTAAAACCCAAACAAAAAACCGACTTGCAACGCCCAAACGCCAAATGCTATCAATCGTCCGGTGTCCTATCGCTTGGATACTAACCACAATGCGGTTACGCAACAAAATTCTCCAGCGCCAGGTCTTTTTGATAAGATTGAGCAGGATAATGGAATGGTACAGGACCATCCTCTTCACCATGCACAAATTGATGAACAAAAGGTGCGACCGAGTTTTTTACCTCTTGTGGAGTGCCTTGCGCAGCAATCACGCCATCCGCCAAAAAATAAACATAATCTACAATTTTCAAAGACTCTTGGACATCATGTGTAACCACAATTGATATCATTCCTAATGCATCAGTTAATCGTCGGATCAGATTACCAATTACGCTCAATGAAATTGGGTCCAAGCCAGTAAAGGGTTCATCATACATTACGAGCATGGGATCAAGTGCAATTGATCTTGCTAAAGCAACACGACGTGCCATCCCACCGGATAACTCTGCTGGCATCAAGTGATGCGCACCCCTTAGCCCTACAGCCTGTAATTTCATCAAAACCAGGTCTCGTACCATTGATTCTGGTAAGGTAGTATGCTCCCGTATTTGAAAAGCTACGTTATCAAAGACAGAGATATCCGTGAATAAGGCACCAAACTGGAACAGCATCCCCATCTTTCTTCGCAACTTAAACAATTCATCCCGACTAAGGTGATGAACGATTTGATCTGCAACTTTAACATGACCACCAGAAGGTTTAATTTCCCCACCAATCAAACGTAATAACGTCGTTTTCCCCGAGCCACTCCCACCCATCACTGCAATCACTTTCCCACGCGACATAGCCATGTTAACGTTATTCAAAATTGGCCGTGTACCATATGAAAAGGCTAGATTCTTGATCTCGATCAGATTATCTGTCATGAGATTCTTCTGTTACTTGTAATATCACGAAAAAATAGCATTAAGCATAAAACAAGGTATTCTAATTCAGAACCTGAATCGATGGAGATTTTCTTCCATCAATTAATATTGAAATTAATACTGATTAATCACCAGCTACCAGTAATGCGACT
>WBZU01003537.1_pt1 | contig 10185 bp, 8 predicted proteins | sample 5204311 | NCBI WGS metagenome assembly WBZU01 (sample SAMN12344359, study PRJNA552823) | activated sludge metagenome | biome: Activated sludge suspended growth; feature: Nitrification reactor; material: Wastewater; isolation source: activated sludge from nitrification reactor of wastewater treatment... | reverse complement strand
GACTGTCTGCATGGCGATCCCCGGAATGCAAATAGCCAACCCCGGGGGATTGGCTAAGTGCAAGAAGTGCAACCAAATTTCTTGGCTCCCCGACCTGGGCTCGAACCAGGGACCTACGGATTAACAGGCAACCCAGCCGGCCCCGTGTAATTATAAAATCAATACCTTGCAATGCTCGCCACCTTGCAACGAAGCTTGAAACAGTTGTGTAATGCGCTAGATCACTGCGATAAAGCTACGATTCGGCTACATGATATAAGGGGAATCAATCAAAGCTGTTATGGCCATGAGCGGAGACAGATGGGTGGTCTTGGCAACGCGTCAAAAGTAGCCCATCAATTTGTAGAACAAATGCCCCGTAAGCAAGAGTAGGTTGTTGTGTGAAATTTAGTAGAGCGCCCCAAATCGTACAACATAAAGAGAACACTATTGCATATCGCTAAGCCTCCACCAATTTTCGAGTTCTTTTGCCGAACAACCCCATGCGTTGCGAATGGCTGCTTCACTCAATATAGCGGAGTAGGCATTCCAATATTTCTGGACATTAATATAATTGGGATGCCAATTAATGCAAAGACAGCCACCTATAGACTCAACTTGGTCCATTAGCTGTAAAGCGTGTCGAACCGCTAACGCTTGGTTATACTCGAGGCCGCTTGGCGAGAATAGTGAGACGTCCATAACATGCATGGGAATCTCGAGAACATTAGTTGAAGAGCCAGTCTGATGATCCCAGCAGTAGTAAGGAAACGTTGTGCCGGATCGAAATCCGATGGCTCTGTTGAATCCATGGGTAGAATCGTTGGTAATTCCGCACCGATGTTGAATGAAGATAATGCTGTCTTGTGCTTGTAACAGCTGACCCAAGCACGTCTTCTAGCTGTTGTTTCTCGGCTCGGAGAATGTCTTCATTAGTAGCAGAATGGTAGCTTCCGTGGAGCCCAATATCCCAACCTGCCGCGTACATTTCGCGAATCATATCGCTTACGTGCATCGGTCTGGAATCGAAAACAATACGATCCGAAAACTTATAGGTGCAATCCCACAGATGTGGCTTGATTAAAATTGATGGGAAAAAATAAAAGGTCGATTTAAATCCATATTGATCTTCGATCTTCATCCAATCTTCATAGTGCCATAATGGATCTTTAGTCGCGCCACAAATCATCTGCGTCGCAATTCGCTTTGTAAAAACCAATCCATGTCGGATAGCAAGCCAATATTGGCGTGCTGTGCGATAGTTTTTGATTCTTTGTAAAACCCCCCTTGTCGACAGGATCGTTTCCGAAACCAGATCAACATCATGAGTTAGTACAATTGCGAAAGATTTCCCGTTTGGCCACTTTGGTTTGATCAATTCACAAGAATCTCGAGAGAGTCGTCTAATTATTTCCTTGTCGAGGCTAGGGACATAAAGATTGCCTTCCCGTTGTCGCTCTGCATACTGCCAATCCCAATTCCCCCAAGTGTCGCGAAGAGAAGTATCCAACTCTTCGCGTCGACTTAGTTCTGCGTAGACCGATTTGTGAAGATCATTATCATGATCCATTGACGAAATGCGTACGCCAAAATTTCGCTCAATAAACCTGGATGAATACTCTATTTCGTTTGATGTAAGGCGCGTCATCAAGCCTCTTTATACAAATATTATCTGGGGCAACTGAAGTATCTGTTAATACAGCCGAAAACGACAAGTCAGGCAGTTGCTCCGACCGCAATCCACAAATCGGCCATTTTCCGATAGGATTGACAAATCCACTCTCAAGGCGCGACTAGCCGATGGGACGAGAATCCATGGAACACCATGCCAATCTCCACGAAGCAAGTTTCCATCTTGTTCATAGTATTTATAGAACTTCCAAAATGACATACTGCACCCTGGGCTTTCGGGAGCAACGGATGAGACAGCTTTTCCATTTTCCAGCCGATCCCAACGAAGCAGAAATCGATAAATGTGTTTTTGGCTTAGTCCAAGTTTGAATTGTGCTGCATGGACGGTTGAAAAACCAGGGCTTTCTGTTTCACAACCTAGGAGCAACATCGAAAAATCGTGAGATGTAGCTAAGGCCGAAATCGGTTCAAATGAGGATTGGCGGTAATCATGTGTTGAAAGCACTTGGCGAATGCGATCCCCAATGCCAACGAATGCTGTTGTAGGATGGGCGCTTACGTAGGAATCGGGAAGTTCGGCAAGGCGCTTCCCAAGCGCCCCAGAGTTTGTTGGAGGAGGCAGTGTTTCAAAAGGCTTTTCCCAGAATCGGCGAATTGGATAGAAGTGGGGAGCAAATATTTCTGAAAATTCAATGTATTTTGAAAGAAATTGAGATATTCCGCCAGCGGAGGCTATAGGCTTTGCAAGCTGTCGAAGTGAGGCACGAACATATAATATTCCTGAAGTGGTTTTAAGCAAGTCGGCGCTCCAGAGGCTAGAAGAAAAAATGTTGGATAAGCTTTCGGTACAGCAACTGCCACCAAAAATCAAGCTATCGGACAATATATATTCTAGACTAAGTCATCGAATATAATTTAAATTGCCCAACGGTTAATGGTGAGTGGTCCTCCATTTTCGACATCGCTTGTTGTTTTCGCCCCTCAAGAAAAGCCACAATAGAGTGTTTATTCTGCAGTTAGTCGCAAAATTTAACGCCTTCCGCCACCATTAGCACTAAAAAGCTGGACGTTTTAGATTCCTCTCATTTGCGTCGTTGTCCAAATTTCGAAATGATTAGGCGCATGAAGTCATCGTCGAGCTTGTTTATTAGCGAGTTCCCATACTATACACATGCTATTGTCGATGCCACGACAAGACTTCCTCGCCACGATTCTGCCATGCCAACGAGTATTCCCGTACCCCGTCGCCTGATCGACAAGTTCCTCGGCAAGATGCTCCCGCTGGCCGATGAAGTATCCGGCCTCCTCCAACAGAACGCCGAGCAAGACGGCCTCACACCCCGCCTCAAGGAATCCTGCAGGCCGTTCTCGATGATGTCCGCGTAGCCAAGCTGAAGGAAGCCTCGAAGGCCACGACCAACCGTTATCTGGCGCTTGTGCGCTCCATCCTGATTCGGGCCAGAGACGAATGGGAATGGATCGACAAGGCGCCGAAGGTTCGGCTCTTTAGAGAATTCGCAAGCCGTGAACGGTCGCTGACGCGAGAGCAGGCGGCGCGTTTGCTGGACGAGTTGCCGGAACACCAGCGCGAGGTGGTTCTCTTCGCTCTGGCGACTGGCCTTCGGCAAAGCAACGTGCTCAGGCGCGAATGGTCACAGGTCAATCTCGAACAGCGCCATGCGTGGATTCACGCGGCGCAGTCGAAGAACCGGCGACCGATTGCCATTCCGCTGAACTCGGCCAATACCCGTGCCTGGCACAAGGCGCGGAAACGGGCAGGGATCGGGGACTTCCGCTGGCACGATCTGCGGCATACCTGGGCGACGTGGCAGCGTCAGGCGGGAACGCCGACGCATGAGCTGGAGCGCATGGGCGGCTGGAGAACGGGGGCCATGGTGGAACGGTACGCGCACCTGGCGCCGGATCATCTCGCGGTCGCGGCTTCGCGGCTGGATTCGGTGTTCGCTGGCTACGATCTGGCTACGGGGGCCAAATAACGCAAAAAGCCCAGTCTTTGGAACTGGGCTAAGTGCTTGAAGCTTTTGGCTCCCCGACCTGGGCTCGAACCAGGGACCTACGGATTAACAGTCCGGCGCTCTACCGACTGAGCTATCGAGGAATAGAGGCGCGCATGTTAGTCAGTAAAAGCAGTCCAGTCAAGGGAATGCAGGATATACTGCCAAAAAATCTTTCACCCCAATGGACCAGAATCTAGTTTACGCAAAGACCCCTATCGGGGATGAGGCTGTTCGGCAACGGACGCGTGTTGCCCGTCGCAATTTGCGGATGGTGCTTGTGCTGGTCGATGGCAAAATGACCGTCGGAGAATTGGGCGCAAAACTCAACGATCCCTGTCTGGTCGAGAATGCGCTGCATGAGCTGGAACAGGGCGGATATATTGCGCCAAGCTTGGAGGCAGTGTCGGTCTGGCAGGAGAGCAAGTTGTTGCTCGATAAGCTCAAGGCACCGGTTGGGTCGTCACCCAGCCCTAGGTCATTGAGTCAATTGGACTCACCGGGTGCATCCAGCAGATCTTCCACTTTCGATAGGCCTATTCTTCCTGCCGGAGCGACAAGTGACGTTGCCGGCCCGACAACGCAAGCGGCTTCGCCAACGCTGCTGCGCTTGCAGTTGACATACGTGGGGTTTGGATTGATCGCCGTAGTGCTTGTCACCATGGCAGTCTTTCTGTTTTTCCCGTATGACCGCTTCAAGCCCGCTATCGAAAATGAACTGGCGCGGATCTGGCAGGTTCCGGCAAGGGTCGGCGGGGTTAGGCTGATCCTGCTGCCGCAGCCCGGCTTGTTGCTTTCGGATGTGCGTGTCGGTGAGGGTGGGGAATCGGTATTCGAGAAGATTCGGGTTCATTCTTTGTTCGCGATGCTCGGGTCCGGCGTCCATAGCCTGTCGCGCATAGAGATTCTGGGCGGAACGGTTAATGCCGATCATTTGGTCGGATTGTCGCCGGCGGACAACGGGCGGCGCAAGAGCATCCAGAAATGGCTGATGCAGCAGGTCGTTGTCGAAAATCTATCTGTTGCTGCCGGCCCTTTGACTCTTCGTCAACTCAGTGGTGAAGTCTCTTTTCGTGCTGACGGAGGGATCGAGAAGGTTTCCTTGCGGACCGTCGACAATACCTTGCGTGTAACTGCCGAACCGACGCTGCTGGGCCCCAGGCTCATAATTGAAGGATTTGGCTGGCGTCCGACCGACGCACCGCCAGTGACCTTTGAATCACTGCATGCGACCGGCCTTTTGCAGAAGGGCAGGCTGGTTGTCAACAGTTTCGACATGCAGACTCTTGGCGGAGTGCTCCGGGGCAACTGGCTAGTGGAATGGAACCAGGGGCTGGTCATGGCCGGCAATGCAACACTCGAACGCGTCGATTGCCGCAGGATGACCGCCCTTTTTGTACCCTCGCTCGCCCTTGAGGGAGACCTGATGGGGAACTTCCGTCTGCGCGGGGCCGGCAGCGACTGGGATTCAATGTGGGCAAGCATGGATGCTGCGCTCGATGCCATGGTACTGCGCGGCGTCCTGAACGGCGTCGATCTGGGCGAAGCCGCGCGCCGCGGTCGTGGTTCCACGGTTCGTGCCGGAAGTACGAAATTTGATCGTCTGAGGGTCAATGTCACGATTGATCCGCGGCAGATTCGTGGGCGCAACCTGGCTATGAATGCCGGCATGTTTACCGCAACCGGCCAGTTTGTCGCCACGCGCGACCGCCAGGTTGAAAGCAGCCTTCAGGTGACCATGCAGACGTCGGTCTCGTCGTTGACTCAAACGGTGGCGGTCAGCGGAACGCTTCCCAATCTGCAGGCCAGCGTTCGCTAGCCATGAGGCAAAAAGAAGGCGAGGCGGCCGCCTCGCCTAGCAGCCTGTCGGGCTTAACCAGGGTTATGCTATAATCATGCCAGTTGAATCGGACGGACATTGCGATGGCCTTTCACCCGATCAATCGGGACACCGACTACCTGCTGCCGCCGTCGGTACAGGACTGGTTGCCGGAGTCGCACCTGGCGCGGTACGTCGTGGATGTCGTAGAAGGACTCGACCTGTCGGCACTGGTACGTGCCTATGTCGGCTGCGGCAGCGAGGCCTATCACCCGGCGACGCTGCTGTCGCTGTTGATTTACGGCTACGCCACCGGGACGTTTTCCAGTCGCAAGATTGAGCGGGCAACCTACGACTCGCTGGCCTTCCGTTACATTGCCTGCAACCGGCATCCGGATCACGACACCCTGGCGACGTTTCGGCGACGCTTTGGCAAGGAATTCCAGTCGGCCTTTGTCCAGGTCCTCCAGATCGCCCGCGAGAACCAACTCTCGCGCTTCGGCACCGTCAGTCTGGACGGCACCAAGATTCACGCCAACGCCAGCCGGCACAGTGCCCTGTCGTATGGGCACGCTGAGAAGATCGAAGCCCACCTGAAGGCCGAAGTACAGGAGTTGCTGGCGTTGGCGGAGGCGGCGGATCAATCGTCGGTGCCCGACGGGGTGAATTTGCCCGACGAGATCAAACGGCGGGAAGATCGACTGGCGGCAATTGCCACGGCAAAGGCCAGGATTGAAGCACACGCCAAAGAGCGTTACGAACAGGCGCAAGTGGCGCACAACGCCCAGATGGCGGCTCGTGCCAAGAAGGAAGCGGACACCGGCAAGAAGCCCGGCGGCAAGCCACCGACTCCTCCCGAAGCTGGCCCGCGCGCCGGGGATCAGATCAACCTGACCGACGAAGCATCGCGGATCATGAAGGTCGCCGGTGGCGGCTTTGAGCAGTGCTTCAATGCCCAGGCGGCGGTCGATACCGAATTGCTGTTGATCCTTGCGACGCACGTCACCCAGGCGACCAACGACAAGGAACAGGTCGAGCCGATGGTGGCGAGGGTGCAAGCCAATCCCGAAGGCCTCAATCAACCGGCTATTCTGCTGGCGGATACCGGATACTTCAGCGAAAAGAACGTCAAATCCTGCGTGGACGCCAAGATCACGCCGCTGATCGCGGTCAAGCGCGATCAACACCACCCGCAGTGGCGAGATCGCTTTACAGAACCTGGGACACTGGCTGAGGACGCTTCATCCGTCAATACGATGAAGCATGCACTCAAGACCAAGGATGGTCGCGCTACCTATGCGCTACGCAAGCAAACGGTGGAGCCCGTGTTCGGCATCATCAAATCGGTGATGGGCTTCCGCCAGTTTCTGCTGCGCGGTTTGGAGAATGTCCAGAACGAATGGACGCTGGTTTGTATGGCGTGGAATCTGAAACGCATGGCCGTATTGCGCCCGCAGTAAGAAAACAGAACAGGAGCATTGCAATTTCATGGCCAAACCACCCGATTTCAGCCAGAAACGCGCGAATTCATCCCGAATCGTGAAACCACCTCGCCGGGCAAATTCAAGCCCGACAGGCTGCTAGGTTCGCGTCTGCCCGGATCAGCCGTTGGTTACAGTGGCGATCGCCTTGGCAACGTAATCAACGTTCTTGGAGTTCAGTGCAGCCAGGCAGATGCGGCCGGTCGACACGGCATAAATCCCGAATTCCTCCTTCATGCGCTCCACTTGCGCAGTCGTCAGTCCGGTGTACGAGAACATTCCGCGCTGCTCGACAATGAACGAAAAGTCCTGCGCCACCCCCTGCGCCTTGATTGCATCGACGAGGGTGGTACGCATGCCGCGGATGCGGTCGCGCATGCCGGCCAGCTCGGTTTCCCACATCTGGCGCAGTTCGGGCGACGCGAGCACGCCGGCAACGAGAGCGCCACCGTGGATTGGCGGATTGGAGTAATTGGTGCGGATGACGCGCTTGACCTGCGACATCACCCGCGCCGATTCTTCCTTGCTCGCGGTGATGATGGAGAGCGCCCCGACGCGCTCGCCATAGAGCGAGAAGCTCTTCGAGAAGGAACTGGCGATAAAGAACTGCAGGCCGGAGTTCGAAAGTGCGCGGACGGCGACCGCGTCGGCATCGATCCCGTCGGCGAAACCCTGGTAAGCCATGTCGAGGAAGGGCACCAAGCCCTTGTCCTTGCAGATCTCTACCACTTCGTCCCATTGCGCTTGCGAGAGGTCGGCGCCGGTCGGATTGTGACAGCAAGCATGGAGAACAATGATGGAACCGGCAGCGAGGGAATTGAGCGAGGCCTTCATTCCAGTGAAGTTCACACCGCGCGTGGCGGCATCGTAGTACGCATAGTTTTCGACTTCGAAGCCGGCGGATTCGAAGAGGGCGCGGTGGTTTTCCCAAGAAGGATCGCTGATATACACCTTGGCTTCGGGGTTGAGGCGCTTCAGGTAGTCGGCGCCGACCTTCAGCGCACCGGTACCGCCGAGTGCCTGAGCGGTAATCACCTGACCATTGGCGAGCAGGGCGGAGTCCTTGCCGAAAAGCAGGTTTTGCACAACCTGGTTATAGGCGGGTGCGCCTTCGATCGGCTGATAGCCACGTGGAGGAGCGGCCTTCAGGCGAGCCTCCTCGGCAATCCTCACTGCGCCGAGCAAAGGAAGCTTGCCATTGTCGTCAAAGTAGACGCCGACGCCGAGATTGACCTTGATGTCACGGGTATCGGCGTTGAAGGCTTCATTCAGTCCGAGAATGGGATCGCGCGGGGCCATTTCCACCGCAGCAAAGATCGAAGAAGGCATAAGTGCTCCATGAAATAATAGAAAAGCTGTCCGCGCAATAGTGTTTCAGTGCGAACAAAACCGTAAAATTCTAGCATGAGCGAAATTAAGACCGGCAGTCCGGTCGCGTCCTTTGACGGCAGTCCCTTCCGGCTGCACCAGCCCTTTCTCCCCGCAGGCGACCAGCCCGAAGCGATCCGCCAGCTGGTCGAGGGGCTGGCGGATGGGTTGTCCTACCAGACCTTGCTCGGGGTCACCGGTTCCGGCAAGACCTATACGATGGCGAACGTGATGGCCCGAACCGGTCGGCCGGCACTTGTGCTGGCCCCAAATAAAACGCTGGCTGCCCAACTGTACTCCGAGTTCAAGGAATTTTTCCCGGAAAGTGCGGTGGAGTACTTCGTTTCGTATTACGACTATTACCAGCCCGAGGCCTACGTGCCGTCGCGTGACCTTTATATCGAGAAGGACAGCTCGATCAACGAGCACATCGAGCAGATGCGGTTGTCGGCAACGAAGAGCCTGATCGAACGACGCGATGTGGTGATTGTTGCCACCGTTTCCTGCATCTACGGCATCGGCGACCGTGACGAGTATCACAACATGATTCTGACGATGCGCGTCGGTGACCGTCTTGACCAGCGGGTGATCGTCAAGCGCCTGACCGAGATGCAGTACGAGCGCAACGACATGGATTTTCACCGCGGGATCTTCCGCGTGCGCGGCGACGTGATCGACATTTTTCCGGCCGAGCATGCCGAGCATGCAATCCGTGTTTCGTTGTTCGATGATGAAATCGAAGGCTTGCAGTTCTTCGACCCATTGACCGGCCATCTGCTGCACAGGGCCCTGCGCTTCACCGTCTTTCCGGCATCGCATTACGTGACGCCCCGTGGGACGGTGCTGCGCGCCATCGAAGCAATCAAGGAAGAACTGCGCGAGCGTATCGATTTCTTCATCAAGAACAACAAGCTGGTGGAAGCCCAGCGCATCGAGCAGCGCACCCGTTTCGACCTTGAACTCCTCGACCAGATCGGCTTCTGCAAGGGAATCGAGAATTACTCGCGCCATTTTTCGGGCCGCCAGGCAGGTGAACCGCCACCGACCCTGATCGACTACCTGCCGTCCGATGCATTGATGTTCATCGACGAGTCGCACGTGACCATCGGCCAAGTTGGCGGCATGTATAAAGGCGATCGTTCACGCAAGGAAAACCTGGTCGACTATGGCTTTCGCCTGCCATCGGCACTGGATAACCGCCCGTTGCAGTTCAACGAGTTCGAGGCCCACCTGCGTCAGACGATCTTTGTCTCGGCGACGCCGGCGGATTACGAAAACCGGCACGCCGGGCAGGTGGTCGAGCAACTGGTGCGGCCGACCGGACTGATTGATCCCAAGGTGATCGTGCGACCGGCATCCAGCCAAGTCGATGACCTGCTGCCGGAAATCCATCAACGAGTGGAAGCGGGCGAAAGGGTTCTCGTAACCACGCTGACCAAGCGCATGGCCGAGGACCTTACCGATTTTCTGGCGGACAACGGGGTCAAGGTGCGTTACCTGCACTCGGACATCGATACGGTCGAGCGGGTGGAGATTGTCCGTGACCTGCGTCTGGGCGAGTTCGACGTTCTGGTCGGCATCAATCTGCTGCGTGAGGGGCTGGATATTCCCGAGGTATCGCTGGTTGCCATTCTCGATGCCGACAAGGAGGGATTCCTGCGCTCGGAGCGTTCGCTGATCCAGACAATGGGCCGCGCGGCGCGCCATATCAATGGCACAGCGATCCTCTATGCTGATACGATTACGCATTCCATGGATCGAGCCATCGGTGAAACCGAGCGACGCCGCGCGAAGCAGATTCTCTTCAATACGGAACACGGGATCACTCCGCGTGGTGTGTCGAAGATGATCAAGGACATGATCGACGGCGTCTATGACGCCGAGTCCGTCC
>WBZU01003535.1_pt1 | contig 10191 bp, 5 predicted proteins | sample 5204311 | NCBI WGS metagenome assembly WBZU01 (sample SAMN12344359, study PRJNA552823) | activated sludge metagenome | biome: Activated sludge suspended growth; feature: Nitrification reactor; material: Wastewater; isolation source: activated sludge from nitrification reactor of wastewater treatment... | reverse complement strand
CCATCACTGGCACGGTGGTTTTGCTGATGATGCCCACGATCATGTCGGGGTCGCTCATGCGGGCCACGCCGCCGTCCTTGCGGATGTCGGCGGGGACGCGCTCCAGTGCCATGACCGCGCACGCGCCGGCTTCCTCGGCGATGCGCGCCTGCTCGGCCGTGACCACGTCCATGATCACGCCGCCCTTGAGCATCTGCGCCAGGCCGACCTTGACTGCAAAGCTGCCGGTGATGATGTCGTTGTTGCTATGCGTACCGTTGACGGGGAGTTTGCTTGCCTCGTTCATGATTGTCGCTCCTCTAGATTACTCGTTCTGTGCCACATCCTGCGCCGGAGCGCCGCTGGCCCCGCCGATCCGTGTTCACCGCCGCCCGCAAATCGAGCGGATTCACTATTGTACGCGCAAAACACGACTCCGATCAAAAGCTCTTGCCTGAAAACAGCTTCAACTGCCGGTCGGCGTGGTTGCGCGCCTGCGGCGTAACCGCCGGTTGATGGCCGCAACCCCGATGCCGGTCACGATCAGCGGCACGGTGCACACGAGCAGCAGGATACTCGACTCGCTCAAGAAGTAGCCGTAGCGATCCGGGCCGCCATAGGCGAAGACGTAGGCGGCAATGCCCGCTGCCGTAGCCAGCAGGCCGGCAATGCTGCCGCCCACCAGGCCGAGATCGAGCGCACCGATCACGATCCCGAGCAGCAGCCCGGCCACCGCGCCGCCGATGCCAAAGAAGACGCTGAAGGCTATCGCCTCGGCCGTCGCGCTGCCGTCGAGTATCGTCATCAACAGATAAACCGCCGCGCTGAGCACGCCGCCGATCCCGGCACCCAGCACGCCAGCGATCGCAATTCTCGCCCCTCGATTCATGGCGTCTCCCTTTCCAGTATCATCCTGTCACTACATGAGGCAAGATTATGAAGCACCGGACCTCGCCAAGAAAAAAGGAGACAAGGAACCGTAGCACCTTGTCTCCCCATCACTTCGTCATCCCCTCATCTTGTCATCTTGTCACCCGGCCAGTCCCTCACGGCGCCGGTGCGAACTCCATGATGCCGGTGTCGTACTTGATCGCGGCAAACAGGTTGCCATCCTGCAGGAGGTACGAGGCGACGCCGGCCAGGTCCAGCACGAACTGGTCGTGCAGCGACTCGGGCGGGCAGGCCGCCATGGTCGACGTTTGCAGGTCGATGGTCAGCTCGCCATTCTCGCCCTCGGTGAAGGTGCCGTTGAGCACGTTGCAGTCATCCTGCATGTTGACCGTGCCGTCGGCGCCAAAGGTAAGCACGTAGAGCGTCGGGTCGGCCGGCGCGGCGATCGTGTCGTTGGCGTACTGCGTCTGCACCCAGTTCCACGCCGTGCCCGCCAGGCCGGTTGCCGGCGCTTCCGCTGCCGTGTCGTCGGTCATGGCGCCTTCGCCGGTGCCCTCGCCCGTCCCCGGCGTGAAGATAATCGAGCCGCTGTCGAAGGGCAGCAGCAGCGCCAGGTTGCCCTCTTCTGTGATGATATAGCTGTTGATGCTCGTCACGTCGGCGATGAATTCCTGTTCCTGACTGCCGTCCGGGCAGGCCATGAGCGTTGCAATCGGCAAGTCGATGGTCAGGCTGCTGCTATCTTCCGTGAACGAGCCGCTGTAGGTGTTGCAGTCGGTCGTGGCGCCGGCGGTGCCATCTTCGCCAAAGGTCAGCGTGAACGCGCCTGCCGTGGCCGGCGTCTTGATCGCACCGTCGTTCATCTGCGTCTCAGACCAGACCCACGTCGTGCCAGCCAGGGCCGACTCGTTGCTGCTTTGAGCGGCGCCCGTCGTCTCGTCGACCAGCACGAGCGTGTCGCCCTGCAATTCATAGACCTGTGTCGTCTGCTGCGACGGGCAGCACATGGGATCATCCGGCCCCTGCGCCAGCATCTCGACGGTGATCTGGTTGTCGGCGATCGCCAGCGACTGCACCTGCACGCGGTCGCCCAGCGGCGCATTGGCGACATTCACCGGCGTGCCGTCCGGCGCCTGCACGACGGCCAGGTTGATGAAGGTGCCGCTGCCGCCGCCACTCTCCGCCAGGAGCACGGCCGCCGAGTCCTGCTCGTCGAGCGTGCCGTAGGCGATGGGCGCCGGGAGCAGGCGAATTTCGATGACGCTGGCACTGTCCGGTGCGATGCTTTCGGTGTAGACGCCATTGTCGAGCAGCGCCACGCCGTCGGTGGCCAGTTCGGAGCTGTATTCCATGTTGGCCAGCGCATCGGGCGCCAGCGGGTTCGTCGACGCTTCGGGCGTGACGGATTGCAGGATCGCATCGAGCACGGTCAGGTCCGGCGTGAAGTCGGTGGCGGCCAGCGCGTTGAAGGTCGCCGTGGTTTCGGCCAGGTAGCTTTCGTAGTTGGCGGCGAAGTTGTTGTACTCGTCGCCGCTCATCGACTGCGGCTCGGCCAGCAGCGCGGTCGTCGTCACCGGGATGCTGGCCACGATCAGCGTCTGGCCATCGTCGGTCAGCCCCTGGAAGACGTAGCGCAACTGGAAGTTCTCGATGGGCGAGACATCCTGTACGAAGCGGCCGATGAAGCGCACGCCGCTGCCGCCGCCCGGCAGATCGAGATAGGCAACCTGCGCGGCAAAGTCATTGGTGGCGGGCAACTGCGGCAGTACCGGCATGGGCGGCGCCGGCTCGGCCGGCTGCTCGCTCAGCAGCGTCTCCAACTGCGCCAGCGCATCGTTGACAAACGGATCGCCCGCCACATCCCAGATCGCCCGGTACGCTTCCACCGGATAGACGGAGACATAGCCTGTGACGCTGCCCGGTTCGGTCGCGTCGCCCAGGGTCCAGGTGAAATGCTTGGACTCACCCTGGCCACTGGGCGGCATGGTGTTGTCGTAGGCCGTAGGCTGTACCACCGCGGCCGTAACTTGCCCCTCGTAGCCGGTCGTGTCGATGGTGGCCGAGGCCTGGTCGCGCATGACGAGCTGGTCGCCGGCCTTGACGTAGGTCACCGTCATCGGCATGTTGGCACAGCAGAAGGCGTCGTTCGGGCCGACCTGGATCATGTCGACCGTGATGCTGCCGTCGTCGTTGATCGCCAGGTTGGTGACATTCGGCCGGTCGCCCAGGAAGGCATTGGCCGTGTTGACGGGCGTCCCGCCCACATCCTGCACCAGCGCCAGCGTGACGAATTGGCCCGTGCCGCCGCCATTCTCGACGATCAGCACCGCCGCCGCCTCGAAGCCGTCGACATAGCCGTAGGCCACCGGCGTCTCGAGCAACTGCACCGTGGTCACGCCGCTGGCCGAGTCCGGCACTACTGTCTCGGTGTAGATGCCGTTGGTCAGCAGCACCGGCTTCTCCAACAACATGGATTGGTATTCCATGTTGCCCAGGTCGTCAGCCGTCAGCGTCGGCCCAGGTCCCTGGATGATGAGCGACTCGAAGGTCGTATCGAGCGAGCTGAGCGTGGGCGTCCATTCATCGTCGGCCGCGCTGTCGAGCGCATCGGCCGCGGCGGTCGTCGTCACCGGCCACTGCGCGGCGATGAGATAGCGCCCGTCGTCGGTCAGCCCGCTGAAGTAGTAGGAAAGCTGCTCGTTGCCGGTCGGCTCGCCACCCAGTGTCGACTGCGCCACAAAGCGCACGCCGCTGTAGCCGTCGCCGGCCAGGTAGCTCACCTGCGCGGCCGTGTCGACGCCGGTGACCGGCGGCACGATAGGCAGCGGCGCGGCCAGCGTGGCGGGCTGCTCGGCCAGCGTGCTCTGCAAGCCGCTCACGAGATCGGCCATCGTTTCGTCGCCGGCATCCTGCCAGAGTTTGACGTATTCGTCGGCAGGATAGACGGCCAGGAATGGGCCGCCGTCGCTCGGCGCGGTCGCCGGGTCGGGGCCGAGGAAGCTGACCATCGTGTGCAGCGGTGCGCCTGTGGGCATGGCCGCAGTTCCGGCCTCGTAGGGCGCCGGCGGGACGATGGTAATCTGCATGCCGCCTTCGGGCGCCTCATAGACCACGACCTGCGGCCCCTGGCCAATCACGGTTTCGTCGACGGCGACCAACTGGTCGCCGTCCAGCGTGTAGCTCAGGCTCGCCAACTCAGTCGGGCAACACATGGGATCGCCCGGCCCCTGGCGGATCAGCTCCAGGTTGACCTGGTCATTCTCGATGGCAAGATTCGTCACGTCGACGCGGTCGCCGAGCAGCGTGCTGGCCACGTTGACCGGCGCGCCCTCCTGGTCGACGACGACGGCCAGGTTCACAAAGATCCCGCTGCCGCCGCCATTTTCGACGACGAGCACGGCGGCCGCGTCCTGGCCGTTGAGCGTGCCATAGGCGATGGGCTCCGTCGCCAGCGTGACGAGGATGCGGTTGTCCACGTCCTCATATTTGCCGTCGACGAGGGTGGCCTCGCCCGAAGGCGTCAGTTCAGAAATGTAGGTCATGTTGGCGAGCGCCTCGGGCGTCAGCACGTCGGACGCCGCGTCGCTTTGCCGGACGACGGGCGCCGCAGGCGCGGCCAATGCCGCCGCAGGCAACGCGCTCAGCAGCAAAGCCGCGACCAGCGTCAAGGCCAGCCAACCTGGGATACGATTTTGCAAGGGAATGCTCCTTTCAAGGACCAGTGGATCTATTAAATTCTAAACAAGTTCAATCTTGCCACAGAAGATAGCAAGACCCCGTTTCGAGAACGACAGCGGAATCAGGTCGGTTCCAGTGATTGACGGCCGCAGCCGGGTCAGCGCGCGTTTTGCGGCATCTTGCGCTCCATCCAGCGCACGAGCAGCGAGAGCACGATGGTCATGGACAGGTAGAGGAAGGCCACGATGTTGTAGGTCTCGAAGTACATAAAGGTAGAGGCAGCATAGACCTTGCCCATCTGCGTGATGTCGGGCACGCCGAGCACGGAGACGAGCGACGAATCCTTGAGCATGGCGATGAAGTCGTTGCCAAGCGGCGGCAGCACGCGGCGGATGGCCTGCGGCAGCACGACCAGGCGCATGGCCTGCCAGCGCGACATGCCCAGGCTGTAGGCTGCCTCCACCTGGCCGCGCTCGATACTCTCGATGCCGGCGCGGAAGATCTCGCTGAGAAACGCGCTGTAGCCGATGATCAGGGCGATGATCGCGCGCGTGGCGTAGTCGAAGTCGCGCACGCGGAACTCGGCCAGCGGCCTGGCAATCGGCCCCAGCCCCGCCAGTTGCGCGCCAAGCCAGTTGACGGCAAAGACCAGCGCCGGCGCCAGCACGAAGGCGATGTAGAGCAGCAGCACCAGCATGGGCACGCCGCGGATGATCTCCACGTAGAAGGTTGCCACCTCGTAGAGCACGCGGTTCTTCGAGACGCGCGCCAGCCCGACCAGCAGCCCCAGCAGCAGCGCGCCGGCATAGGCGACGATCGTCACGTAGACGGTGACGCCGACGCCCTTGGCCACCGCCGCAAAGATCGTGGCGTAGCTCTCGTCGGTGACGATGCGCCACGCCATGATCACGCCGAGAAAGAGCGCCGCCAACAGCCAGTAGGGGACGCGCTCGAAGAAGTTGTATGCGGCGTGGCGGGTTGGTGCGGGTGGCGAAGATGCGGACATGACAGGCGTCTCCCCAAATGGTGGCGGATGAAAAGGGAAATGGCAAATCGTCAATTGTCAACGGTCGATTGTCAATCGTCAATGAGTGCGACCGGCAGCGCGTCAAACGCGGCGGCGGCCAGATATTCTTCCAGGTCAGCCTGAGCGCGCTCGGCGTAGGTGGCGTAGCGCGCGCGCTTGTTGCGCACCGTCGCGTCCAGTTCGGGCAGCAGCCCCATGGCCGCCTTCATGGGCTGGAAGGTCGCCGGCTCGGCGTGGGTGATGTAGTAAAGCAGCGCGCCCATCATCGAGGTGCTCGGCAGTTCCAGCAGCGGCTCGTTGCGCAGCAAGCGCATGATGTTGACGCCCGCCACGAGCCCGCCCATGGTGCTGCCCACGTAGCCCTCGGTGCCCGTGATCTGGCCGGCGAAGAAAAGATCGGGCCGCGTCTTGAATTGCAGCGTCGGGTGGAGCAGCGTCTGGCTGTTGATGAAGGTGTTGCGGTGCATCTGCCCCAGCCGCTCGAACTCGGCGTGCTCCAGCCCGGGAATCAGCCGCAGTACCTGCTCCTGCGCGCCCCACTTCATGTTCGTTTGAAAGCCCACCATGTTGTAGAGCGTGCCCGCCACGTTGTCCTGGCGCAACTGCACCGCCGCCCAGGGCCGGCGCCCCGTGCGCGGGTCGCGCAGCCCCACCGGCCGCATGGGGCCGAAGGCCAGCGATTTCTCGCCGCGCGCCGCCAGCGCCTCGATAGGCATGCAGCCCTCGAAGTAGCGCTCCAGCTCCTTGTCGGCACCCTTGAGCTCCGTCTTCGGCGCGTCGAGCACCGCCTGCACAAAGCGCGCGTACTCTTCCTTGTTGAGCGGACAGTTGATGTAGTCGCCCTCGTCGCCGCCCAGCTCGCTCTCGCGGTCGTAGCGGCTCTGGCGGAAGGCCACCGTCATGTCGATGCTCTCCGCCACCACGATGGGCGCCATCGCGTCATAGAAATAGAGATGCTGCTGCCCCGTGAGCGCCTGGATCTGCGCGGTCAGCGCGCCGCTCGTCAGCGGCCCCGTGGCGATGATGACCGGCCCGACCGGGATCGCGGTCACCTCCTCGCGGTGCACCGTGATGTTGGGATGGCTGCCGATGCGCGCCGTGATCTCCTCGGCGAAGTCGTCGCGGGAGACGGCCAGCGCCGCGCCGGCCGGGAGCGCGTGCTTGAAAGCCGTGTTGATCACCAGGCTGCCCATGCGCAGCAGCTCGTTCTTGAGGATGCCCAGCGCGCGGTCGGGCAGCGTCGAGCCCATGGAGTTGCTGCACACCAGTTCGGCCAGCCGGTCGGTGACGTGTGCCTCGGTGCCGCGCACGGGCCGCATCTCGTAGAGATCGACGTGCCCGCCGCGCTCGGCAATCTGCCAGGCCGCCTCGCTCCCCGCCAGCCCGCCGCCAATGATCGTTACCGTCTCACTCATCGCCGCAACCCTTCCCAAACCGCCAATCACCCTGACGCCTGACGCCTGCTCCTACACCGGATCGCCGAACCCCAACTCGGCAGTGAACCCACAGCGCCGCAATTCGCCCGCAAGGATACCACGCCGGGGAGGTGCATGCGAATCGAGACCTGGCCAGCCCAATGGTAATCGGAGAGTAGAGATTGGAGATTGGGAGATTGGAGATTGGCGTGCAACGACCAACAAGCTCCAATCTCCCAATCTCCAATTTCCAAAACTTTTTCGCAACAAGATTCCCATTGCTATACAAGTATTTCGCAACCAAATTGACAGCATTAGGCAGCCCGTGCTAGATTGAACGTACACCTCCCAACTCTATCTCTCTTCAGACAACGACCAACTCAGGCTCGCGGCGTCGCGTCCCTCGTACCTCGCCCCTTGCCCCACCACGGAGGCTACACCTCATGTCCGATCCCGTCACCGCTCAAGACTTTCCGGAGATCCGCTGGCACGGCCACTGGATCTGGGTGCCCGAAGAGCCGATCCAGCCCGGCTCTGCCTTCCACGGCCAGATCGACCCCGATATGCCGGAAGCGCACGGCCTCTTTCGCCGGCGCGTCCATCTCGACACCGTACCCGCACGCGTGCCGGCGCGCATCACCGCCGACTCGCGCTATGCACTCTTTGTCAATGGCCAGGAGGTGGCGCGCGGCCCCGTGCGCAGTCAGCCACGGCGCATGTACTACGACCTGGTCGACCTGGCGCCCTATCTGCGCGCCGGCGACAACATCATCAGCGTCTATGTGAAATACTACGGCACGCCCAAATCCTTCTGGATGCCGGCCACACCCAACGTCATGCTCGGCCGCACCGGTATCATGGTCTTCGAGGCCGACTTGGGCGCGGCGGGCTGGCTCGTCAGCGACCCGTCGTGGAAGGCGCGCAAGGCCGATGCCTGGGAGAGCGACTGGGACACCGGGCCGGCCGACCCCGTGGGCGGCGGCGTGCCGGTGGAGGTCTTCGATGCGCGGCGCTTCCCGCACGGCTGGCAGGCGCTCGACTTCGACGACAGCGCGTGGGGCAATGCTCAAGCCGTACCCGCCGTGCATATCGGCGGCCATGCGCGCACGCAGCCGCCCACCGATCCCTATGGCCCACTCTACCCGCGCCCCATCGCCGCGCTCGGCGGCGAGACGCGCCGGCCCGCGCACGTGCGCGTCGAAACCCTGGCCGGCGCCATCGACCCGGCCATCGCCTCCCCCGTGCGGCGCATCGAGGCGACGCTCGACCTCCCGCGCACCGATCGCCGCGCGCTCGACGGCCTGCCCGCCACCGTCGATGTACCGGCCGACGGCTGCACGCTGCTGGTGCTCGACATGGGGCGCATCGTCTCCGGCCTGGTCGGCTTTGAGCTGGACGCGCCGGCCGGCACCGTGCTCGACCTCTCCTACCTGGAAGAGCCGGTCAAGCCGCGCATGGGCTTTGTCGGCAGCAACGCCGGCACGCGCTACACCGCACGCGGCGCCGATGACCGCTTCGATCTCTTCGATTCTAACGGCTTCCGCTACGCCTACATCCTGGTACACGGCATGCGCGGCGCAGTCACGCTGCGCGACTTCCACGTGCGCGAGTTGATCTACCCGTGGACGCCGGGCGCCACCTTCGCCTGCGACGACGACGAGATCAACCGCATCTATACCGCCGGCATCCGCACCGTGGCGCTCAACTCGCACGACGCCTTCATCGACTGCCCGACGCGCGAGCAGCGCGCCTGGGTCGGGGACAGCGTCGTGCACCAGATGGTCCACCTGGCCACCAACACCGACTGGCGGCTGGCCTGGCATTACCTGACGCTGGGCAACTCGCCGCGCTCGGACGGCATCCTGCCCATGAGCGTCGTGGGCGAAATCGAATCCGGCGGCGGTTTGACCATTCCCGACTGGGCGCTGCATTGGGTGCACGGTGTCTACAACTTCTACCGCTTCCAGGGCGACGCCGACGCGGTCAAGGCGCTCATGCCCACGGTCGAGCGCGTTCTGCGCTGGTATATGCCCTACCAGACATCGGCCGGCGTGCTCAAGGATGTCGTCGAGTGGAATCTGGTCGACTGGTCCAGCGTCTCCAACGCCGACACCAGCGCGATCGTCACGGCGCTGTGGGCGCGCGGGCTGCGCGAGTTCGCCGAGATGGCCGGCTGGCTGGAGGAACGCAGCAGCGAGCGCTGGGCCAAGGGGCTCTACGACCGCGTCAAGGCGGGCTTCGAGATCTTCTGGGACGAGCGCCGCGGTTCCTACGTGGATCACATCGTCGACGGCGTGCAGCGGCCGGAGATGAGCCAGCTTGCCGGCGCGCTGGCGATTTGTTCTGGCCTGGCGCCGGAGGAGCGCTGGCCGCGCATTGTCGATATCATCACCGACCCCGACCGGCTCGTCGTGCGCTCGTGGACGGGCGGCGGCGACGGCGAGTACTCCGCGCAGAAGATGCAGAAGCAGTTCATGGGCATCTACGAGATCGACTGGGACGCCGAGCATGAGATCGTGCTGGCCGAGCCCTTCATGAGCTATACCGTACACGACGCCGTGGCCCTGGCCGGCCTGGCCGAGCGCCTGCCCGACCTGCACCGCCGCTGGCTGGAGTTTCTTGTCGACGGCTACGACACCATCGGCGAGTGCTGGGGCTGGGGCACGCACGTCCACGGCTGGAGCTGCGCGCCGACGCGCGACCTCATCTTCTACACGCTGGGTGTCACGCCGGCCGAGCCCGGCTATGGCGTGGCGCGCATCGCGCCGCGGCTGGGGCGCCTGGCCTGGGCCACGGGCGACGTGCCCACGCCGCACGGTCTGCTCCACGTCGAGGCGCGCGGCGATGGCGTGACCATCGACACGCCGGTGCCCGCCATCGTAGACCTGCCCGGCCAGCCGCCGCGCACGCTGCCCGCCGGCCGCCACACCGTCGCCGCGGGCTGAGTCCGTCTCTCTGCAAGCGGGCGCGGCAGCCTCTTGCCGCGCCGCCTATTGGCGGCAGCGCGCCGGCGCGGCCGGTGTGAGATGACAGACTTCAATGGAGGAGGGGCGAGGGGGGAATTGTCAATGGTCAAGGGTCAACGGTCAATTGTTAAGGGTGTATTCAAAACTGATGAAGGCGTAGATATGAAAGACGTAAAGCGTTAGGAACATGGCATAGTACAGGTGTAATAGTCGCCAAACCCTACACCAGAGGATA
>WBZU01003533.1_pt1 | contig 10193 bp, 8 predicted proteins | sample 5204311 | NCBI WGS metagenome assembly WBZU01 (sample SAMN12344359, study PRJNA552823) | activated sludge metagenome | biome: Activated sludge suspended growth; feature: Nitrification reactor; material: Wastewater; isolation source: activated sludge from nitrification reactor of wastewater treatment... | reverse complement strand
GTGCGAAACGGCCCCGATAGTTATTCACCCGACACTTTCATACGTACCCCGCCCATTCTTCTTGCCTTGGTGTTTCCGGCAGCGCCGGGTAAAATCCGCTGGTCATTATCAGGGTCCGCGCCATGAGCAATCGTTCGATCACCCCCGCCGACGAAGCTGCCATTCTCGCCGAGGCACTTCCCTACATCAAACGTTTCCACGGCAAGACCATCGTCGTCAAGTATGGCGGCAATGCCATGACCGATGAGCATCTCAAGCAGTGTTTCGCACGTGACGTGGTACTGTTGAAGCTCGTCGGAATGAACGTCGTGGTGGTACACGGCGGTGGTCCGCAGATCGAGAGTCTGCTCAAACGCGTCGGCAAGAAAGGCCGCTTCGTCCAGGGGATGCGTGTCACCGACGCCGAAACCATGGAAATCGTCGAGATGGTGCTCGGCGGTCAGGTCAACAAGGACGTTGTCAACCTGATCAATCAGGCCGGTGGCAAAGCGGTCGGCCTGACCGGCAAGGACGGCAGTTTCATTCGCGCCAGGAAATTGCTATTGGCGAACCAGGATGACAACGAGGACCTGATCGACGTTGGCCAGGTCGGTGACATCACGCAGATCGACCCGTCACTGATCGGGCACCTGGAGGCCGGCGGCTTCATCCCGGTGGTAGCGCCGATCGGTGTCGGCAAAGGTGGCGAAACCTACAACATCAACGCCGATGTCGTGGCCGGCAAGATCGCCGAAATTCTCAAGGCCGAGAAGCTGGTCCTGCTGACCAACACGCCTGGCGTCCTCGACGAGACGGGCAGGCTGATCACCGGCATGACGCCGAAACAGATCGATGACATGGTCACCGATGGCACCTTGTCCGGCGGCATGCTCCCCAAGATCAGCTCGGCGCTCGATGCCGCACGCAATGGCGTCAAGAGCGTCCATATCATCGATGGTCGCGTCGAGCATGCGTTGTTGCTGGAAATCCTCACCGACCACGGCGTCGGCACAATGATCAAGTCATACTGACTGAAGGATGGTTCTGAAGATTACCTCGCCGGTCTGGCTATTCGACCTCGACAACACGCTGCACAACGCCAGCCCGCATATCTTCCCGCATCTCAACTGCGCAATGGTCGCCTACATCCGTGACCACCTGGGCGTTGACGAACAGGTGGCGACACGCATCCGGCAGGACTACTGGCAGCGCTACGGGGCCACGCTGCTCGGCCTGATGCGTCATCACGGTACCAATCCACGGCATTTCCTCTGGCATACGCACCAGTTTCCCGACCTCAAACGGATGCTGGTTCTGGAGCGCGGGCTGCGGAGCATGCTGCTGCGCTTGCCGGGACGCAAGGTCGTCTTCTCCAATGCGCCGCTGCACTACAGCGAGGCGGTCCTTGAACTCGCCGGTATCGACGCCTGCTTCGACGCGGTCTACTCCATCGAGCGTCTCCGCTTTCAACCCAAACCGGCGATTGGCGGCTTCCACCACCTGCTGCGCTGCGAGTGCTTGCCCGCCCATCGCTGCATCATGGTCGAAGATACCCTGGCCAATCTGCAAATGGCGAAACGACTGGGCATGCAAACCGTGTGGGTGAGTGGCAGTACGCGCCAGCCCGCCTTTGTTGACCTGCGGCTGGTTTCCATTCTCGATCTGCCGCGTTGTTTACGGTGCTTGTCGACCGGGAGCCTAATGTAGACCAGGATGGTCTACATTGATGGATCTCGGTCATCATGTAGACTCCACTTTCGGTCATCCCTTGGAATCAGTGTCTTGAGAGAATCCGCCGCACCGCAACAACAACTCTTTGAATACAAGGCCATCCTCGACCATTCGGGAATCGCCGTGGTATGTACGCGCAACCGCCGTGTCTACCGCTGCAACCAGCGTGCCGAGGAGCTTTTCGGTTGGCCAGCCGGAACCCTGCTGGGGCAGCCGGATCTCGTCTTCCACCCGAACAGCGAAGCCTGCGATGCCCTGCGCCGGCAAGCACGTTTGCAGTTGGGAAATGTCCAGGTCGTGGATCTCGAAACCCAACTGGCGCGTCGCGACGGCAGCACCTTCATCGCACACCTGATCGCTCGCGCCATCGACCCTGCAGAACCCGGCCAGGCCACGGTCTGGATCGTCCGCGACATTACCCAGGAAGTCCACACTCGCGAGGCCGGCGCCCGCCTGCTACGCGAGCAGCAACTCATTTTCCAGAATGCCGAAACCGGCATCGTGATCCTCCGTGACCGAATCATTCAGCGCTGCAACCGGCGCTTTACCGAGATCCTGGGTTATTCGCCGGACGAGTTGATCGGCCAATCGACCCGCCTCTACTATCCGAGTGAAGAAGCCTGGCTTGCCACCGGCCGCGAGGCCTACGCGGCGATTGCCGAAACCGGCATCTACCACGGCGACACCCTCTTCCATCGACGCGATGGTTCAACGCTGTGGTGTCACATCACCGGCAGCATGATCAACCCGGCGAACCCGGACGAAGGTTATGTCTGGCTGTACGAAGATGTCACCGAAAAGCGCCAGGCGAGCAGCGCCATGGATGCCTTGCTGCGTGAACAGACGCTGATTTTCGAACGTGCGCCGATTGGCATCATTTTCCTGCGTGATCGCATCATCCAGCGCTGCAATCCGAGCTTCGAGAGAATCTTCGGCTATCCGCCGGGGCATCTGCTTGGCCAGTCCACGCGCATCCTTTTCTCCAGCGAAGCCGCTTGGAGTGAAGCAGGCGAACGAGCCTACAAGGGGATCGATGACTCCGGAAAATTCGTCGCTGAAATAGAATACTGCAAGATCGATGGCAGCCCGATCTGGTGCCAGGTGACCGGCAGCCTGCTCGATCCGGCCAACCCGGACAAAGGTCATGTCTGGCTGTTCGAGGACGTCACCGCACGTCGAGCGGCTGAAGAGGCCCTGGTGGAAAGCCTCTGGGAACAGCAACTGATCTTTGACAACGCGATGATCGGAATTTCCTACCAGCGTGAACGCACCTTCCTGCGCTGCAATCGCCGTTGCGAGGAGATTTTCGGCTACCCGCCCGGGGGCCTGCGAGGGCTCTCGACGCGCGTCCTGTTCGCCAGCCGGGAGGCTTGGGAAGAAGCCGGACGCCTGGCCTACGGGAACGCGGCGGCGACGGGCACCTTTGACGGCGAACTCCTGTATTGCCGGCGTGACGGCACGCCGATCTGGGTGCATACGATTGGTCGCATCATTGGCGACCATCAGGAAGGGGAAACCTGGATCTGGACCTTCGAGGATGTGACGGCACACCGGGCAGCCGAACAAGCGCTACGGCAAAGCCATCTCGAACTCGAGCAGCGGGTGGCCGAACGCACCCTCGAGTTGTCGCAACAGCTTCATTTCATGCGCCAGTTGATCGAAGCGATTCCCGGTCCGGTCTTCTACAAGAACCGGGAAGGATTGTATCTTGGCTGCAATCAGGCCTTTCTCGAACTCATCGGCCGCTCACGCAGTGAGGTCATCGGCGCCACTGTCTACGACCTTGCCCCCCGCGAACTGGCCGACCGCTACCAGGCTGCCGATGACGAATTGTTCCGGCAAACGGGTTCACAAGTGTACGAAGCGAAAGTCCTGCACGCTGACGGCAGCATGCGTGATGTGGTCTTTCACAAAGCCACCTATGGCAAACCTGGCGATGCCAATGGCGGTCTGGTTGGCGTGATGCTCGACATCACCGATCGAAAGCGCATGGAGGCTCGTCTGCAACAGGCTGCAACAGTCTTCGACAGCAGCGCCGAAGGCATCATCATCACCGCACCGAATGGCCGCATCATTGCCGTGAACCGTGCGTTCACCGAGATCACCGGGTACCGCGAGGATGAGGTGATCGGACACAACCCGCGCATCCTGCAGTCCGGACTTCAGGATGCCGCCTTTTACCGGGACATGTGGCAGGCTCTCGGCCGTTTTGGGCGCTGGCGAGGTGAGCTCTGGAACCGGCGCAAGGACAGCGAGACTTTCCTGGAATCGCTGACGATCAGCGCTGTCCATGACCCCGATGGACAACTCACGCACTATGTTGGCGTATTCTCCGACATCACCGCCCTGCGGCAAGCCCACGATCAACTCGATCACCAGGCCCACCACGATCCGCTGACCGGCCTGCCCAACCGCTTGCTGCTTGGCGACCGCTTGCACAAGGCCTTGCAGCGTGCCCACCGCGACGAGACCGGACTGGCCGTCCTGTTCATCGACCTCGATCGCTTCAAGAACATCAACGACACCCTCGGCCACCAGGTTGGCGATCGCGTCCTCTGCGAAGTGGCGTGGCGCCTGAGCAGACTGATGCGAGAAGCGGACACCGTCGGCCGACTCGGAGGCGACGAATTTTTGATCATCATCGAGGACATCGTCGATCCGACCGCCATCTCGCACATCGCAGAAAAGATCCTCAATGCCCTGCAGAATTCTCCGGTGACTGTCGAACAGGAATTCTACGTCGGTGCCAGCATCGGCATCAGCCTCTTTCCGGATGATGGCGCCGATGCCGAGACGCTGATGAAGAATGCCGATGTCGCCATGTACCGTGCCAAGGAACGTGGCCGCAATGCCTATGAATTTTTCACCAAGGAACTGACGCAGTCCTCGCTGGCGCATCTGCAGATGGAGACCGACCTGCGACGCGCTGTCGAACGCGACGAGTTACGGGTCTACCTGCAACCCCAATTTTCCCTGAAAACCGGCCAGGTGCTCGGGGCCGAGGCGCTGGTACGCTGGTTGCGCCCAGAGCACGGACTGGTGATGCCCGGTGAATTCATCAAACTGGCCGAGGAATCCGGACTGATTGTTCAGATCGGTGAATGGGTGCAACAGACTGCCGGCAGTCAGTGGGCTGCATGGATCGCTGCGGGTCGCCGACCTGGGGTGCTGTCAGTCAACGTTTCCGGCGTCGAATTCGTACGTGGCCGAATCCAGGAAACCGCTCGCAAAACCCTGGAGACTTCGCAATTGCCGGCGCAATTCCTCGAACTCGAAATCACCGAAAGCGCCATCATGAGCCATGCCGAGAACAGCGCGCAGACGCTCGACAAGCTGCGCTCCATGGGTCTGACCCTGGTCATCGACGATTTCGGTACCGGTTACTCTTCGCTGGCCTATCTGAAACGTCTGCCACTCAACAAGCTCAAGGTCGATCAGGGCTTTGTACGCGGACTCCCCGGCGACACCGAGGATTGTGCCATCGTGCGCGCGGTGATTGCGCTGGCCCACAGCCTGCAATTGACGGTCATTGCCGAAGGCGTCGAGAGCGAGGCGCAACAGGAATTCCTGACCCGCGAAGGCTGCGACGAAATGCAGGGTTACCTGCATGGCCGGCCGATGCCGTTTGATGAGTACGAAAGGCGCTTTCTCAATGACTGAAATACGCATGCCAGGCATGCCTTCACGACTGGCATTTGTCGATGCACTGAAAGCCCTGGCCTGTCAGATGATCGTTTGGCATCATCTGGCTTTTTATGGGCCGATGTCCGACCATGCCTACCTGCTGGCACCCGACCTGATCCGCTGGTTAAGTCAGGATGCGCGCATGGCGGTACAGGCTTTCCTGGTGATTGGCGGTTTCCTGTCGGCGCGGAGTCTTGCGCCCGCCGGGGTGATGCTTGCCACTCATCCGCTTGATCTCGTGCAGAAACGTTACCTGAAACTGGTCGCACCCTACCTCACGGCCATGCTGATCGGCCTGGCCTGCGCGGCCATCGCGCGTGCGTTGATGGTCCATGACTCCATTCCCGGTCGGCCAACGCTGCCGCAGGTCGTCGCGCATGCGCTGCTGCTGCAAAGCATCCTGGGCTATGAAGGCCTGTCGGCAGGCGTCTGGTACGTCGCCATCGACTTTCAGCTATTCGCGATCCTGGTCGGTCTGCTGTGGCTGGCACGGACCATGGCGCGCGGCAGTACTGGCATCCCCACCGTCAGTGCCTGGCTGGTCGTCACCCTGGCATTGGCATCACTGTACTACTTCAACCGCGATGGTGATTGGGATAACTGGGGAGTCTACTTCTTTGCGGCCTACGCGCTCGGGATCATCACCTACTGGGCGACCAATCGTAAACAAACGCTTGGCTGGCTATTGCCGATGGTCGGTCTGGTGGCCATCGCGCTGCTGCTCGACTACCGTCCACGCCTTGCCGTAGCACTGCTGGTGGCGTTGGCGGTCGGTCTGGCACGCCTCTACGGATTGCTTGAGGACTGGCCCCGGTCTCGCCTCGTTGCTTACCTCGGACAGATTTCCTACTCGGTCTTTCTCGTCCACTTCCCGATTTGCCTGCTGATCAATGGTCTCTTCGCACGCTTCGCAGCCTCCGATCCCTGGGTCAATCTGGCGGGGATGTGCCTCGCCTGGCTGGCCAGCCTTGCCGCTGGCGCACTCTTTTTCCGTTATGTCGAGAGTCCGGCACAACGAGGACTTTGGCGTACGCACGCGCAGCCCGGCCTCAGGCCGATGCCTTGAGCCAGGCTGCTGCAGAAAGCGCAAAGTAACTCAGAATCCCGTCTGCACCCGCCCGTTTGCAGGCCAGCAGGCTCTCGAGAATACAGGACTGCTCGTCCAGCCAGCCAAGCTGCGCGGCGGCCTTGAGCATCGCATACTCGCCACTGACCTGATAAACATAGGTAGGCACCTGGAACGTGTCCTTGACCCGGCGGACGATATCAAGATAAGGCATCCCCGGTTTGACCATCACCATGTCGGCCCCTTCGTCCAGATCGATGGCGACTTCACGCAGTGCTTCGTCGCTGTTCGCGGGGTCCATCTGGTAGCTGTACTTGTTGTTCTTGCCCAGATTGCCGGTCGAACCGACCGCGTCGCGGAAAGGGCCGTAGAAGCTTGATGCGTACTTGGCCGAATAGGCCAGGATGCGGGTGTGAATCTGCCGAGCGGCGTCGAGCTCGCGGCGAATGTGACCGACGCGACCATCCATCATATCCGAAGGGGCCACGATATCGGCACCCGCCTGTGCATGCACCAGCGCCTGCCTGGCCAGAACCACGAGCGTTTCGTCGTTCAGCACGTAGCCACGGGGATCGTCCGCGTCGATCAGACCATCCTGCCCATGACTGGTGTAGGGATCAAGGGCAACATCGGTCATCACCCCAAGCTCGGGAAACTCTTTTTTCAGTGCGGTCACTGCACGCGGCACCAAGCCATCCGGGTTGTAGGCCTCTTCAGCGCCCGCTGTCTTGTAGCTGGAGTCGATCACCGGAAACAGGGCCAAAGCCGGGATACCCAGTGCGAGCGCCTGCTCGGCGGTCTTCAGCAGCCGATCCAGGCTCTGCCGCTCAATACCCGGCATCGAAGGGATCGGCTCAACACGCTGGACACCTTCGAGCATAAACACCGGGTAAATCAGGTCATCGACGGTCAGCCGCGATTCACGCATCAGACGGCGCGAAAAATCGTCTCGGCGCATGCGCCGCATGCGTGCTGCAGGAAATTTTGCCTGGTAATCCATGAAGTATAAAATTCCGGAATGGGTTATGGTCAGATAGATACAATTGATGGAAAAAGTCCGCTGCCTGGGAACTGGCAGTATCGAGCCTCACTCTTAGTATGCAGGTGGCTACGCCATCTCCCGCTTCACCTCCCTGAGCGGGTGCCTTATCCCTTAAGGCACATCCTGTGCCCCCGGCCCCCCTTGCCGGGGGCTTTTTTTAGCGCTTCCCGGCATGGCTACGGGCACCCCAGCCGATGGCACTGCGCTTCTTCGGGCGGGCCGCTTTCTCGATGGCCAAGCCGGTCTGCGGCGATGACTGTGGTTTCCTGGCCAGGCCAAGCCAAGCGCCCAGAACCTCTTCCGCCTCCGCCACTCCCGACCTGTTCAAGCTGGAAAAAAGTTGCAGGGTACAGTTGCCGCCAATTTCCTGCAGCACCTTCTGTACCTCGCGAAATGCGAGTACCTGCTCTTGGCGGGAAAGCTTGTCGGCCTTGGAAAGCAGCACATGGATAGGCTTGCCGGTCGGCACAAACCAGCGCAGCATCTGCAGGTCCAGTTCGGTCAGCGGGTGGCGACTATCCATGATCAGAACCAAACCAGACAATGCGACACGCTGCCGCAAATAGGGGGCCAGCAAACCCTCCCATTGCGAACGGATTTCCTCGGGGGCCTTGGCAAAACCGTAGCCGGGCAGGTCGACGAAGTACTTGCCGTCTTCGACCCGAAAATAGTTCAGATGCTGCGTCCGTCCCGGCGTCTTGGAGACGAAAGCCAGCCGCGAATGATTGGCCAGGGTGTTGATCGCCGACGACTTGCCGGAATTGGAACGACCCGCGAAAGCGATTTCACATTGAGAATCGGTCGGCAGATCACGCAAGTGGGCAACGGTCGTATGAAAAACCGCCTGCTGGAAGAGAGGCATGAATGAACCCAGGAAGAGTGTGTAATGTTTAGCGGATGGTGTATATGGGACGACGCGGGGTGCGCGCCCGAACGGCAAACTGATATAGAATATCAGCTTTGTGGCATTGCTTCTCCGGCCTCAGATCAGTCATTGTTGTCTTTGGGAGTTTGGACATGATTCGTACAACGACACTCGCGGTTCTCCTGGCCGCCAGTTTCTCCGCCTTCGCAGCAGAACAGGCAAAGGCCAAGGTTGACCTGACCAAAGCCAAGGAAATCGCTGAAGGCATGTGTGTTGCCTGTCACGGGGCCGATGGCAACAGCCCGGCACCGGCCAATCCGATCCTCGCCGGCCAGATTCCCGAGTATCTCTACAAGCAGTTGAGCAATTTCAAGGCGGTCGACGGAAAACCTGCGGTACGTAATAACGCGATCATGGGCGGCATGGTTGCCGCGCTGTCAGACGAGGACATGAAGAGTCTGTCAGTGTATTTCTCGCAGCAAAAGATGAAACCTTCGGCGGCCAAGGAAGAAAAGCTGTTGGCTGAAGGCAAAACGCTATGGCGCGGGGGAGACTTCGAGAAAGGCATCCCGGCCTGTGCCGGTTGCCACGGTCCGGCCGGCGCTGGACTGCCGGCGCAATATCCGCGGCTGTCCGGGCAGTATGCAGAGTACACGGCCAACCAGTTGAAAATCTTTCGCAGCCATGAGCGAGCCAACGATGCGGAAAAAGTGATGCGAACCATCGCCGGCAAGCTCTCCGACCGCCAGATCGACGCCATCGCCGAGTACGCAGCCGGTCTGCGCTAGACCGCCATGCGGCGCACCCCGCATCGCCTTGTCGTCGAACGTTCCGCATACTCCTTGGCACGGAGCGGCTGACCCTCTATCATGCTGTGACTCCAAGACCCGAAAGGACGCTTCATGAAGACTCTCAGGCAAATCCTCGCCGGCAAAAGCGGGCCGCTGATGACCGTCTCGCCGGACGATCCTGTTTTTTACGCCCTGCAGGTGATGTCCGATGCCAACGTTGGCGCGCTCCTCGTGCTCGATAAGGAGCAACTCGTTGGGATCTTCTCCGAGCGTGATTACGCCCGCAAGGTGATCCTCTTCGGCAAGGCGTCAAAAGACACGCCGGTGCGTGCGATCATGACGGACAAAGTGCTCTATGTAACGCCCGACCGGACGGTCGACGAGTGCATGGCGATCATGACGGACAAGCACATCCGTCACCTGCCGGTTCTCGACGACGAAGGCAAAGTCCTCGGGATCGTTTCCATCGGCGATGTAGTCAAGGAAACGATCTGCGAACAACAGTTCATCATCCAGCAAATGGCAAAATACATCACCGGCTGAGCCTGCCTACTGCTGTAGCGGCTCATCGCTACGGCATCTCGTCAAGCCCCACCATGGCCAGATGGTCGGTTTCGCCCCAGGTTTCCAGACTCCAGCAGTCGTCACGGACGCTCACCCAGTTGATCCCGGCGTTGGGAATCAGAAAGTCACGCGGCTTGCTCAAAGGGTGACCACGAACCAGGCGGTTGACGATATCGAGCACGCCGCCATGGGTGACGACGACGACCGTCTGGCCTCGATGGTCGAAGGCAATCCGTTGCAGGCCGGCACGAACGCGTTCGTAGAGTTGCTGCAGACTCTCTCCGCCCTGTGGAATGACGAAATCCGGCTCGCGTCGTTCAAATGCCAGGTACTCGGCCGGGTACCTGGCACGCGATTCATCGTAGGTCAATCCTTCAAAAATGCCATAGCGCCGCTCACGGAACTCCGGCCGCAAGGTAGGGCGCAGTTTCAGGCTGGCGGCGAGGCGCTCGGCAGTCTGGCGGGTACGTA
>WBZU01002636.1_pt2 | contig 10193 bp, 6 predicted proteins | sample 5204311 | NCBI WGS metagenome assembly WBZU01 (sample SAMN12344359, study PRJNA552823) | activated sludge metagenome | biome: Activated sludge suspended growth; feature: Nitrification reactor; material: Wastewater; isolation source: activated sludge from nitrification reactor of wastewater treatment... | reverse complement strand
GCAGTTGGAGTCATCCAATCGGCTCATTTTGGCGCGGCATTTGGTCGAACTTCACGCAGGCATGTTGTCAGGTCGGCCATGGGGTCTGTTGCGCAACGCCTTGCGGAGCTGCAACGCAAACGGGCAGTCGACTCGGGTGATCGGCTGCCCACCTACACGATTGCTTGATTCGGTTGAACACGGTCGCAACGTCACGGACGCGGCGCACCCCTACTTCAGGGTCACCGGCAGATAGAGGGTGCTTACCTGCACTTCCTGCGAGATGGCCACTGCGCTCTCCGCTGCGTCGACGGCAGCGACGCGGAATGTCCACGTGCCGTTTGTCGTATCGGCAATGACGAATTCCTGGACATCCGGTTCGACGATGGCGAGCAACACTTCGTTGATGCCGTCCGGCTTGCGGGCGAGAACGTGGTAAGCAGCCGGCGTGCTGGCGCCGGGCTGCGACCAGGCAAGGCGCAGCCCGCTGCCCTGCGCGACGGCAGCCAAATCGAGGCTTTCAATCGTACCGGTTACGACCACGGCTGGCGGCACGTAGTTGCACCATTCGCCGACCGTCGGTGTCATGGGTGTGGTGTACCACTCGGCGAGAAACTCGTCCCAACGCCCGTCTCGCACAAAGGCGAATGGCTGCGTGACCAATACCGCTTGTTGTGGGTCCGGTGTCCACACGGCGGGCAGCGGAGTCGTCGGGCGGTAGATGCTGGCGCGCCAGGCGACGCTGGCCGGGGCATCACGGTGCAGCGGCGCCAGCAGCGTGACCTTGTCGTCATAGTTCCAGAATTCGTCCGGTTCGATATAGGGATAGCCGACCCGGAACGTGGACGGGACGCGCGCCAGGACATCCAGCAGGCTTGTCGCCGCGGCGACCACGACCGGATCGTCAGCATCGATCTGCGCAAAGCGGAGGCGTAAATTCTCGGCAAGCCGCCCGGCGCCGATCAATTCGTCTGGCGGGCCAAGATGCAGATTGCCACGGCCGCATTGGGTCGTGTCGGCGTACCGGCCATTTTGCGCAGCCTGCAGAATGAACGGCCCCTTGCCGGCTGCCAGCGTAGTGCGCAGTGCATCAGCCAGGTTGCTCACGGCAGCGGCGATCGCATCGACATCAGTGCCGCGCACCCAGAAAATGGCATTGGGGTTGCCATCCGTCAACATGTTCTGATAGATGCGGATGATCGCGTTGGCCATCTCCTCGGGCGTGGCAGCCGGTGCGAAGAAGGGAAGATACATCTGGTAGGGCGCCACCAGCCACGCATAGTTGGGCGACGCGACAAAGATGCGTGCGGCGGCGCGCACTTCATAGAGAATGTCCAGATTGCCCTGGAAACATTGATCGAAGAAGACCAGATCGAAGGGATTGGCGCCGTCGTCCGTAGCCGACAGCAGCGCATTGCCCAGGCCGGGCGTGCTCATGAAAGACCCGTCGGTGATATCGGTCGGCGTGTAGTCGACCCCGCGCGGCAGGGCCGGAATTCCCGGCTGCGGTGCGGGCGCAGGCTCGCCCGGCGCCGTCGGCGGGACCCACGCCAGTTCCGGCGCCAACGCCACGCCATGCCCAACCAGCGAAACAACCGTACGAACGGCGTCAGTACCGTAGGTTGCTCGCGCTGAGCGCAGGAAATGGGCTAATACGGCAGGATCGGCCGTGTTCAATTCGGCCTGTCCCCACCATTCGGCGACACGGTCGGTCAGCGTAACCGTGCCATCGGCAATCTCCCAGATATGGCTATCGTCCATGCCGTTGCCATCGGCCAGGTAGATCACGCGGGCACTGTGGTTCAGCGCCGTACCACGCCGCAGCCGTTCCAGGATCGGCGCGATGTACGGGTCGAGGTCATTGTCAGCCGAGAAGTAGACCATGACCAGAACCTGTTCCTCCGAACGCGTCGTGAAGACGATGCCCGGCGACACACTGCGCTGATCGGCGGGCTGGTCGCCGTGTGCGGGCGTGAAGGTAGCGACCCGGGCTTCATAGCTGCGCCCAGGCTGGAGGCCGGTAATCGTCAGCGACGATGCCAGCTTGTCCGGCGTGCGATAAAGCGCGGTCGGCGTCTGCGCCGCGCTGGCAAAGAGCGCAACTTCGTAGTAGCCGCCATCGACTGTGTAGCTGATCGGCTGCCAGCGGAGAGTGACACTGTTGGTCAGCACCGGGCCGGCAGCGATGGCTTGCGGCGCCGTCGTCTGGGTCGTGCGCCAGCCGGGCGCCATCCCTTCGACACAGGCGGCGACCTGCTCGCCTTGCGCCGTCAGCAGGTTGTAATCGAGATTCAACTGGGTCAGACGGGGCTGGAGCTTGCAGAATTCAAAGGGGATCGGCCCAGACAGGGAATTGTTTTGTAGCGCCAGCACGGAGAGCATCGAGAGGGCACCCAAGGTGCGCGGCAACGGCCCTTGCAGGCGATTGGCGGCCAGATTGAGTGCGGAGACATGACCGCTGTCGCAGGTAACGCCGGACCAGCCGCAGATGTTGGGGTCGGTGAGCCAGCCCGTCCGCCGGAGCCAATGCGCGCCGTCGGTGCGTTGATGGAGTTCGACCAGCGCTTCGCATTCGCTGCGTGGCACACTCTGCTGGGCGGCACAGAAGACGGTAGCGGCAGTGCCGTCCGGTTCCTGTGCTGCCGCGGGCGCGGTGTACAGGGCAATGGCGGCAAACGTCGCGGCGACTGCGCCGAGAATTACTCCGAGATAGGCTGAACTCCTGCGCCAGGTTCTGTTGTTTGCGTACATTCCGTGTCTCCGTTCGTTCGCCGGGGCTTGGCACCCTCTTGATACGCGAAGATCCGCTCCCAGTAGACAAGGCTCTGCAGGATCGACGACCGGAGATCGCTCAGGGCCTGCTCGTTCTGCGCGACGCCAGTGCTCTGGGCAGGCTCAAAGGGGAGAGGGCTGCTTCCCTGCTGGCCCATCAGACCATCCTTTCGTTCGAGATCCGGTGCGGACATGCTTCGCATACCAAGATAGTCTTCCACAGAAGCCTCCCCAACTGGCAGTTACAGACACTTTTTTGGCTCAAATCGGCTCATGTATAATGGAACAAATCGGTAGGATCAAGATCTGTCCCAAACCCTCTGATTGCCGGTCATCCAAGTATAGTATCAAGTCAATAGCTTACCTATTCGTAAGTCCTCCTATTTTCATACGATTGGGGTGCAAATGGTTTCGGTTCGATGCAATCGCAAGTAATCAGCAACCTCCAGGAGCTTGGGGAGAGTGATTTTGCGCTGCTGATCAATGATGCGTACAAGGCGTTCGGCAGCATATTAGGGCTGTCGCGGTCGCCGTTGGCGGCCTCGCCGCTGGTGGAGCCGACCCTGGTGCTCGACAACATGACCCCGACTGCCGCTGATCGCGGGCGCGGCCTGCAACTTGTCCTGCGCTGGGCGGTCGAGCAACTGGCGCCCGCACCGCCACGCTATCCCCTCGGCATGGAGCGCCCCTGGGACGATCCCACATGGCGTGAGCCTGCGTGGTGGCGCTACACAATCCTTCGTCACCGCTATGTAGAACCGCTGCACCCGGACACTTTTGTCGAAGGCGGGCGCTTTACGGAGACGCTGATCGCGCTGACAGGCATTCCATCGGCCGACGCGTTCTTTGACGAACGCAACCGCGCCATTCGCGCCGCAGCCGCCATCATCCAGCGCCAGTTGCGCGCCGGTGCGGCCAGCGAGGAACTGGCTCAGCGTGCCTTGGCACTCGCCTGCGCGCCGCTGGCACGCAACAACGCGGCGCGCGCCCTGCTAGGTGTGGCGGCGATTCTCGATGGGGTCTTTGCGCGTGCGCTGTTGCTGTCGCTCGCGCACGCCGAGAATCTGCGCGACCCGCTGCCGGCACTGGACTATCTCACCCAGAACCGCCTGATCCTCACCGGCGACAATGACAGCAGCCTGTGGATCTCCCCCATGCTGCGTGACTATATCTACTTGCACGAACCGCCCGCGCAGATCCAAGTGCGCCATGCCCGTGCGGCGGCCTACTACCGGACAGAAAAACAGTTCCAGCCTGCCATCCGTCACCTGCGCCTGGCAGGCCACTGGGCCGAAGCCGCCGATCTTCTGCTCGCCCACGCGCCTGGGTTGACCAGCGATTTGCAACCGGCCGAAGTGCGGGCAGAGTTGTCGGCCTTCACGCTCGGGCTCGTTGACGCAGCGCGCTGGCGGCGCATCCAGACATTGCTCAGCGACGTTTGCACGGCCTTGGGCGACAGCGACGCAGCGGTCAGTGCGTGTCGCGCCGCCTTGAAGAGTGCGCCGGCAGCGGCGGATCAGGCGCCGCTGTTCCGCCGGCTGGGCAAGTTGTACGAGATGCGCAACCAGATGCACTCGCTTTCCTACTACCGGCAGGCCGAAGAACGCTTTGCACCCGGCGACCGCGAGCTGATCACCCTGCTCAAAGATCGCGGGTGGCTGCACATTCATCGCCGGGCATGGGACAAAGCACAGGCCGACCTGCAACGGGCGCTGCAGCTCGACCCCGACCACACCCAACGTGCCGACACCCTGGACGCGCTGGCGGCGCTCCATCGCTACCAGCAACGGTACGCCGATGCTATCGATGCGGCACATGAAGCCCTGGCCTTGCGCGAGCAGGCCGGCGAACTGCTCCAGGTGGCCAAGTCCTTGGGCAATCTTGGGCTGCTCTACACGGCAACCGGCGACCACGCGCACGCTATCGCCGCGCACCAGGAGGCACATGCGGTAGCCCGGCGCCTCGGCAATCGCGAACTGGCAGCAACAGCCCTGCTCAACATCGGTCTGGCGCAGCACATGGCCGGACAGCGCCACGACGCAACTCTCTCCTACCGCGCAAGCCTTGCCGCCGCACGTGAGATCAACGCGCTGCTGGTCGAACTGCGCGCGCTCTCAAATCTGGCGGAAGTGCTGGCGGAGGAGCAGGACCGCCCCGCCGCGCTGACATGCTGGAAGGCGGCGCTGACATTGGCCGAACAGGAAGAGTTCGACGACGAAAAGACCTACCTGCTGGAACTGGCGCCGCGCTTCGAGTTTCCCCTGCCCAATCCGGCAGCTGCGGGCCGGCAAGCAATCGCCAGCGTGGCGGCCGGCCTTGTGCTCGCGACGAGTGAAGGTGGGCTGACTGATGAAGAGCGGCTTGTGCTGGAGCTGGCGCGACGAGAGGGGAGCGTCACTCCGCGGCGGCTGATGGAAGAAGGCCATGTCAGCAAGGCAACCGCAACGCGCCGCCTCGCTGCCTTGGTGGAACAGGGGTACCTCATCCAGCAAGGGCGCGCCCGCACTACGCGTTACGTACCGGCTGTGTCATTGCAGAGCGAGCAGGCAGCCCCCAGCCCGACGATAAACGAGAGCGACTTGCAGGGCCTGCTGCTGCGCAATCTGCCATGGCTCACCAATCATTTTGGGATTCGCGCAATTGGCTGGTACCGGACCGACGCACTGGCGCCAGCCCTGCCGACCCTGGTGGCGCGCTTTGACCACCTGCCCGATCTGCTGGCCTTCCTCGAACTGCGCACGCTCCTTGTCCGGCGGATTGGCGTGCCGCTCGATCTGCTGCCGGAGCAGGCCGTCCCGCCCGGACAGACGATCTCCTGGTTTGCGTCGGCGCTTTGAGCGCGCCGGCGCCAGGAGAACGCCGCGCCCAGAGGAAGCGCCAGCATCACGAACCGAACAATCACGCGCACAAACCGTGTTGACGTCGCAACCAGGCCTGCAATGTTGTCGGTTGGCGTCCCAACAACGCCGTCAAGACGGTGCCATTGCCCCAGAAGCCGTGCGCCTCGTAATACTCGAACATGCGCGCCAGCGTTGCCACCGCATAGGCCGGCAAACCGCCAGCCTGCGCGGCGCTCGCCCATTCGCGCCGATCCAGGACCTCGAACCGCACGGAGCGCCCCAACACGTCTGCCAGCATCTGTGCGACCTCGTCCTGCGTAAATGCCTCATCGTTCGCCAACTCGTAGGTTGCCCCGGCATGCCCCGGCTCGGTGAGGATGCGCGCCGCCACGGCCGCGACATCGTCGAGATCGACCATGCCCAGGCGCGTGTGCCCGGCATAGGGGACGCGGTAGATTCCTTCGGCACAGATCGCCGGCAGGTATGCCAGCAGGTTCTGCATGTAGGCGGACGGCTGCAAGATCGTGTACGCGACGCCCGCGGTGAACAACAGTTCCTCGACGCGCAGTTTCAGCCAATGATGCGGCATCGCCTCCACTTGTGGATGGAGCACCGAGTGATAAACGAACCGCGGCACGCCGGCACGCCGCGCCGCAGCCAGTACGGTACGGGCAATCGCAACTTCATCGGGGTGCATATTTGGACAGATGTGATAGATCGCGTCGGCGCCGGCAAAAGCTTCGGCCAGGCGCGCTGCGTCGGCAAAGTCGGCAATCGCGACGTCGGCGGCGCCAAGCATGCGCAAGGGCGCGCCGCCGGCCGCGCTTCGCACGACGCCGCGCGTGGGTGCATTGCGTTGGGCTAGGGCACGCACAAGCGCGCGCCCCGTCTTGCCGCCGGCGCCGGTGATTGCAATCATTCAGACCTCCTCATTCATGCATGATTCCGCCGACTTCGTCGCGTTGAAATCGGGGCAACGCCCTATTCGTGATACGATAGTAGACTGGAATGTTGCTGCACGGCAAGCTCGGCGCGGTGCAGTCGGGACACGAACGATCCGGCAGCACAGATCTGATGTCCGTTATCGCGCAAAGCCTTTTGACAGCAACTATTCCATGTGATATTCGTACCCTATTGTGAAAAATGCAACGAAGGTACGCAACGTCACGCAGATCGAAGCGGAAATCCGGTAGAATCTACGTGCAGTAAGTGAATGCACTGCATTTTGGAAAGAGCGGCAGGGAACGGATCATGGGGTTTGGAGAACGAGATTTGCATCTGAATAGTGAGCGCATGACACGGATTACAGCGCTCTATCGCGCTGCTGTGGACTCCGGCAGCGCGGTGGCGGTCTGGCAGCGCCCACTCGACCAATCTCCCCAGGCTGTCGTCGATCTTTCCGGCGCGCCGTTGATGGCGCCCGTCAATTTGCTGACCCGCGAGCCGGCATTTGTCTTCGCACCCTTTGTCGCCGAACCGGCCGGCGCTGCACTGCAACTGCGCGCCGATCTCTGGTTCGACGGCCAGGCGCTACACGTTCGCAACGCCAACGGGACGCAGCAGCGCGCCGCGCGCGCTGAGCAGGTGATGGCGGCGCTGGGCGATGGCGGTGCGCAACCTATCGGCCGGTCCTGGTACATGGCGCCTGCCATCCGCAGCCGCGCCGCCAGCGAAGCGGAATTCACCACGCTGGTCTGTGATGCCATCGACTTCATCGGAGAGACGGGGATTGCCAAGGTCGTCGTCTCACGCACTGCAGCACGCCCGCTGCCCGCTGCCTTCGACCCGGCCGTTGTCTTCGCTGCGCTCTGCGCGCGCTACCCGCACGCCTTCGTCTCGCTGGTTGCGATTCCGGGCGTCGGCACCTGGCTGGGCGCAACGCCGGAGGTGCTGCTGACGCTTGACAATGCCGCGCTGACGACCATGGCATTGGCGGGCACGCAGCGCCGCCCGGTCGACCTGCCGCTGGCAAGCGTCACTTGGGGACAGAAAGAGACGACGGAGCAGGACATGGTCAGCGCCTACGTGCGCGGCTTCTTCTGGGATGCGGGCGTCATGCACGTCCAGGAAAGCGGCCCGCACACCGTGGCCGCCGGCAGCGTCGTTCACCTGCAAACACTCTTCCGCGTCGAATTGCCCGAGGCGGAGCGACTCGCCCTGGCCAACCGCGTCCTCGACGAACTCCATCCGACATCCGCCGTGTGCGGTATGCCTAAGCACCAGGCACTCGCCTTCATCCTGGCCCACGAAGGCTACGATCGCAGCTTCTATAGCGGCTTCCTTGGCCCGGTTCACATCCAGGGCGAATCCAGCCTCTATGTCAACCTGCGCTGCATGCAACTCGGCGACACGTCGGCCCATCTCTACGTCGGCGCCGGCATCACGGCCGACTCGCAGCCGCAGGCCGAATGGCGCGAGACGGAACTCAAGGCCGAAACCATGCTTGCGGTGCTCGAACCGGCGGGCTCACCCGCCTCGGCGTAAGCGGCGTAACGAATCATCCGTGCCAGGCAATTTTCAAGACAACAAGCGATGAGTGACGGCATCTTCCCACTGGTCGAGCTGGCGATCCAGGTGTGCATCGACAAGGGCGTGCGCGACTTTGTGGTTGCGCCCGGCTCCCGCTCCGCGCCGGTTACGACAGCGCTGGCCCGACGCCCGGAGATCACGCTGCGCGTGGTCTTTGACGAACGCGCAGCAGGCTACATCGCGTTGGGCATGGCCCAGCAAGTGCGGCGCCCGGTCGGCCTCGTCTGTACATCGGGCACGGCTGCCGTGAACTTTGGTCCGGCGGTGGTGGAGGCATTCTACCAGCGCGTGCCGCTGTTGGTCCTGACAGCCGACCGGCCGCCGGAATGGATCGACCAGCAGGATAACCAGGCCATCCACCAGGACGGTCTGTACGCGCCGCACATCCGTTACCAGGCGACGCTGCCCATGGACGACGGCCACCCTGACACGCACTGGCACGCCCAGCGCCTGATGACGGAAGCGCTCGACGCTACCCAGAGCCTGATACCCGGCCCGGTCCACATCAACGTTCCGCTGCGCGAGCCGCTCTATGCGCCACCCGCCTACCGGCCGACGTTGACCGCCGAGCGCGCCGCTGCCATCCGCCTGCCCGTTCGCCCCGCCCTGGACGCGGCAGCCTGGGCGTTGCTGCGCAGCCAGTGGCAGCGGGCGGAACGCAAGCTCATCGTCGCGGGGATGATTCCCGCCGATACAGCGCTGCACCATGCGCTGCGCACCGTGCAGACCGACCCATCCGTCGCCGTGTTTGCCGACGTCACTGCCAACCTGTGGCCGCACGCTGCACCCCTTGTCCACGCCGACGTCGCCCTGGGCACGCAGGATCCCGCTACGCTCGACCGGCTCAGCCCCGACCTCGTCGTCTATCTTGGCGGGCCGGTGACGTCGAAGTATTTGAAGCAATTGCTACGCAAACGACCGCCACCGGCGCTGTGGCGCATCCAGCCGGAAGGGGCAGCGCCGGATCCCTACCAGGCGACGACATTGACGATCCCCATGCTGCCGGCCGATTTTCTGACCGATCTGGCGGCCCATGTGACCCCGGCCATTCAGTCTGACTATGCGCAAGACTGGACGCGCCTCGACCAGCAGGCGGCGACGGCGCTTGCGCACTTGCTCGACCGTGAGCCATTTGGCGAATTCCACGCGCTCCAGCAGGTGCTGCACGCCCTGCCGGAAGGCAGCCTGCTGCAAGTCGGCAACAGCATGCCGATCCGCTACGCAAACTTCGCCGGCATTGCGCCCGGCCACGTCCCCGCGCAGGTGAATGCCAACCGCGGCACGAGCGGCATCGACGGGACGGTTAGCACGGCAGTGGGCGCGGCGCTGGCGAGTGGCAAGCTCACTACGCTGCTCGTGGGCGATCTGGCCTTTTTCTATGACCGCAACGGCCTGTGGCACCGCCATCTGCCATCCAACCTGCGCATCGTGCTGCTCAACAACCACGGCGGCGGCATCTTCGACATCATCGACGGGCCCAATCGCCTCGACGCCGAGACGCGTACGGAGTTCTTCCTCACGCCGCAGCCGCTGACGGCACAGCGTACCGCGCAAGATCATGGCCTGGCCTACACGCTCGCCCGCAGCGCCGCCGACGTACAGGCAGCGCTCGCCGGTTTCTTTGATCCTGCCGCCGGCGCTGCGCTGCTGGAGATCGAGACCGACATGGCGACCAACCGTGCCGTCTTCCAGGCCTTCCGCGGCATGGTCGCCGGCCTGCGCCTGTAACGCCCCGCCTGCTCACCACATGCGAGCCAGCGCCGCGCGATTCGATCGCGCGAATTGTGGACGCGTCCACAGTCGGGAGCGGTGGCGCAGGGTATAATGCGGTGATATTTGTGCAATCAAGACGAACGAGTACGGACGAGAGGAGTAATCGCATGACCCAACAACGTAACGACGGTGCGGCGCCGGCAGAGACGGTCGTCTGGACGTCGATCAAGGAATACGAGGAGATTCGCTTTGAGTTCTTTGACGGCATCGCCAAGATCACGATCAACCGCCCGGAGAAGCGCAACGCCTTCACCCCGCTGACGGTGCAGGAGATGATCGATGCCATGGTCATCTGCCGCG
>WBZU01002471.1_pt1 | contig 10198 bp, 12 predicted proteins | sample 5204311 | NCBI WGS metagenome assembly WBZU01 (sample SAMN12344359, study PRJNA552823) | activated sludge metagenome | biome: Activated sludge suspended growth; feature: Nitrification reactor; material: Wastewater; isolation source: activated sludge from nitrification reactor of wastewater... | reverse complement strand
CGAGATCCGGGCGTCGTTGATCGTCGGCCGGAGCCATCACGACGCGCCTCCGGCCGACGTGGTCGGTGGTCCGCCGCCCCAGTTCTTCTTCGCTCCGACCGAGGTGGAGCGGTTGTTGGCCGAGTGGGGGCCGGCGGAGTACCGCTCACGCGCCGCCGCGGCCCTCGGCGCGTTCGTCGACGGGAGTCGCGATTGGCTGACGATCGATCGTCGGGATGGTGCCGCCGAGGGAGAGCAGGCGTGGGCCGATGTCTACGCCGGACGGATCGCGCCGTCGGTCGGCGTGGTCGTGAGCCTGCACGGATAGCGCGCAGCTCGCTGTCAGGACTCGCTGGAATCCTCGGGAGACCGCCAGATCCGAGGAGTATCATATGAGTATGACTGAGGTCGTACCGAAGCAGAAGGTCTCGCTGAGCCTCGACGCCGACATCGTCGCGGAGTTCGAGCGCGGCGGACCGCTGTCGACGCAGATCAACGAGGCACTCCGGGCCGAGTTCGAGCGTCGCCGTCACCAGGCCGCCCTGGGCAAGCTGGTCGAACGACTCAAGGCGGAGTTCGACGGCCTCGACACCGAGGAAGATCGTGCCGCTATTGCCCGGTACCGCGAGATGCTGCGATGACCGCGTTGGTACTCGACTCCGAGGCATTCAACGCGCTCGCCGGCCCGATCACCGACCGCCGACGTATGGTTGCACAGCTGATGTCCGCCGCGTTCGGCGAAGGCCGTCCGGTCATCGTCCCGACGGTGGTGCTCGCCGAGTTGTACCGGCCTGGCCGAATGGCGATCGTCGATTCGTGTCTCGCACGCTCCGAGGAGGCTCCGATGTGCCGCGACACGGATCGAGAGTTCGCTCGCCTCGTCGGCGGTGTCCTCGCCGCAGCGGGCGCCGGCTCGGAGCTCATGGTCGACGCCCACGTCGTGGCGACCGCAGTCGAGGCGGCCCGAGCCGTCATCGTCACCGGCGACCCTGACGACGTGTCGATGCTTGCAGCTCCCTTTCCGAACGTGACAGTGGTGCCGCTGATCTAGAACCCGGGCAAGTCGGTTTCGGTCGGTCGGTACTGCCATCCGTGGGAGGCTTGGTCGATGGGTGCGATGGACGAGCTGATCGATGCGGCCGCGTTGCAGCGGCTGCGGAACCAGCTGCAGGCTGCCTCGGATATCGACTTCCCCGCAGTCGCCCGGGCGGCGTCCGAGGTCGACGGTTTGAAGCTGCGCCAGCGGGTCGACCTCGTTGCGGCCGCGCTGATCGACGACCTCCCGTCGGTCTACGGGGATGCCGCGACGATCGTGCGTGCCGCGTTGGCCGACCCAGCGTTCGCCGGTTGGACGATCTGGCCGATTGGTGAGGCGATGACGGCGCTGGCCCTCGGCTCCGAGATCGACACCGATTTCGAGGACGGGCTCGCGATGATGGCCGACCTGACGCCGCGTCTCTCGAGCGAGTTCGCCATCCGCCCCTTCCTCGGGCGCGACCTCGACCGCTCGCTCGCCGTGATCGGAACGTGGCCCGAGCACGACGATCCGCACGTGCGGCGGCTCGCGAGTGAGGGCACGCGCTCGTACCTGCCGTGGGCGATCCGGGTGCCGGAGCTGCTTGTTCGCCGGGAGTGCACGGTGCCGATCCTCGACTCGCTCTATCGCGACGACGACGAGGTCGTGCGCCGATCGGTGGCGAACCACCTCAATGACCTCAGCCGTCACGCCCCCGACGTGGTGGTCTCCACTGCGGCCCGGTGGACTGCGGCTCCCGATGCCAACACCGCGAAGGTGGTGAGGCACGCGCTGCGCACGTTGATCAAGCGAGGACTGCCCGAGGCGCTCGCGTTGCAGGGGTTCGCGCCGGCGGAGGTCGCGGTGCGCAACTTGCGGGTGACGCCTGACATCGTCGAGCTGCCCGGTGAGGTGGAGTTCGCCTTCGATCTCACGAACACGGGCGCCGTCACCACCGACGTGGCGATCGACTACGTCGTGCACTTCCGCAAGAAGAACGGTTCGCTCGCGGCGAAGGTGTTCAAGCTCACGACGCGCACGCTCGACCCGGGCGAGACGGTGACGCTGTCGAAACGACACGGCTTGCGTCAGATGACGACTCGGGTGCATCACGCCGGTGAGCACGAACTCGAGCTGCAGATCAACGGGCAACGGCACGGGCGGGCGGTCTTCGACGTCGTGGTGTGACGCTCCGTCGAGTGGGCGTCCCAGTCATGTCGACACCTGCGCCAGCAGCAGCTCGACCTTCTCGGCGGTGGCACCCTTGCAGCCGTGGCTGCGTCGTAGCTTCGTCGCCGCGAGATCGACGGCGTGGAGGTAGTCGACGTAGCCAGCCGCGTTGTGTTGGGGACGCACGTCGAGCGTGGTGAGCGAGCGGCGGAGGCGGTGGTCGAGGACGAGCGGTGACGGTTGGAGGTCGGGCAGCCCGAGCGAGGCGGCCCACAGCCATTTGGTGAACGACGCCTCGGCCGAACCGGGGATCGTGGCGGCGACGTCGTAGGCCTCGGCGATCTCACCGGCGCGTAGGTGTTGATGCGACGCCACGAGGATCGGGCCGAGCTCGACGTGCGCCAGCCCCTGCGCCGTTCGCCAGGGGCCGCGACCATTGAGCGTGCCACTGCCCCAGACCATGGAGGCGACCCACAGCGTGACGCAGCGGCGGGCGTTGCTCTTGGCCGCACGCCGGGAGAGGTCGTGGAGGTGGGATCGGTCGATCTCCAGGTCGGCGCCGAGGCGCGCCGGGTCGCGGGCGGTGAGGCCCTTCATGGCGTCTGCTGCTGCTGTGACCCGCGCCGGATCGATCGGGCCGACATAGGACGTCGTGCCGGGCCTTCCACCGTCGCGGAGCCAGGGCTCCCACGATCGTCGGAGGATCTCGACGGGGCGGGGCGGTACCGACGTCGACGTCAGCTGCTTGCGTGACGCCTCGTCGGCGTTCAGGAACAGGGCAATGGCGTCGGAGGCGAGCTCGCGGTCCATGGCGGATTCTCACTTGGTCAGATCTGCGTCTGAGAGCCGCCTGACCGGAGTCGACGAGCTGAACCCGCTCCGAGGAGCGGTGAACGAGACCCTACGACGGGGGTATGACAGTGAGCGCGGCCCGCTACCGGGCGGCGATGTAGAGCGACTGCGTCGCCCTGCCGATGGGGGCGTTGCGGTCGGTGAGCAACGCCTCGGCGAGCGACGCACCGTGGGGCGCGAGCCAGGTGCAGGCGTCGTTCCCCACCCACTCACCCTCGGGGAGCCGGTGCAGGTGCACGGTGAGGTCGGGGTTGATGAACACGTGGCTCGCGATCGACACGACGCTGGCGATGCCGTTGCCGAAGTCGGCGGCGATGAGCGCTCGGGTCAGCGGCGTGATCTCCTCGTCGTCGACGAGAGGTTTGTGGACGCGGAACCAGTAGGTCGCTGCACCGGGCTCGATCGCCGAGCCGTGAGCGGATCGGAGCTCGACACCGCTCGTGATCCCGATTCGGCCCTCGATGAGCGCCGGCGCAGCGACCGAGTCCTCGGGTTGGTCGAAGTGGATCGCTGGGTCGGGCACCGACCGAGGTGCGTCGATGGGCGTGCGCACGATCCGGAGCGCGGTGGCTCGGACGACCTCGTTCTCACCGTCGAAGATCGACACCCCGATCAGCCGGACGCGTTTGCCCGGGCGGAGCATCGTTGCCTCGACGCGGAGGTGTGTCAGCGGCACCGGGCGGAGCAACTCGATCGTGTACCGCACCGTGACCAGGTCGGGGTCGGGGTCGAACCGCTCGACCTCCCGTCCAACGAGCGCAGCGACCGGACCGCCGTGTGCGCTCTCGCCCCAGGGGCCTCGGGAGAGGATGGTGCCGACGTAGCCGTCGCCGTCGGTCAGGAAGAACGCGGGCGGGATCGCTTCGGTCATGGCGGAGATCGTTGTTCAGGTCGGGTGGTGCGGGCGACTCGGTTGGGTGTGACGTGTGTCGCGGGGGTCCGGTCCGCAGTCTGGAGCGCTCAGTTGCTCTGGAGCGCCAAGGCGACAGTTTCTGTCACCTGAGCGCTCCAGAGTCGGCAGGTCCGGCAGGCCCGGCAGCCGACGCGGGTCAGCCGGCGATGACGGCCCGGTTCGCGATGGCGGCGAGGTCGTGCCGGGGCGACAGTGTGCCGTAGAGGTGGCCGTAGTTGTGCCGGATGCGGGAGTCGATCCAGGCGTCGGCGACTGCGGCGTCGCCGTGGCGGACTGCCAACGAGCCTCCCCACGTCACGGCGAGCAGTTCGACGAGACGGCGGGCGTCGGCCTCGGGGTTCTCGATGACCCGGAGGTGGTCGCGGAGCTCGGCGGCCGCTTGATCCAGGGGAGCGGATCCGCCGGCGGCGAGATCGATCTCGGCGAGGAACGCGTCGGCGACCTGCGGTGACTTGGCGAGGGCACGGACGACGTCGAGGGCGATGACGTTGCCCGATCCCTCCCAGATCGCGTTGACCGGGGACTCCCGGTACAGGCGCGGCATGATCGACTCGTCGACGTAGCCGTTGCCTCCGAGGCACTCCATGGCTTCGCGGACCACTTCGGAGCACCGCTTGGTGACCCAGTACTTGGCGACCGGTGTGGCGAGTCGTTGGAGCGCCTTCTCGGCCGGGTCGAGCTCGGCTCGGTCGAAGGCTCCCGAGAGGCGGGTCATCATGAGCGTGGCGACCTCCACCTCGATCTCGAGGTCGGCGAGCACGTTCTGCATGAGCGGCTTGTCGATGAGCTTCGAGCCGAACGCCTCGCGGTGCGCGACGTGCCACCCGGCCTGGGTGACGGCCTGGCGCATGATGGCGGTCGACCCGACCACGCAGTCGAGCCGAGTGTGGCTGACCATCTCGATGATGGTGGCGACGCCGCGGCCTTCGTCGCCGACGCGATGAACGAGGGTGTCCTCGTACTCGACCTCGCTCGATGCGTTGGAGCGGTTGCCGAGCTTGTTCTTGAGGCGCTGGATGCGGAGGGTGTTGCGGGTGCCGTCGGGCAGCACGCGGGGGAGGAGGAAGCAGGTGAGCCCGCCGGGCGCCTGGGCGAGGACGAGGAATCCGTCGCTCATGGGCGCCGACGTGAACCACTTGTGGCCGACGAGGCGGTAGAGCATGTCGTCACCGTCGACGGGTGTGGCGATGGTGGTGTTGGAGCGGACGTCGGAGCCGCCCTGCTTCTCGGTCATGCCCATGCCGAGGATGGCCGAGCCCTTCTCGGTAACGGGGACGAGCCGCGGGTCGTAGGTGCGGCTGAGGATGCACGGCTCCCACACGTCGGACAGGGCGGGCTCGACGCGCAGCGCGGGCACGACGGATGTGGTCATCGAGATCGGGCAGCCGTGACCGGCTTCGACCTGGCTCATCGTCATGAAGAGGGCGTCGCGGGCGACGCGTGCGCCTTCTCCGGCGGGCTTCTCGAAGGGGAGCGAGTGGAGCCCGTGGTTGACGGAGGCCTCCATGAAGCGGTGCCACGACGGGTGGAACTCGACCTCGTCGACGCGGTTGCCGGAGCGGTCGTGGGTGTGGAGTTCGGGTTCGTTGAAGTTGGCGAGCGCACCCTGGTGGAACCACTCGGCGGTGCCGACGGTGCGGCCGAACTCGCTGATCGACTCGGCCGCCCAGCCGGCGCCCTCGCGCTCGACCGCGGCCGGAAGGACCGGGTCAGAGGCAAACGGGTCGTAGTCGGGGAGGGGCGGCGGTTGGTTGAGGACGTCGTGGGTCTTCACGTCGCGAACGCTATCGCCGGGGTCAGACCTTGACGACGTCGACCAGACCGTCGAGGCCCCGGAGATCGGCGGGGTTGCGGGTGTACAGCGGAAGGTCGTTGGCCAACGCCACCGCAGCGATCATCAGGTCGACGGCTCTCGGTCCTCGAGCCTTGCGTCCGGCTGCAGCGACGGCCGCGTAGATCCGGCCGTACGCCCGGGCGGCCTTCACGTCGAAGTGGACCGGGTCGAACTGCGCCTCGGTCCGCTGGACCCGGTCCTGACGGCGGGCTCGCTCGGCGGGGTCGTCGGTGGCGTGAGGGCCGGCGGCCAGTTCGGCCAGGGTGATCGAGCTGATCGCCGCCTCGATGGGAAGGGCGTCCACATCGAGCGACTCCAGGTCGATGATGACCGATGTGTCGAGGAGCCCTCGCTGGTGACGTTCAGCCACGAGGCGTCGCGTCGGGGTCCGCGTGCCGGTCGAGATCGGAGCGGAACTGGTCGGCGTCGATCGGCGGGGCCCCTCGGAACGCTTCGACGAGCGCGGTGGTCGGGACGAAGCGGCTCCGGCGGAGTGGCGTGAGCTCGCCCACCGGCACGCCGTTGCGCGTCACGACGAAGGACTCGCCGCCGTCGAGCTGCCGCATGATCGAGCCGCTGTCGTTGCGAAGCTCTCGCTGGGTGATCTCGCGTGTCACCTCGGCAACCGTAGCACCGGGTGCTACGGGTTCGTCCGCTGCGGTCACCACTCGTACATGTCCCAGGTCTGGGGGACGAGGCAGAGGTCGCCGGTGTCGAGGTTCTGCAACTGGTAGCGCTCGGACCACGGCAGTCCTTGGCGATACTCCTCGAGGCCCGGCTTCATCCAGGGCATTTCCCACAGCCCAAGGTTGTCGACGGCGTGGCGGAGGTCGGAGTGCGGTCGGTACTGGCCGAGGTACTCCGGTCGGGCGTCGGGCTTGGGCGGCAGGTACCGGTAGGCGTGGCCGGACGCATCGAGGTTGATGTAGCGCCGGGTGTAGAAGTGCTGGAACAGGAAGATGTCGGGGCGGCCCGATCGCAGGACCTTGCCTCGGTGGAGGAAGTCGCGGGGCTCGAAGAATCTGTCGGCCAGGAAGGTCGAGTGTTCGAGCGCTCGTTGGACCGAGAAGATCGGCTCGGCCCAGGCGGGATCGTTGGCGGTGACGTCGTCGAGGAACTGCATACGCATCGCCGCAGCGTCGTGGCCTCCGGCAACGTTGGCGATGGGGGAGGTCCCCCGTTGCGCTATCCGATCGAGAGCGCGCCGGTGATCACGCCGGCGTCGGGGGTGACGAGCACCACGGTCGCCCGCAGGTGGGTGACGGGCCGCACGATGTGGGTGACGCCTTGACCCAGTTCTGGAACGACTCGCCTCGCTCCCGATCGGGAACGTGGAGCTCGGTCGCACTCCTTCGCAGCGAACTGCGCCAGACAGCCGGCCTCGTGTGCACTGCCGTTGTCGACGAGGAGCTCCGCGAACGAACCGAAGGGCCGGGAAGGTTGTGACCGGACGCCGGACTCGATCTGGTGTTGTAGCGAGAGGTGCGGGCGCAGGCGAGCCAGGCAGTGATCTTGCTGGGAGTCAGAAGGCGTTCGACCGCGATGTCAGGTGTCGTCGTCATCTCCGCAATCTCTCCATCGCCGCCGCCGAAATCCGCGAAGTGTGGCAGCCCCCTCAGTGAGATTCGAAGATAGACGACACCGCTGACAGTGAAGTTCGCTGAGCGTTGCGCCTACGTATCTGGGTGCCGCTGTACACCCTCGGCGTCGACCCAGATATGCCAGTGAGTTGGATTCTGCCTGAATCTGATGCCGTCGACCCGACGTCGGCGAAGCGAGTTCGCGTTCAGATTGACGGGTTGCTCCAGTGGAACGTTCCACCGCTTGGTCTCGAGGTCCTGAAGGCTCTGATCACTCCATCGAGTCGTATCGATGCGCGCCGAGGCCACGATGTGTCGAGCAGGGGTCGGCCCGTGGATCGCGAGGAGCAGCTGCGGACCGGCCGCCGGATTGGCCGCCCACTCGTCGAGGTGAACACCGAGAGCCCAGATTCCCTCCATGTCATGGAGTAGTACGTCATCGTCTGGAAGGGACGGGTCGTACTTCTTCCGACCGTCGGGGAGCCGGTCACCAGCCGAGAGGTAGACGAGGAGTGCCCCGCCGCTTGCGATGCCGATCTCATGCAGGGGGAGCACGTTTGGTGCGGGCGGCCGGGGTTCGAAGATGCTTGGCATCCTTCTGACGGTAGCGGTGGATGTTGGAGGAGAGTCGGGGACGCAACGCCGGTTCAAGCATGGGCGATGGTCTCGCGAGCCTCGTGGAGGATCCGCCGAACAACGGGCCAGGTTTGATCGGGTCGGTCGTTGAACTGCGTGATCACGTGGACCCAGGCCCAACGTTCATCTGGAATCGGGCCGTCGGAAGGGTCGGGCCCGATGAGGTGCGCAAGCGTCCGTAGCGCGGCGTCGCAGGCCGGATGCGCGAACGCCGAGATGACGGCATCCTCGTCGGCAGAGCTGTTTCGAAGCGGCAAGCCAGTCGATTCCTCGAATGCTCCTACGATGTCGAAGCCGTCGGCCGCAGCTGTGGCGTGCTGCACCCAGCCCCATCGTTCCAGCATCTCGACGACGGTCTCGAGGATTCGTTGGCCGGTCATCGCCGGGATGATACGCCCGACCGCTGACACCCAATTTCGGCTAGAGATACCGCATGCCCCGAACCCATGGCGACCAGGTGTCCGCGATCAACGCAGCAATCGACTCACGTCTCGGCGAGGTCGCAACATGGGAAATGTGGCCAGGAGGCTGGCCCGGGCAGATCGAAATGTGTCTCGTCGATGCCATCTTTTCAGCCAATGCCAAGTACGGGAGGCCAGCCACAGAGGATCGACGTGCGACGGGAGTGCATGCGGTACTTGCTTCGCTCCGGTCGAAGCGGAGCGAAGAACCCCTTGACGATCTCAAGGCCCTGGCCACGCTGATCGATCGCGAATCCGGTGCTCTTGGCAGTCGTCAGCTCTCGCCGGGGACGAAGGTGCTCAAGGACGAGACAGTTCGTCGAGCAGCCGAGGTCCTCTTGCAGTACCGGGTTCGAACGAGCGTGGATCTGGCGGCGGCACTGGCATCCGACGAGGCCCTTCGCAAGGGGCCTCCCCAGCGCGTGCCCGGAGTCGGATCGGTGACGTGGGAGTACTTCTTGATGCTTGCCGGTCACCAGGGGATCAAGGCCGACCGTATGGTCGTGGGGTTCGTGAACTCTGCGCTAGACGACGCACTCCTGGGGTCGGTCGACTCGACGGGCGCGTCGCAGCTCCTGAAGGACATCGCGGCGAAGCGTGGAGTGGCCCAGGTGGATCTCGATCACGCCATCTGGTCGGTCCAGCGGAAGCGTCATGACCTCTGATCGGTCCAAGCTCGAGGCGCACGATTCGGTGAAGGTGATGGCGCTGCGGCGGGACGGCTCCTGCTCCATCTGCGCGGCGCAGCTCCCTGCGGGCGAGCGAGCGCAATGGGACACGGCAGCGAAGGCCGTCACCTGCCTCCCCTGTGTCGAGGGGCCGCCACCCGACGCTCGGCCCGCCGTGCTCGACGCCGAGTTGCCGACGCCAGCGGCTCCCACGGTCGAAGCGCCGGCTCCACTGATCGATTTCGGCACGCCGGGAGCGTCGGCGCGGAAGGAACACGAGCGCCGACAGGCCAAACGCGAGCAACGGATCGAGGAGAAGTGGGGCACGGGCCGTCTCGGCCGTATCGCGAAGGCGTTGTCGGACGACCCCCAGTCAACGAAGGCCTGGGCGAAGGGCGCACGGGGTGAAGAGCTCGTCGCCGAGCTGCTGCAGAAGTTCCTCGGTGACGACGCCGTGCTGCTCCACGACCGGAAGGTGCCGGGAACCCGGGGCAACATCGATCACATCGCCGTGGCGCGGTCTGGCGTGTGGGTCATCGATGCGAAGAACTTCAAGGGCAAGGTCGAGAAGCGGGACCAGGGCGGGCTCTTCAAGTCGGACATTCGTCTCTACGTCGGAGGGAGCGATCGGACGAAGAAGGTCAACGGCCTTGGTTGGCAGATCGATGCAGTGCGTTCGGTTGTCGCTGATGCCCAGGCTCCCGTTCATGCCGCACTGAGCTTCGTTGGCGCCGAGTGGCCGGTCTTCTTTGCCCGCCCGCTGCTGATCAACGAGGTCTGGGTCACTTGGCCCAAGAAGCTCGCTGAGCTGATCCTGCGCGACGGTCCGCTCGACGACGAGGCCATCGAACGCTTGACGCTCTTGTTGTCGCAACGCCTCCCGGCGAACTGATGACCTGTGAGCTCGGTCAGCCGGTGACGGGCCCTCCGACATCGGGCGGAATGATCGACTCGATCGGTTGAGCGGTGCCGGTCGTCCGGTCGTGGACCGACAGAGCCCCGCGGGGTGGTGGGAAATCGAGTGTGATGCTCGATGTGTTCAGCTGGCGAGTGCCGGCTGATCGGGGTCAGTGTCGCGCGGTTGGTTGAG
>WBZU01003532.1_pt1 | contig 10201 bp, 2 predicted proteins | sample 5204311 | NCBI WGS metagenome assembly WBZU01 (sample SAMN12344359, study PRJNA552823) | activated sludge metagenome | biome: Activated sludge suspended growth; feature: Nitrification reactor; material: Wastewater; isolation source: activated sludge from nitrification reactor of wastewater treatment... | reverse complement strand
CGATTGCCCGCCTCCCCGACCTGCTGATCAGCCAGATTGCCGCGGGCGAAGTCGTCGAAAGACCCGCCTCGGTCTTGAAGGAATTTCTGGAAAACAGCCTCGATGCGGGCAGCAAGGCGATCCAGGTGTATCTTGAGGAAGGCGGCGTCAAGCTGATCCGCGTCACCGACGACGGCTGCGGCATCGCCAGGGATGAACTCGCGCTCGCCCTGACCCGTCATGCCACCTCGAAAATCGTCTCGCTGGACGACCTGGAACGGGTCAGTTCGCTTGGTTTTCGCGGCGAAGCGCTGGCCTCGGTCGCCTCCGTCGCCCGCCTCGCCATCAGCAGCCGGGAACATGGCGCCAGCCACGCCTGGAAGCTGAAGGCCGAACCTGGCGCCGAGCCTGAACCGGCGGCGCTGATGGCCGGCACCATCGTCGAGATGCGCGACCTCTATTACAACACCCCGGCCCGCCGCAAATTCCTCAAGGCCGAAGGCACCGAATTCGCCCACTGCGCCGACGCCGTCAAACGCCTGGCGCTGACCCGGCCCGATGTCGCCTTCAGCCTGACCCACAACGGCCGCAACCTGTTCCAGCTCGCCCCCGCCGACAGCGCCCGGCGCATCGCTGACATTCTCGGCGACGATTTCCTCGGCGCCGCCCGCCGCCTCGACGCCGCCGCCGGCCCGCTGGCCATCGCCGGCTTCGCCATCGACCCGACCCGCGCCACCGACGCCAAAGACGGCCAATACGTCTTCGTCAACGGCCGCTATGTGCGCGACAAGGTGATCGCCCACGCCCTGCGCGAAGCCTACCGCGACGTGCTGCACGGCAGCCGCCAGCCGGCCGTCTGCCTGTTCGTCAACATCGACCCGGCGCTGGTCGACGTCAACGTTCACCCGGCCAAGACCGAAGTCCGCTTCCGCGACTCACGCGCGATGCACCAGTTCGTCTTCCACGCCATCCAGCGCACGCTGGCAGCGCCGGCAGAAAACCGGGGACAGACCACGGTTTTAGCAGACACAAAACCGTGGTCTGTCCCCGGTTTTCCCGGTTTTCTGCCCCCTGTTGCGGTCGACGCCGAAAAGCCGGCAAATCTCAATTTTGCCGCGAACTATTCGCCGCCGCTGCGCCAGCAAAGCACGCTCGGGGTCGCCGAACCCGCCGCTGCCGCCTACCTCGCCTTCGCTCGCGCCACCGCCCCCCAATTTGCGCCCGCCGCGGCCGTCGACCGCGACAGTCCGCCACTCGGCTATGCACTAGCCCAACTGCACGGCATCTACATCCTCGCCCAGAACGCGCGCGGCCTCGTCCTCGTCGACATGCACGCGGCGCACGAGCGCATCCTCTACGAAAAGCTGAAGACCGCCCTCGACAACCGCCAGATCACCACCCAGGCACTGCTGATCCCCGCCGTCTTCGTCGCCGACCCGCTCGACATCGCTGCGGTCGAGGAACACGCCGACGCCCTCGCCGACCTCGGCTTCGCCATCGCCCCGCTCGGCCCTAATCAGCTCGGCGTCCGCAGCGTCCCCGCCCTGCTGCAATCCGGCGACCCCGCCGCGCTGGCCCGTTCGTTAATTGCGGAGTTGCGCGAACACGGCATCACCCAGCTCGCCACCGCCCGCCGCAACGAACTGCTCGCCACCATGGCTTGCCACGGCGCCGTCCGTGCCCGCCGCATCCTGACATTGCCAGAAATGAACGCCCTGCTGCGCCAGATGGAAGAAACCGAACGCGCCGGCCAGTGCAACCACGGCCGGCCAACGTGGACCGAACTGCCGCTTGCCGAACTCGACAGGCTGTTCCTGCGCGGACGGTAATGATCAGCCAGTCCGTCTTGCGGTGTCTCGTTTTTCACGACAACCGTACTGAATTCCCCTTTATAAAGAATAGGTTTTAGTGGTTTGTTTATCCATTGGATGCACAATGAAGCTTTCGGACGGATATTGAGAAGTCTGTGAACAAGTCACCTCAACTTTCGCACCCGTTCGCCGCAAGGCTGATCCTGGCGGGATTTCTCGTTGCTGGTGGTGCGAGCGCCGTGGCCGAGGTTCCGCCGCTGTTTCGCCCCGATGCCGGCAGCCTGCTGAACCAGACGACGCCGCCCGCCGTCGTCCCGACCCTGCCCGAGTCGACCCTGCCGGCGCTGTCCGACGAAGACCTCGGAAAGCCGGTCCCCGAAGGCGCCAGGGTCAAGGTCTCGCGCTTCGTTCTCGAAGGTGCCAGCCAGTTTCCGCCGGAACAGTTGCAGGCGCAACTTTCCGACCTGGTCGGCCAGGAACTCGGCCTCTCCGGCCTGCGCCAGGCGGCCGCGCGCGTTACCCGGTTTTACCGCGAACAGGGATATTTCCTCGCCCGCGCCTACCTGCCGACGCAGGACATCGCCAACGGCGTCGTCCGCATCGCGGTGCTCGAAGGGCGGTACGGCAGCGTCGACGTGGGCGGCTCGCCCCGGCTTGAGCAGCAGCACGCCCGGGGCGTCCTGGATGCACATCAGGTGGCCGCAGACCAGCCCATCGAGCGCGCATCGCTCGAACGCAGCCTGATCCTGCTCGAGCAGCGCAGCGGAGCGCCGGTGCAGGCGGTAATGCAGCCGGGTGCCACGGTCGGCACCTCGCACATGGCCATCGAGGCCCCGGGCGGCCCCCTGTTCAGCGGGACGCTCGGCGCCGACAACTACGGCAACCGCTTCACCGGCCAGGGGCGCGGCACCGCATCGCTGGCCCTCAACAGCCCGTTCAGCATCGGCGACCGCGCCAACCTGTGGCTGGCCTATTCCACCGGGGCGACCGCGGTCTTCGGCTCCTACCAGGTGCCGGTCGGCTACGACGGCCTGACGCTCGGCGCCGCCGCCTCCTATTACCGCTACGAACTCTGCTGCGAGTATGCCCCCCTCGACCGCGCCGGCGATGCTGCCGTCGCCGGCGTCCAGGCGCGCTTTCCGCTGGTGCTGCGCCAGAACGCCGTGCATTACGCCGGCTTCAGCCTCGAGCGCAAGCGCCTGATCGACACTTGGGCCGGCGGCGACCTCGACGACAAGCGCGTCAACGTCGCCGTGCTTTCGTTCGACGGCATTTCCGCCCTGGCCGCCGGCCAGGTCCGCTACCGCGTCGCGCTGACCGGCGGCGACCTCCAGATCAAGGGGCCGGCCGACTACATCAAGCTCAACGCCGCCACCATCGACACCGCCGGCGGCTACGGCAAGCTGTGGGGCCAGGTCGAGTTCCTCTACCCTGTTACAGGCTGGAGCTTCCTCAACCTGCGCCTGTCCGGCCAGGGCGCCAGCCGCAACCTCGATTCCTCCGAAAAGTTCATCCTCGGCGGCTTTAACGGCGTGCGCGCCTACCCCGAGGGCGAGGCAGCCGGCGACAACGCCTGGCTGGCCCGCCTCGACTGGGTGTTGCCGATCACGTCGGCGGCCGTGCCGGGCCGGGCCGCGGTCCGCGCCTTCGTCGACAGCGGCGCCATCTGGCTGGTCGACAACGTGCGCGGCGGCCTCGCCTCGCCGGGGATCGAGAACCACTACTCGCTGTCCGGCGCCGGCCTCGGCTTCAACTGGGCGTTGCCGCGCGGTTTCGCATTGAGCGCCTACGTCGCCACGGCGATCGGCGACAACCCCGGCGCCTCGGCGAACGGCAACAACGCCGACGGCAAGAGCAACGACACGCGCGGCTGGGTCGGCGCGGAATGGGCCTTCTGATCATGAACAAGACATACCGCCTCATCTGGAACCGGCGCCTCGGCGCCTGGGTTGCCACCGCCGAAACGACGCGCGCCAGCGGCAAGAAATCCTCCGGCCGCGCCCGCGCCGGCGTCGCCGCCGCCGGCTTCGCGGCCGCCCTCGGCGCCAGCCTGCCGCTCGCCGCCGCCGACCTGGCGCCGGGCGCCCTGCCGACCGGCGGCACGGTCGCCGCCGGCCAGGCCGACATCGCCGCCAGCGGCACGCGCATGGACATCACCCAGTCCAGCCAGAAGGCCATCATCAACTGGCAGGGTTTCGACATTGGCAGCCAGGCTCAGGTCAACTTCGCCCAGCCCAACGCTGCGGCGGTCGCCCTGAACCGCGTCAGCGGCCCGAACATCTCGCGCATCGAAGGCCAGCTCACCGCCAGCGGCCAGGTCTTCCTGGTCAACCTCAGCGGTGTCATCTTCGGCAACGGCGCCCGCGTCAACGCCGGCGCCTTCGTCGCCTCCACCCTCAACATCCGTGACGACGATTTCCTCGCCGGCAACTACACCTTCACCGGCACCGGCGGCACCATCGAAAACCGCGGCACGATCAGCGCGGCGCCCGGCGGCTACGTCGCCTTCATCGCCCCGAAGATCACCAACGCCGGCATCGTCAGCGCGCCGCAGGGCACCGTCGCCATGGGCGCTGGCGAGCGCGTCACCCTCAACTTCGCCGGCGACCGCCTGGTCGGCCTCAGCGTCGCCGCCGAAACGCTCGACACCCTGATCGAAAACCGCCAGGCCATCCGCGCCGAAGGCGGCGCCATCCTGCTCACCGCCGCCGGTGCCGAAGCGGTCACGCGTGGCGTCATCAACAACAGCGGCGTCCTGGAAGCCGGCAGCCTGACCGCCGACGGCGGGCGCATAGTGCTCACCGCCGGCAACGACGTCAATCTGGCGTCGACCTCGACGGTTGCGGTCGACGGCCAAAAAGGGGGCGAAATCACCGTCCAGGCCAAGGCCGGCACCCTGCTCACCGACGGCAGCCTCTCGGCGCGCGGCGCCAGCGGAACGGGTGGAACGGTAAAACTGCTCGGCAATCAGGTCGGCCTCGTCAACGCCGCGCAGGTCGACTCCTCGGGCACGACGGGCGGCGGTACTGTGCTGGTCGGCGGCGATTATCAGGGAGGCAATGCCGAAGTCGCCAATGCACGGGCGACCTATGTTGCGCCGGATGTGACGATCAAGGCCAACGCGCTGCAACAGGGTGACGGTGGCAAGGTCATCGTCTGGGCCAACGAAATCGCGCGCTTCTACGGAAATATCTCCGCTGACGGCGCCGGAACCGGTGGCAACGGCGGTTTCGTCGAAACCTCGGGCAAGGCGGTGCTCGACGCCAGCGGCAGCGTCAGCGCCCTGGGCGCGGGCGGCGGCAGGGCGGGCAGCTGGCTGCTCGACCCGTACGACATCACCATCCAGACACTCGGGAGCAACGCCAACGTCACGGCAAGCCCGAATTTCACGTCCAACGGGAACAGCGCCATCGTCACGACCGGCAGCATCCAGACGGCACTGAATGCGGGTACCAGCGTTACGGTTACCACGGGTGCCGGGGGCGCTCAGGCAGGAAATATCACTGTCGCCAACGCCATTGGTAAATCAGCGGGTGGCAATGCGTCGCTGACCCTTACTGCGATAAACAATATCGTCTTCAACGCGGGTGCCAATATCAGTGCCTCGGCTGGTCAGCTTGCACTGACCCTTAATGCCGGCGGCACCATCACCAATCCGGCGACCATCAATACCAACGGTGGCTTGCTGACCTACAACGCCACAGGCGCTGCCACGCAGTCCGGCGTCATCAGCGGAGCGGGCGGGCTGACCAAGAATGGTACGGGTACGTTGACGCTGTCAGGCGCCAATACCTACACAGGTACGACGACGATCAGCGCCGGTACTCTGGTTGCTGCGAATGCCACCGCTTTGGGTACGACCGCTGGTGGAACCACGATTGCCCCCAATGCGACGCTCGATATCAACGGTGTGGCAATTGGCGCCGAGGCGGTCAATGTCCAAGGTACAGGCGTTGGCGGAAACGGCGCAATTACCGGAACCGGGACGGGGTCACTCTCGGGAGCCGTCACATTGACTGGAAATACCACTGTCGGCGGCTCGGGCACGCTTACCCTTTCCGGTGTGATTGCTGATGGCGGGGGGAACAACTACGCGCTGACCAAGACCGGTTCAGGCACGCTGATCCTCAGCAGCGCCAATACCTACGGTACGGGCACCAATGTCAACCAAGGCGTTCTCAGCTTGCGGAACAACAGCGCTGCGGGCAATGCGGGTACGGTTACCGTCGCCAATGGCGCAGCGGTCGAATTGCAGGGCGGCGTGACGCTGGCCAGAGCGCTGAACCTCAACGGCACTGGCGTCGGTGGCAATGGCGCGCTGCGCAGCATTAGCGGCAACAACACCTGGAGTGGCGCGGTCACGTTGAGCGGGGCGTCCGAGATCCAATCCGACGCGGGCACGCTGACGGTTTCCGGCGCGCTGAACAATGCTGGTTTCCTTGCGACGTATGATGCCAACACCGGCAGCATCACCGATTCTGGGGTAATCAGCGGCGCGGGCGGCCTGACCAAGACAGGTGCCGGCACATTGACGCTTGGTACTGCCAACAGCTACACAGGTGCAACAAATATCAACGCCGGGACGCTGGCGCTGAACGCCGCCGGCACGATCGCGGCGAGTTCCGGCGTGGCCAACAATGGCACCTTCACCGTTGCCGCGCCCAAGACCATCGACTCGATGACCGGCACGGGAAATACCGTGCTGGGCGGCACGCTGACGATTGGCGATGCGAGCAACACGAGCAGCGCGTACGGCGGCGTCATCAGCGGTACGGGCGGCATCACCAAGGCGGGGACGGGGACGCTAACGCTGTCGGGTGCGAACACCTATACGGGTGTGACGACGATCAGCGCTGGCACGCTAAGCGCGAACAGTATTGGCAACGTGGGTGGAGGCGCGAGCGCACTCGGTGCGCCAACGACGGCGGCGAATGGCACCATCGCCTTGGCTGGCGGGGCAACCCTGCAGTACACCGGGGCAGGTAGCAGCAGCAACCGTATCATCAACCTGACCAGTAGCGGCGGCATCGTGGATGCTTCCGGCAGCGGTGCGCTGACGCTGAGTGGCGGCGTTACCGGTAACGCGCGAAACCTGACGCTAACCGGAACGGGTGTCGGGACGGAAAATGGGACCATCGCGACGACGAGCGGTACGGTAACCAAGGCCGGAACTGGCACGTGGACGCTGTCGGGTGCGAACACCTACACTGGGGCGACTGCCATCAATGCCGGCACGCTGGTGGCGTCGAACGCTGCCGCGCTCGGGACGACGGCGGGTGGTACCACGGTGGCGGCTGGGGCAACGCTCAACATCAACAACGTGGCGATTGGCGCCGAGGCGGTGACACTCAACGGGACATTGCGGGGTACCGGTGCGGGCGCTTCGCTGGCGGGCACGGTCGCGCTCAATGCGGCGGGCGCGGCGATCGACACGGCCACGGCAACCGATGCCTTGACGCTCTCGGGCGTTGTCAGTGGCGCCAATGCCTTGACCAAGACGGGCGCGGGGACGCTGACCCTGGGTGGCGTGAACACCTACACGGGTGCCACCAACATCAACGCCGGCACGCTGGCGCTGAACGCCGCCGGCACGATCGCGGCAAGTTCCGGCGTGGCCAACAATGGCGCCTTCACCATTGCCGCGTCCAAGACCATCGATTCGATGACCGGCACGGGGAATACTGTGCTGGGCGGCACACTGACGATTGGCGATGCGAGCAACACCAGCAGCGCATACGGCGGCGTTATCAGCGGCGCCGGTGGCATCACTAAGGCGGGTACCGGAACTCTGACCCTTTCCGGAGCGAATACCTATACGGGCGTGACGACGATCAACGCGGGTACGTTGCAGGCCAATGGTGGCAACGCCATTGGCGATAGCTCTTCGGTCACGGCAGCCAGCGGGGCGACGCTGGCGCTCGGTGCGAGTGAGACCATCGGCTCGCTCGCTGGGGCGGGCAACGTGACACTGGGCGCAAATACCCTGACGGCAGGCGGTAACGGAACCAACACGACCTTCAGCGGCGTAATGAGCGGCACAGGCGGCCTGACCAAAGCCGGTGTCAGCCAGATGACGCTGTCGGGTGCCAACACCTACACCGGCGCCACGACGATCAGTTCGGGCTCGCTGGCATTGTCCGGCGGCGCGGCGATATCGGACACGAGCGCGGTGAATTTGAGCGCGGCGGGTGCGAACCTCACCCTCAATGCCAGCGAGACGATCGGTTCGCTTGCCGGCGTGGCGAGCACGAGCGTGATCTTGAATGCCAACACGCTGACCATGGGGGGCAACAACGGCACGACCGCCTATGCCGGCAACATCGGCGGTACCGGCAACCTTGTCAAGAACGGCACGGGCAGCACGACCCTGTCCGGCAACAACAACTACGCCGGTCTGACGACCGTCAATGCCGGTACGCTTGCGGTGACCGCCAACAATGCGCTGGGTTCCAATGCAGCCGGGACGACCGTCAACGCGGGGGCGACGCTGGATCTGCAAAACGTGGCTTACAGCACGGCAGAGTTGGTGACCCTGAACGGCGGTACACTTGCGGTTTCCACCGGAAATTCCAGCCTGGCCGGTCCGGTAAATCTGACCGCGGCAAGCTTTGTGAATGTCGATAACCCTTCGCAATTGACGCTTTCCGGTGCGGTGACTGCGCCAGTCAATCTCGACGTCAACGGCGGTGGCAGCCTGACTGCAGTTAATGCGGCTAACAATTTCAGCACGGTCAGCATTACCTCCGGCAACAATATTTCCCTGCGCGATGCCAATGCCATCAATCTGGGCGCCTCTACAGTCAGTGGCGCCCTCACTGTCACGTCCAGCGGCAATATTTCCCAGTCGGGCAGCCTGAACGTAGCCGGGCTGACGACGCTTGCCGCGGGGGGCGGCAACGTCACGCTGAACAACGGTAGCAACAACTTCGGCACTGTCGCGGCCAGCGGGGTCAACGTGGCGCTCGCTGACAGCAACGCGATTGATCTCGGCACGACGAATGCTGCCGCCAACCTGACGGTCAGCGCCAACGGGGCGATTACCCAGAGCGGCGTACTGACGGTTGCGGGGGCTTCCACTTTCCTTGCCAACGCCAATCCCATCACCCTGAACAATGCGTCGAACGACTTTGGCGGCGAAGTTTCGCTGACCAATTCCGGCAGCACAAACAATGTTCAGATCAGGGATGTCAATGATCTTACCTTGGGAACTTCGAGCATCGGCGGCACCCTGACTGCGATAGCGGGCGGGACGCTGACGCTGAGTAGCTTCGGTACGGGTGTGTCTGCCGGTGGTTCGGGCGATGCAATCACGCTGGTGGGTAGCCGATTCGTCAATCTGAAGGGGGCGAGCGCCATGAGCGCGCCGGGCGGACGCTGGCTGGTGTGGTCGAGCAATCCGTCTCCGTTCAGCGGCGCCACGCCCGACAATCGCGGCGGCCTAGCCTACGACTTCAAGCAGTACAACGCCACCTACGGCGTCACGCCCGTCCAGGGCACCGGCAATGGCTTCCTCTATGCGCTGGCGCCGACCATCACGCCGGGTTTGACCGGCACGGTGAGCAAGGTCTACGACACGACGACGACCGCGCCGCTGACGGCAGCCAACTTCACGCCGGCGACAGGCGTGGACGGCGACGTCATCACGATGACCGGCACCGGCGCCTACGACAATCCGAACGTCGCTGGTAGCCCGACCAAGCTGGTGACCGCCTCGGGCATTGCCGCGACCGTCACCTCGAGTGTGGCGGACGGCAGCAAGCCGGTCTATGGCTATACGCTCACCTCGACGACCGCCAGCGCGAACATTGGCGAGATCACCCCGGCGCCGCTGACCATCACCGGCAACACCACCACCAGCCAGTACACTGCCAACGCCCAGACCAATGGCTACACGGTCAGCGGGCTGCTGGCGGGCAATGGCGACAGCGTTACGGGTGTCAGCACCCTGGCCACCGGCACCAACGTCGGCACCTATGCCGACAACCTGACCAGCGCCACCGGCACCGGCCTTGCCAACTACACCATCGGCTACGTCAATGGCAGCCTGCAGATCACCCCGGCGCCGCTGATCAACCCGACGCTCCCGCGCGAGGCGGTCAACCAGCAGGCGATCGCCGCGCAGTACACCGACCCGGCCATGTCGACCGAAGCCCTGGTCGGTCCGTACTACGTTTTCGATGACGACCGCGAAGGCAAGGACGGGATGCCTCCGGCCAGCGCGGTTCGTATCGTCGGTTCCGGCATACGGTTGCCGAACTGACGCCTGATTGGCGCCAGTTCGACCCCGACCGGAAAATGCCGCGGAACCAGCGCTCGCCCGCCATCCAGGTTCTCGCCCACCCGCTCGCCTTCGCGTTGCGGGTCCTGGGAAATTTCCAGGCCCACCGGGGCTTCCTGCTGGCCGGCGCCAT
>WBZU01003529.1_pt1 | contig 10205 bp, 8 predicted proteins | sample 5204311 | NCBI WGS metagenome assembly WBZU01 (sample SAMN12344359, study PRJNA552823) | activated sludge metagenome | biome: Activated sludge suspended growth; feature: Nitrification reactor; material: Wastewater; isolation source: activated sludge from nitrification reactor of wastewater treatment... | reverse complement strand
GCCCTCAGCCGTGTGATCGACCTGCGCGACAGGGCCTCCATCCCACCCGATGACCTCGATTCGGACCTCGACCACGAGGCGATTCCGGTCCTCGCAGCTCGCCGATGAGCCCCGGCGGAGACGTGTCCCATCCCTCAGGATGGGGATCGGCCCCGACTCGGCCGAGCAGGCCGCCCGCCATGGCCGCTCCGGAGGGCTCGCCCATGGGTCGTGCATTCGGGCGCCACCCTGGGGCGACGCTGGAGCCGGAGCTCCTCCAACGGATCCGGGTCGCGGTGGACGAGCACGAGGTTGCCGTGCTGCTCGAGTCGGCCGGGATCAGCGATCGTGTCGCCGCGGACGAGTACGACGTGCTCGACGTGTTCGACCTCGCCGTCCGGCTGCGGACATCGACCGGTCCCCCGCCCCGCCTGCCGTCCCCGGGCCGCTCCGACTGGTACGTGTCCTCACCGGTCGCGGTCCTGCGCGGCTGCCTCTTCACCGTCAGCGGACTCGTCTCGGTCGGACTGGCGGGCTCGGGCGTGGGCCGGAACGCGGCGATGTGGGTCCTCGTGTGGTCCGCGTCGTGGGTGGCGATTCTGCAGGGGCTGTCGTTCCTCGGGTACCTGCTGCGCGAGCGCGGCGGTCCCGGGTCACCGCCGAGCTCGATCGCTCCGCTCACCCCGAGCTTCGCTGTGCCGGTGCTGGCCGGAGTGGCCACGGCGGTGTTCGCAGGACCCGGAACGGGCGTGGTCTCCGGGGCTGCGCTGCTGGTGCTCACCGGGGTCGTCCTCTTGCTCGTGGTCGATCGCCCGTGGGTTGTCGCGTCGGTCGTGCTGCCCGTGGGAGCGGTCGCGGCGTGGGCGATCTCCGGCGGGCCCATCAGCTCGCAGGTTGCGATCACCCTGTGGGCCGGCGGTGGGGTCGTCCTCGCGGTCACCACGGTCGCGGTGACCGGTGGGGTGCGCCTGACGGGACCCGTTCCGCTGTCGGGTCATGACGTACGCGCGGCGGCTCCGTTCGTCGTGGCGGGACTCGGCATCGGCGCGATGAGCATTGCCGTCGTCGTTGCGGTCGCTCCGGCTCCGGCGCTGGCCGGGGCGACCGACGGGGTGTGGCTCGTCGCGGCAGTTCCGTTCCTGGTGCCGGTCTCGCTGGCCGAGCTGCTCGTGGTGACCGCGCGTCGCTCCCTCCTCGCCGCGACGGCCCGGGTGCGGGGGCTGGATCAGTTCCGTTACCTCGCCCGGTGGCAGGCGGCTCGCCTGTGGACGGTGCACCTCGCCGTGATGATCGCGCTGGTGCTCGCGAGCACCTGGCTGCTCCCGGTCGTGAGTCCGGTCGAGCCGACCTGGACGGAGGCCCTGGCGCTGGTCGCCACGTTCGGCCTGCTCGGGACCGTGCTCACCGCCGGACTGCTCCTGTTGGCCGCCGGGAGGATCGCCGGCGTCTCGGGGCTGTTGTGGAGTGGCTCGGCAGCGGTGCTCCTGATCAGGCTCGCGGTCGACGGTTGGTCACCAGCCGTCGTGGTCGTCCTCGCGATCGTCGCCGCCGTGGGTGTCGTCATGTCGTCGATGGCGACCGAGGGACTCCCCTCCTACCGCTGAGCGCGGTTCCCGTCGCGCGGTCAGCGGCGCGGCTTGACGGGGCTGGGGAGAGCCACAAGGATCCGCGGCGGACAACTCATGTTGGGGAGGGAAGCCCTATGAGAGCTGTGTTGATGGTCGGCGGACGCGGGATGCGTCTGCGGCCTTTCACCACGACGATTCCGAAGCCACTGGTGCCGGTCGGCGGCGAGCTGCCGATCATCGAGCTGTTGCTTCGTCAGCTTCGCCGCTGCGGCGTCACCGAAGTCACGCTGGCCACCGGGCACATGGGTGGACTGATCCAGCGCTACGTCGGCGACGGCGCCCAGTGGGACCTGACGATCGACTACTGGCACGAGGACGCACCGCTGGGCACGATCGGTCCCCTGCTCCAGCACAGGGACTCGCTGCCCGACGACGTCCTGCTGCTCAACGGCGACCTGCTGTGCAGCATCGACTTCGCCGAGCTGGTCGCGTTCCACACGCGCCAGGGAGGCGGGCTCACCATGGCGGGATCGACCCGCCGCATCGACGTCGAGTTCGGGGTGCTCGAAGTCGTCGGCACCGAGCTCAACGAGTTCCGGGAGAAGCCGCAGCTCGCCTACCTCGCCAACATGGGGATCTACGTCCTGAGCCGCACCGTGCTCGACCAGCTCGACGGGGACGGGGCACACGGAGTGGACGAGCTCATCCGCTCGCTCCTCGCCGCAGGGGTGCACCCCAACGTCTACGAGTTCGACGGCTACTGGCTCGACATCGGTCGACCCGAGGACTACGACCGGGCCAACCTCGAGTTCGCCGAGCTGCGACGACAGCTCCTCGGCGACGAGGCGGGCGAATCCGACTCCACCATCGACCTGCGACCGCTCCGGCCCGACCCGCACCCCGACCCGGTGCCGGTCGACGCCATCGTCGGCTCGGTCGCATGAGCACGACGCTGGGGAGCGTGCGGGCGGTGGTCCCGAGACCGCCGCACACCCCTCAGAGACGGTCGGAGCAGCAGCGATGAGCGCCCGCGGCGCGGCCGGCCGCCCGGCGAGTGGAAGCAACGGCACGTCGACAGACCGGTGCGGAGCAGAGGTCTCCGCACCACGGACTCCTGGGGGTCCGGAGGAGGGAATGGGAATGAACACGACGTCGAACAACCGGAGGCCTCACGGCGCACCCCGCCGTCGGGGTCTGATCATCGCCCTGGCGATCGCCTTGATCGCGGCGGTCGCACCGTCGCTCACATCGAGCGTCGGCGCCGCGGACCCGGCCAAACCGGTGGCGATGCGACTGCTCGTCATCGCCGCGGACGGCAACGAGACCGACTACCCGGCCATCACGACCTTCCTCGACGAGGTCGGCGTCCCCTACGACAAGATCCTCGCGGCGGACACACCCCTGACCGCGTCGATGCTGTCCGACGGCACGACCGGCAAGTACCAGGGGATCGTGCTGACGACAGGCAACCTGACCTACTTCGACGCCGGGGCCAGCACCTGGCAGAGCGCGTTCAGCCCCGACGAGTGGGCGACGCTCCGCCAGTACCAGAAGGACTTCCACGTCCGCTCCGTGACCAGCTACACGTTCCCGGAGGCGAGCTACGGCCTGAGCTACGCCGGCTACCGCAACACCCTCGGATCCGAGCTGCCGGCCACCCTCACCGCAGCCGGCCAGGCGGTGTGGCCCTACGTGAACGCTGCCAACCCGATCGAGCTCACCGGCGCCTGGGTCTACCTGGGTTCGATCCTCGACCCGAGCGTGACCACGCCGCTCGTGAACGTCACCGTCGACGGGACCACGTACCCGGTCGCCTCGGTCACCCGCTTCGACGGGTACGAGAACCTGGCGGTCACCGCGGCCAACAACCCGAACCTGCTCCACTCGATCCTGCTCTCCACCGGATGGATCAACTGGGTCAGCGGAGGGAACTTCCTCGGCAACCGCAGCTCCAGCATCGATGTCCAGATCGACGACCTGTTCATCGGGACCGACCAGTGGGACCCGGCGACCAACACCGCTCACACCGAGTACACCAACGTCCCCGCCGACGTGACAGCGATGGTGGCCTACCAGAACGCCCGTCGGGCCAACCCCGCCACGCCGGGGTTCAAGGTCGAGTACGCCTTCAACGGGGCCGGCGGCCCGACCAACCCGTCCCTGGTGAACACCGTGCGCGCCAACCGCTCGCAGTTCGGCTTCATCAACCACACCTGGACCCACTTCAACCTGGACTGCGGCGACTGCCCCAACCCGACGGGGCAGATCACCACGAACACGACGCAGATCCGTTCACAGATCCTGACCAACCGGATGTACGGCGCTCTGCTCGGCCTTCCGGGCAACTCCGACACCATGGTCCAGCCCGACATCTCGGGCATCAACACGCCTCCCAACCCGATGGCACAGAAGGCAGCCGGCGGTGTCGGCATCCGCTTCTGGATCGGAGACACCTCCCGGGCCGGGCAGACCAACCCGACGTTCAACACCGGCTTCGCCACAGCGGGCGACTCCCGGGTGTTCGTCGTGCCCCGTCGCCCGACCAACCTCTTCGTGGCCGCCACCACACCGGACCAGTGGACCAGCGTCTACAACCACTTCTACGCCCCTGGCGGCATCCTGTGCGGCATGACGACCTGCTTCGACCGGCCTCAGACCTACCAGGAGATTCTCGACCACGAGTCCGACTACCTGCTGCGCTACCTGCTCCGAGGTGACCTCGATCCGTGGATGTTCCACGTCGGCAACACCCGGGCCTACTCCGGCAACCGCAGCGTGCTGTCCGATCTCCTCGACGAGACGTTCTCGAAGTACTCGTCGATGGTGAACACGCCGGTGCGCAGTGTCTCGTTCAAGCAGGCCGGCCAGGCCATGCAGGGCCGGGCCGCCTACAACGCTGCGGGGGTCACCGCGACGGTGACGCCGTGCACCAGCATCACGGTCAAGGCCACAAAGGCCGCGACCGTGCCGGTGAACGGGGTCGCCTACACCGCGGCGAACTCGACGGTCGAGCACTATGGCGGACGGACCATCTCCCAGGTCCGACTGGCCGCCGGGCAGACCGTGACGATCCCGCTGCCCGCATGCTGACCGAGCGCTCGTCGGTCGGGGTCCCGACCGACGAGCCGGCTGCTGCCGCCGGCGCTGCCGACGGTGGAGGGCGCTCAGCCCGGCCGGATCGGAGATGGCTGCTGCTGGTGGGTGCGGTGGTCCTGGTCGCGTTGGCGGCTGGCGCGGTCGTCATGTCCGGACGCGGCGATCCAGGTTCGGACCCGGTGACCCCGCTCGCTCGGTCCGAGGCGTCTCGCCCGTCGGCCACGGCTCCGTCCGCGGCAGTCCCGTCAGCACCGACAGAGACGTCCACGCCGTCGGCAGCGGCAGCCGCCACCGTGACGGACCCGGCCGATGTGCCAGCGGCTCCGAATCCCACGGACGGGGCCGCGACGACCGCGGTCCCGTCCGGTTCCGAAGGCGTTCCCGCCCCTCCGCTCCGTCCGGTCCCCGGGGCCGAACCGTCTCGGGCCGCAGTCGACGTCCCGCAGTCACCCGGCCCGCCGGCCGCCGATCCGACCCACAGCGGTCACTGACAGGAGGGTTCCATCGTGAGCACAGGATCGCCCAGCTGGAGGGCGGCGGTCACTGGGAGCCGGCCCGTGGTGGCCGTGCAGGGTCTCGGTTTCGTGGGCGCGGCCATGTCGATCGCGGTCGCTTCCGCTCTCGACGACCTCGGGGAACCCGCGTTCGACGTGATCGGAGTCGACCGCGACGACCCGTCCGGGTGCGAGCGCATCGACGCGATCAACTCAGGTCGGTTCCCGTTCGCCACGAGTGACGACCATCTCCGATCGGCGCTCGCGGCGGTACGCGGCCGCGGCAACCTCGTCGCAGGGTCGGATCCCGCGGCGTACGCACTTGCCGACGTGGTCGTGGTCGATGTCCCGCTCGACATCGACTGGCGGGCCGAGCCTCCCGAGCTGCTGCTCGAGGGATTCACCGCGGCGATCCGCACCGTGGGTCGCCACATCGAACCCGGAACACTGGTCCTCGTCGAGACGACGGTTCCGCCCGGGACCACCGAACGCGTCGTGGTGCCCGCGCTCGCCGAGGAGCTCGCCGCCCGGGGTCATCGTCCCGACGACGTGTTGGTCGCCCACAGCTACGAGCGAGTCATGCCCGGCGCCGAGTACCTCGCCTCGATCGTCAACTACTGGAGGGTGTACGCCGGACGGACCGAGGCCGCCGCCAAGGCCGCCGAGGCGTTCCTGTCCCAGGTGATCAACGTGGCGGAGTACCCGTTGACCCGACTGTCGAACACCACCGCGTCGGAGACGGCAAAGGTCCTGGAGAACACGTTCCGGGCCACCACCATCGCCCTGATGGACGAATGGGGCCGCTTCGCCGAGACCGTCGGGATCGATCTGGTCGAGGTGGTCGACGCCGTCAGGATGAGGCCCACCCACGCCAACGTGCGAACGCCGGGCTTCGGCGTGGGCGGGTACTGCTTGACCAAGGATCCGCTCTTCGCCCGTCTCGCCTCGGAGGTCCTCTTCGACTCTCCCGTCGAGTTCCCCTTCTCCACCGCTGCGGTGCGCGTCAACGACCAGGCTCCCGTGCGGGCGCTGGACCGCCTCGAGGAGCTGATGGGACGTCCCGTGACCGGACGGCACGTGCTGCTTCTCGGCGTGTCGTACCGCCAGGACGTCGGTGACACCCGGTACTCCCCGTCGACGACGTTCGTCGAGGCTGCGACTGCCCGCGGTGCACGGGTGAGCGCACAGGACCCGCTGGTCGACCGCTGGGAGGAGCTCGACAGGCCGGTGCTGACCGAGCTCCCACCCCTCGACGACGTCGATGCCGTCGTCCTCGCCGTCCCCCACGACGACTACCGGGGCATCGACGTCACCACGTGGCTGGGTGAGCACCGACCGGTCATCCTCGACGCGTTCGACGTGTGGACCGACGACCAGCGTCGCTCCGCAGCGGCTCTCGGTTGCACGGTCGGATCGATCGGTCGAGGCACTCCCCCGTGACGAGTCGTCGCGGGATGATCGAATCGGCGCACGGCGGATCAGGAGGAAGGACATCATGAGCGGACGGGCACTCATCACCGGCGGGGCTGGCTTCATCGGAGCCCATCTCAGCCGACGACTGCTGGACGACGGCTGGGAGGTGACCCTCGTCGACAACCTGAGTCGGGGCGTGCAGGACACGGCCCTGGCGTCTCTGCGCGAGCGGCCGGGATTCGCACTGCACGTCGCCGATCTGCGCGACCCTTCGACCCTGGGCTCGATCCCGACCGACCACACGCACGTCCTGCACTTCGCCGCTCTTCTCGGCGTCCAGAACGTGATCGATCGGCCCTCGGCCGTGCTCCGTGAGAACGTCGCTCTGCTCGAGACCATGCTCGACGTGGCGTCGGCCCAGAGCTCTCTCGAGCGATTCCTGTTCCCCTCGACCAGCGAGGTGTACGCGGGAACCCAGCAGTTCCACGACCTGCCGTTCCCGACGCCTGAAGACACTCCGCTCACCGTGTCGGCGCTCGATCGCCCGCGCACCAGCTACATGCTGTCCAAGATCTACGGCGAAGCCCTCGTCCACCACAGCGGCCTCCCGTTCACGATCGTCCGACCCCACAACTTCTACGGCCCACGGATGGGTCTGTCCCACGTGGTGCCGCAACTCCTCGACCGGATCCACCGATCGGCCGACGGCGACGAGTTGACGGTGTACTCCATCGACCACCGTCGGACGTTCTGCTACATCGACGACGCGGTCGAGTACCTCACTCGGCTGTTGGGACCCGCTGGTCGGGACGGCACCTTCAACATCGGTGTGGAAGTTCCCGAGGTGACCATCGGTGAGCTGGCCGAGCTCCTGTGTCGAGTGGTCGGTCGTGAGTTGCGGCTCGTTGCGGGCGAGACGACGGCCGGATCGCCGCCACGACGCTGCCCCGACATGTCCCGCACGATCGATGCCACCGGCCACCGTCCGCAGGTGTCGCTGGACGAGGGGGTCACCCGCACCTACAGCTGGTACCGCGACACGGTCTTCGACGGGGACGGGGTGTCGGCCCGCTGAGGTCGGCGGGGTGGCCGGCGACGCGAGGCGCTCAGCCCAGCCGGTGCGTCCCGAGCTGGTCCGTCACGACCTCATCGCTCGGGAGCGGACCGGGAGCGGTCCCCGCCCCGAACGGAGATCCGCCGAGCGCCTCGCGTCCGTGCGGCTGCATCCAGTCGGCCAGATCCGGGCCGAGCGGGACGATCCCGGTCGGATTGATGTCCCGGTGGACCCGGTAGTAGTGCGCCTTGATGTGGTCGAAGTCGACCGTGTCGCCGAACCCCGGGGTCTGGAACAGGTCACGGGCATAGGCCCAGAGCACCGGCATCTCCGAGAGCTTCCGGCGGTTGCACTTGAAGTGACCGTGGTACACGGGATCGAAGCGGACCAACGTGGTGAACAGCCGGATGTCGGCGTCGGTGATGTGGTCGCCCATGAGGTACCGACGGGTCCCGAGTCGCTGCGACAGCTCGTCCAGCCGTGAGAACAACCGGTCGTAGGCGTCCTCGTACGCCCGTTGGGAGCCGGCGAAGCCGCAGCGGTAGACGCCGTTGTTCACGTCGCGGTAGATGGCGGCCATCAGCTCGTCCATCTCCTCGCGTCGGTCGGCCGGATACAGGTCGGGTGCGCCCGGACGGTGGTGGTCGACCCACTCGGTCGAGAGGTCCTCGCTCATCGGCACGAAGTCGTTGGTACCGGCCGGGCTCGACCGGGTAGCCGTCGCGTCCGTCCCTCGTGATGCGTGAGCCGATGTAGCGGGTGTCGCGCTCGAACGCGTCCTTGTCTGCCACGTACACACCCGGGCCCTGCTGCGGGGCATCGCCCGAGCCCGGGTCGGTGGGGTCGTCTGCGGCGGGTTCTCGGACCATGGGGCATGCCTACCGCATCGTGCGCCCTGGTGGGTCACGCCAGGAGATCGACCGCAGAGTCAGCCGATCCGGGCCGACTGACCGCCGTCCACGGGCAGGCACACCCCGGTGATGAACGCGGCGTCGTCGCTGGCGAGGAACAGCGCGGCCCGGGCGACGTCCCAGGCGGAACCCTGGTGCCCGAGCGGGACCATCCCGGCGCGCAGCTCCGCATACTCGTCCCGATCGACACCCATCAGTTCGGCAGCCTGATCGACCCCCATCGGGGTGTCGATCAGACCCGGCAGGACCGCGTTGGCGCGCATGCCGTGGCGGGCACCTGTCAGGGCGAGGTTCTGGGTGAGGGCGTTCACCCCGGCCTTCGAGATCTTGTAGGCGGTCAGGTTCGTCGCCGCGGCGATCGACGCCAGGGACGACACGTTGACGATCGCGCTGCGCTCCTGTGCCCGCAGCACGGGAACCGCGGCGCGACATGTGCGCCACATCGCCCGCAGGTTCACGTCCAGGATGCGGTCGTAGTCCTCGTCGGACAGCCGGTGCGGCGGAGCGTCCCCGGCGCCGATGCCGACGTTGTTGTGCAGGATGTCGAACCCGCCCAGCCGATCGACCGCCGCGGTGACGACGCGGTCGGGGCCGTCCGCGGACGCGATGTCGGTGACGACGACGACGGGTTCGGGCAGATCGTGCCCGGCCGCGGCGGCTGCGTCGGCGGCCGCCGTCGCGGTGTCGAGTGCTCGGTCCTCGTCCCGGTCGACCAGCAGAATTCGCGCCCCGTGGGCCGCGAACGTGATCGCCGTGGCCCTTCCGTTGCCGATCCTCGGCCCCGGGGTCTGCCCCGCTCCGACGACGACGGCGATCCGCCCGGCCAGTCGGTCCCCACCCTCGGGAGCGCTCACGGCTCGGTGCTGCCGATCGCCGGCATCGGTCCTTCGGTGAGCACGCCCACCGACCGCAGCATCCCCGCGAGCATCGCGTAGTGGCCGGCGAGCATCGTCAACTCGATGAGCTGGCTGTCGCCCAGACCGGAGTCGACCAGCTGCGACCACGTGGATCCGGAGATGACGTGGTCGCCCACCACCTCGTCGACCGCCGCCAGCACCGCCCGGTCGGCGGCCGACCACGGGTGGTCCTCCGGCGGCCGGGCGCAGGCGACGATCTCGGTTCGGGTGAGTCCGGCGTCCAGGCCGATGGCAACGTGCTGGCCCCACTCGTAGTCGGAGCCGCAGCGCGCCGCGGTCCGCAGGATCACCACCTCGCGGGTCCGTGCGGGCAGCGAGCTTCCCTGCAGCAGACGTCCCCCGAACGGGAGCCAGCTGCGCATGAGCCTCGGGTGAACGGCGAGGGTGCCGAAGATGTTCAGCTCGCCCATCGAGCCGAGCGGTTCCAGGACGGCCAGCTGTTCTCCGGTGGCCTCACCCCGACGCACCGGATCGATCCGGGGTGGGTCGACTTCGGTCATGGTCGGAGGCTACCGGTGCCCCGGGTGGTCGGGCCCGGGGGTGCGACGCCGCCGCGACCGGACACGTACACTCGGGGCAGACCGCGGGCCCCCGGCCCGACGGGGAGCGGTCGAGGAGGAGGGAATCGGTCATGCGGAAGGGCTGCGCGCTCGCCTGGGTGGTGCTGGTGTCGTTGGTCGGGGCCGTAGCTGCATGCACCCCACCTCCGTCGGGTTCGGGCACCCCGCCCGCAGATGTCCCGTGCTCGGACTCCGATCACGTCGTGCGGGTGC
>WBZU01003527.1_pt1 | contig 10207 bp, 7 predicted proteins | sample 5204311 | NCBI WGS metagenome assembly WBZU01 (sample SAMN12344359, study PRJNA552823) | activated sludge metagenome | biome: Activated sludge suspended growth; feature: Nitrification reactor; material: Wastewater; isolation source: activated sludge from nitrification reactor of wastewater treatment... | reverse complement strand
GACTCATCGCAACGCAGAGGCGGTTCTCCACCCGTAGAAAACCATATTTTCGATACTTTTCTTGCTCGGTTCTGGCTGGATATTCGTTACTACGTACTAACGACAGAATGACCACGTCGAATTCCTTACCTTGAAAAGCATCGACAGTGCCAACACGTAGCCGCTCAACTGGTTGTCCTTGGCCATTGACTCCATTTCGCCAAGAATCCAAAAGCTCAAAGCCCTCCTCGCTCTCTTGTGCCATTCCTTGTTGTTTGAGAGCTTGTTGAATTGCCTCCACCTGCGCTGAATAGAACGTGATGATACCTACACTCAGGTCAGGATGCGCCTCAAGGATACGTCTGGCTTCTTCGACCGCCCGTCTGGCTTCCGCCGGTCTGGATTTGCTGGCGCCCCTTTTTTCGCCATGGTCGAGGTGAAACGGCGTGTCAACCCACACGGCAACCTTGCCGATATATGGCTCGATGTTGTGGACGAAGTCGCTGGGTGGGCGTTCGGAGGAGAACTCTTCTCCATTTGGTTCATAGAAGACGCTACTGATGAAATCTCCGAGCACAGGATGCATCCGAAATTGCTTGTTTAGAGTGACAGTCCGCTTGACGCCGCTCCTCTTCTCCTCCTGGGTGAGTTGCCTGAACAACCGCTCGAACAGGCTCTTCTCAAGCGCTTCCCGTGTCTCGTATGATGAATCGGCCAGCCCCCTCTCCACATCTGGTTCAAGGATATGCGGCAACTGCCGATGGTCGCCGACCAAAATGATGCGGCGTTCGGCACGTGCCATTGGGATCAAGAGATCAAGCGGATTTGCGCGTGCAGCTTCATCAACGATGACGGTTTGATAACGAAGATCGTTGTTGGCATCTTTGAACTGTACGATTTCCTTATTGACTGACTGCTGGCAGGTGGCTGCCAGCACAAGGCTGTAGGAACGGACGGCGTCGTGCACACCATCCGGGTCATTTTCCAGATCGTGAAGATATTCATACAGCACTGCGTCTACGCCTTCATAGGTCTGCCTCGATTTTGTATCAAGCTCGTTCACGATCCTCATGAGAAGCTGTTCAACATCAGTGTTTCGCAGAGATGCCCGTTCTAGCGGAGAATCGTCGACCAGCTCCCCAGTCCAATCGTACTGTAGCAACTTCAATCGTTCCAGGACTGAAGGTGAGGGTTCCTCGACGAGTGCGGCGGCGGATTGAAGCGTCTCCATGTCCTCATCATTCAGGTTCAGCAGACGCGGGTTCTGCTCAAGGCGCTGCAGAAGGTATCGGGCGTTCTTTGCGCCGTCATCGGCAAAACTGATTGACTCTGTGCGCAACTGACGTACTGTAGTCAATAGCTCACTTCGTTCATCCTTGGGAATGTCAGGCGGACGTCGCGTTTTCAGTTTTTGCAGTAGCGTAAATAGCGCATCACTCAAGTCTGCCGACACATACATGTAGCACTGGTCATAGACCTTTTCGAGCTGACTGATAGCTGTTGAAGCATTGCCTGGATTCAAGTTGTATGCTACGGCCAAATCTCGTATCGTGCGATATGCCTGACGAATTGGCTTTTGGGGCAATGTTTCCAGGCGAGATTTTTGGTGCTGGATGCACTCCAGACGCCATGTCTCAGTGAAGTCAGTGTCGTTTACGGACTTTCCTTGTCGTCTACCCATTCTGACTGCCGGGAGACCCAACACGCGCGTTTGACTTGCTGCTACGTCCACTGCGTCATGTTGATAACTGGTCACCAGGATATCGCCTGCGCCAAGCCCTGTTTTCTCAGCCAGCAGGGTCTGAATGGCGGCAATTACGCGTGTTTTTCCCGTGCCGGGTGGACCTTGTATCAGTGCTACATCTGGGGTGTTGAGCGCAACCCGGATTGCCTCTATTTGTTGCGGAGTGGCGCGACCGCCAACGAGTTTTGCGACGACATCCGCCTTCACATGGCTTGGTCGAAGATTGGCAGTTGGCGCAGCTTGATTCTCGATCAGTAGCAAGAGTTGCGGCATTGGACCTGTCCGCAATTGTATCCGCTGATGAGCTTCGAGACGCCGCCTCAGGCGCGTTTCATCGCCATGGATCGCAGCATAGAGATAGCCCTGCGCTGGTGGTTCATAGAGATTCTCCGGATCAAGCGGCGACAACACAACTTGGCTGCGTTCAACATCGATTTGGGTGCATCTCCCGGTGAAGGTATGACTGCGCATTTCAGCAGGCGCAGTGAATTCAATACCGTCATCACTTGATTCGCTGTCGTCGAAAAATCCCGGGCGTTCTGGACTTGCTGACAACTCGAACTCTTGTCCCTCCGCAAGCCGTTCTAGCACAGCACGGGCATCACTGCTGTTTCGCACAACAAATCGCCATGCGCCACCCGGCAAGGGTTGACACATCTCATACCTGAGTTCTCCGAGGTTGCGCGCCCGACCAAGGATGCTTTCTCTCTCAAGCTCATTATACTGTCGCCATAAGTTCAGATAACTTGACGCCTGTTTCACCAGGCTATCCAGGATGCCGGATGGCATACTGCGTACCTGAGCTGCTGCGGAGATGTCGACATACTTGAATTGCCCGTATACCAGGATGATTGACTGTTCTGTAGTGAGCGTCCCAAACCTGCGAACCCGTTGAACACACCACGACCCAACATCAGTTCGCTCTACATCCGCGATGAGCTCCTTACCGTAGATGCGAAATGCTCGCCTCGCCTGATCATCTGACATGTCAGGCCCTGAGATGAGTAGCCTGGGCTGGAAAGACGCATCGGCATCTATGATCGTGTTTTCTTCCAGACACTTGACTGCCGCAGCGCCTCGATCTCCAGATCGAGGCAACATTTGCAGGTTATCAAGTTGCTCAATGATGCTGTCGGAAACGCCGAAGTGCACATCACCGGGTTCTGCATAGTGTTCAGCGAGTGATAAGACTTCAACGGTCAGGGTATGTGTCTTTTGTTGCACTGAGCGTGCCGCCATAACAGAACAAATACGCGCAGAATCTCGATGCAAGAGTTCCTCGATTAACCGCCTGCTCGGTGCATTTGCGCCCTTGACTTGCCAGGAGTCCATACCATCGTAGAGCAGCAATGTCTCGTTCTGCTGATTCCACAACAGCCGGACTTCTGCACCCTTCTGGATGACTCTACCGAAGTCGTCATCCACATCCGGGCAGAGTTCAACAACATCTGGCTTGCCGACGCGAATCTCGCTTGCTTTCACTGTCTTCTCCACGATTCGGTAAAGCGAATGACACGGTGAAGTTGGTCAAGGCGCCCCGTATGCAGACGGCAGCGGGAAGAAAAATGCGCCGCTCTATGTGTTAACTGCTCGATGTGTTGTCCATCTTCTGACACCTTAAGGAATTCGCGATCTTCAAGGAGTCGGACCCAGATGTCACGTTTGCTGGCGACGACTTCTACAACAGGTTGGTCAGCAAGACGATCATTACGACCGGTGACAATTCGATTGGGGATAATAAGTTTGGTGGGGGTGTCAGATATGGCGGCAACCATAAATGCAATCGCATCACTTTCAGGGATATCGTTTTCAGGAGAGCTGACATGTACACTAAGGCGTAGGTAGTCTGGTCGACAACTCCCGCACACTGGGCACTTGGCTTCCTTGATGTAGTATGACCATCTGCAGCCTGGGCACTGGATCGTCGCATCGGCGGCAAGTTCAAGACGTTCAGCCCATTCTGAAGGCTTCGGTCGGAGCAGCGGATTATGGAGCCCATCGACGAATGCTCGCCTTGCCAACTCTTGCAACCGAGGCGACAGGACATGTTGACGCGAAATTCCTCGTGAAGAACGGTTTCTTTCGTCATCTTGGGCGTCAATCCATGGGCTTTCACCCCTGCGTGCTGCCATCAACAAATCCGGGTCTCCTTGTTCTACCAAGTCACCGCCTTCAAATGGGTGCACAGCAGCAAGCACTTCGAATATAAGCACTGCCAAAGAGAATGCATCCGACAGGGAATTAACTCCCGACTTGCCAATGACTACTTCGGGCGCACCATAGCCAGGTGTGTGGATATATCTTGATGCTGAGTTTGATTCATGTTGCAGGTTGTCCACATCAATCAACCAGGTTTCGTTGTGGGCGGGGTCATCCGAAACGAACACATTGTTCGGGCTAAGGTCTGAATAGACCAGGGCTTTGCCATGCAACTGGCTGAGAACTCGAGCGCATCTGGCCAGCAGCCGCAACCGCCTTTGCAGGCCACCGGTCTGCACATACCATTCAGGTAGCGCAACGTCTGGATTGTCCGGTTGGATCAACTTGTCAATCGGTTGCATTTCCGTCAGCATCTCCATCACGTAGCCGACGTGAGGTTCACGAAGCATCTGCAGCGGACGGGTGATGGGTAGCTCGTCGAGCGGCAGGCGTTTCACAAACTCCAGTTGTCTTCGTAGGTTTTCTCTATCCTCCCCGTTTACTACTTTTACGACGAATTGCCCACCTTTGACCGCGTACACCCTGCCTTGTCCGCCTCTTTTGTACTCCCTTACCAGTTCATAGACACGGTCTCTCTCGTCGTGTACTTTGTTTAATTCCATGGCTATGTGCCTTCCTTTTCGACATACCTGCTGGTTGTGCCGGACCAAGATTGTCTAATAATCCATGTCATCCCAATCCGTTATCTTTGTGCTCATGACGTTTGGATTACTACTCCGGCTTCGACTGCTCACACTCATTGTGACGTAGCGGAAAAACTGGCTGATTTGTCTGATTTCATGTGCCTGAAATACTGGGTTTTCCGGATCGTTCACAAATCGCCTGAGCATGTTGAGCTCTGCATCGGCGCCGATTGCCAATGCCAGGCGTATCGATTTGCTGCCCCGATCGCACGTCAATAGGTTGTCGAGAGACGTCACCCAATCATCAGTTGGTATCCCGTCCGACACAAGCACAAGGGTGGGTGTATAGGAGCGACTCGGAATCTGTTCTTTGTCCTCGATAAGCGTTCGGGCAAGGTCGAATGCTGCGCCCATGGGTGTTTTTCCTGATGCTGTCATGTCATGCCACTGAAATGAGCCAACAGCCGCCAGTGGTTGATGGATTCTTGCTACATTACCGCCAAACGTAATGATTGCTATCTGTATGTTCACTTGCCTTGTACTCTCATCCGACAGTTGCGACAGCATCTCTCCGATTGCACCATTCAACACGTCGATTTTGTGGTCAGCAGCCATGCTCCCGCTAATGTCAGCGATTATGATTACTGGAAGCGGGCGCGGAGATGGTAGTGTGAATTCGGTTAGGGACGGCATAGGTATACCTCCAGTGAGATTGAATATGTTCAATTATGACTACGAACCGTAGCGGTATCTACCGACATAGTAATGATTTCTTGTAGCAAGGTTTAGATGCAAAGTCGATTAGACTCCATACGAGGCGCGAATACGGAAATAACTGCAATGCTCTTGCGCCCGCCGGCCAGCAGCAGGTGAATGCCGCCGGTCGGCGGCCAGGTGCGTCTGGAGCACGGCAAAGAGCACATCGGCAAAGCGCTCCAGATTGCCGGGGGTGAGGGTATCGGCCACGTCGACAGCCACGCACTCCAGCGGCGGCAGACCGGGCCGGCTGCCGAACGCGGCGCGCAAGGCAGGCAGCGCTTCGGCAATCGGCGCCCGGCGCGCATCCGTGTGCACCACAACCACGCGCTGGAGCGACGCCCGGCGCAGGAGCAGGGCGGTCGCCAGGGTGATAACTTGTGGTTCGGCGCCCAGGGTGCCGATCAGGATACTTTCCATGCGGGGGCCGTCCGCATTGCTGCTTGATACGAAGAGGCAAGGGCTGCGGCTTTGCCCGGTGAGGCAGGGCATCAGGTCACCGCAGACAGGGGCGCGGCCTGCGCGCCACTGCCTGAAGAAATTGTATAGGAGCGGGCAAGGATGCGCAAATAGTAAGGTAAGGGTGCCGCCAGGCCGCCAGACGGCCCCCAAACGCACCAGGCGGCGTTTCTGGACGGGCGCCTTCTGCTGGCGTGTCGCGGTTTTCTCCCTTCTCGATCAGCCTCCCCGATTCTACCGGACCGGTTGGAGTCACTCCGTTTCCACGCCCAACTTTACAGTCTCACTGCGGCTCGCCTTGCGCGCACTGCGGGTCACGAAGATCGCACTGCGGCCCGCCTTGCGCGCACTGCGGGTCACGAAGATCACACTGCGGCTCGCCTTGCGCGCACTGTGAGTCACGAAGATCGTACTGCGGGCGGCAAAGATCGCACTGCGGCTCGCCTTGCGCGCACTGCGGGTGGCAAAGATCGTACTGCGGTTCGCCTTGCGCGCACTGCGGGCGGCAAAGATCGCACTGCGTCTCGCCATGCGCGCACTGCGGGTCACGAAGATCGCACTGCGGCCCGCCTTGCGCGCATTGCGGGTGGCAAAGATCGTACTGCGGCTCGCCTTGCGCGCACTGCGGGTCACGAAGATCGCACTGCGGCCCGCCTTGCGCACACTGCGGGTGGCGAAGATCGAACTGCGGCTCGCCTTGCGCGTACTGCGGATGACGATGATCGCACTGCGGCTCGCCTTGCGCGTAGGGTGGATGACCCCGATCGCTCCGCAAGTGGCGGTGGTTGTCGAGCCGAACGCCTTGCGCATACCCCGGAAGATGATGGTCGTTCCGCAAGAGAAAGTGATCGACCTGCACAACATCCTGCGCACGCTCCGGTAGATCGTGATCGTTCCGCACGAGACGATGATCGTCCCGCCGGACGCCTTGCACACACTCCGGAAGATGATGGTCGTTCCGCACAAGACGGTGATCGCCTAACAGAAGACCATGCACACACTCCGGCAGACGGTGGTCGTTCCGCACAAGACGGTGATCGCCTAACGGAAGACCATGCACACACTCCGGCAGACGGTGGTCGTTCCGCGCAAACCGATGATCGTCCCGCCGACCACCTTGCGCGTGCTCCGCAAGGCGGTGATCGTTCGGCAGGTGGCGGTGAGCGCCGCGCAGAACGCGATGCATAGTGCGCGGTCGACAGCGTAAACGGTCGCAAGCGCCGCGCGCCGCCCCCGCTCAGGCTCGCCGGCCCGTCACCTCGCCTGGCGGATGGCGTCGACGGTGGCGGGAGTCTCCAGGCTGCTCAGGGTTTCGAGGAGAAGGGGAAGATGCGCGGTATGCCCCGCCGGATAAGGACCGATTCCTGTGCGTCAAGGAGTTCCAGCGCGCCAGCCGAGCCGTACCCAATTGCGCCGTGCATCGACAATGATCGCATTGTTCATGCGCAGCGCCGTGATCGTAGCCCGGCCGGTGGCCGTCTGCCCCAGAATGGTCAGTCAGTATCCAGCAGTTCCTGGCGTAGCGCCGCGGACAGATAGACCGCCACGTGTTACAGCCTCTCAAATGGGGGGACGGCGTGACCGCGCCATTGCAGCAGCGCCGCAGCGTGGGCCTTGCGCAGCATGAAGCGGTCCGCATCAGCGACACGTCGCTCCAGTTCCAGCGTCTCCTCTGCGGTCAGCGCGCCCTCGGCGTTCTTTTCCAACAACGCGGCAAGCGGCGCCGTCTCCGCATCGGCGCGCTGGGCGCGCGCAATCTGCCAGAGCGCGGCATCGTCCATGCGATCCAGTGCAGCCAGGTCTGCCTGAAATTCGGCCGGCGCCTGCGACCAATCCGGCGGGCTGCCGGCGCGAATGGCGTGCACCAGCAGGTCGGTCAGAGATTGGCTCGTCGCCCGCGCCGTCTGCTCCAGGCGCAAATAGAGATCTTCCGGCAGTGGCAGCAAAACATCCTTGACGGTCATTGGTTCTCTCCATGCGAACACACAATCTGGCGCCGCATTGTACCACACCGCGCGCGGGCCGGCCCGTCAGATCGCCTGGCGGATGGCGTCGACGGTGGCGGGAGTCTCCAGGCTGCTCAGATCGCCCAGGGGCAGGTCGAGATAGGCGGCGCGGATGACGCGGTTCATGACTTTGGCGTTGCGCGTCTTGGGCAGCGCGGTGACGAACTTGACCGTGCGCGGCTTGAGCGGCTTGCCCAGCTCCGTCGTCACGAGCTCGATCAGTTCGGCACGCAATGGCTCGTCGGGCGCATAGCCGTCGCGCAGCACGCAGAAGGCCACGACCTCCTGATCCTTGATGGGATGGGGCACGCCGATGGCCGCCGACTCGCGCACCGCCGGGTGCTTGTTGAGGATCGCTTCCACCTCGGCCGGGCCCAGCCGCTTGCCCCCCACCTTGATCGTGTCGTCGCTGCGGCCGAGGATGTACCACAGCCCGTGCGCGTCGACCGCCGCAAAATCGCCATGCACCCACAGGCCGGGCAGCGTGCGCCAGTAGGTCTCCAGGTAGCGCTCGCGGTCGCGCCAGAAGCCGCGCGTCATGCCGATCCACGGCTGGCGGATGACCAGCTCGCCCACCGCCCCGCGCACGGAATTGCCCGCCTCGTCGACGACATCGGCATCCATGCCCACCACCGGCCCGCTGAACGCGCACGGCGCCAGCGGCCGGAAGAAGTCGCCACACAGGATGCCTCCGCTAATCTCCGTGCCGCCCGAGTAGTTGAGGATGGGCTTTGTCCCGCCCAGCACGGTATGAAAGGTCCACAGCCAGCTTTCGGGATCCCACGGGCTGCCGGTGGAGCCGACCGCGCGCAGCGACGAAAGATCGTGGCGGCGCACGGGTTCGTTGCCGTGGGGCTTGAGCGCGCGCACCAGCGTCGGCGAGATGCCCAGGTGCGTGATCCCGTGCCGTTCCACCAGCGCCCAGACGCGATCGACGGCGGGATAGTCGGGACCGCCGTCGTAGAAGAGCATGGTCGCGCCGTTGAGCAGCGCGCCGAAGACGAGCCACGGCCCCATCATCCACCCCATGTCGGTGAACCAGAAGATCGTATCGTCGGGCTTGAGATCCATGCTGTGGCGCATGTCCTGCGCCGCCTTGACGGGGAAGCCGCAGTGCGTGTGCACGGCGCCCTTGGGCCGCCCCGTGGTGCCGCTGGTATAGATGATCATGAGCACATCTTCGGCGTCGGTGATCGCCGTGGCGGCGTCGGCAGGCTGCTGCGGCACCAGCTCATGCCACCAGTGGTCGCGGCCGGCGGTCATGGGCGTCGCGGCGATGCCGGCGCGGGCGACGACGATCACATGCTGCACGCTGGGCACCTCGGCGCAGGCGGCGTCGACGGTCGGTTTCATGGCCACCGCGCCCCCGCGGCGCAGCGACCCGTCGGCGGTGACGATGGCTTTGGCTTCAGCGTCGGCCAGCCGCGCCACCACCGCGCCCGGCCCGTAGCCGCTAAAGAGGGGCAGGATGACGCCGCCGATCTTGATGATGGCGAGGAAGGCGATGGCCAGCTCGGGGATCATGGGCATGTAAAGCCCCACGGCGTCGCCCTTGCCCAGCCCCAGCCCGCGCAGCGCATTGGCGCAGCGGTTGACCTCGGCATACAGCTCGCCGTAGGTGACCGTGCGCACGCTGCCCTCTTCGCCCTCCCAGCGCAGGGCGATGCGCTCGCGCGTCGGGGTCGCCTGCCACTTGTCCAGGCAGTTGTGGATGATATTGAGCTTGCCGCCCACGCACCAGCGCGGGAACTCCACCCCGTCGCCCAGATCGACGACCTGCGTGTAGGGTGCGTAGAACTCGATGCCCAGGTCGGCCAGCGCCGCGTCCCAGAACCAGGCGATGTCGGCCCGCGCGCGGGCGTGCAGCTCGTCGTAGGTGGCGATGCCGTGGCGATCCATGAAGGCTTGCAGATTGCTCGCGGCGATCCAGTCGGGATTGGGCTGCCAGGCAATCGCCTGGCCAAAGGGGAAGGTAGCTTCGGTCGTCATGGGTGCATTCTCCTGCGTGTCACTCCTGCGTGCCGCGACGGCGCTGGCCTGATTATGCCCCGTCTTCGAACCAACGAAGAAATGCGCCCAGCATCAGCCCGGCCTGCAAGACATAGGTGTAGGGAATGAAGTCACCGGTCGCCCCGAACGACACGCCTGTGGGCCGCGCGCGAAATCGTCGCGTCGATCTGGCCTGTGCCGACAACCCTTCGAGACGATGAAGGCCGCGTTACCGAACAATGCAGCGCATGCCACGGTGGATCTTGCGTTGGCGAACACAAGAGCGCGCTTGCGCATGACCACGCTATATTACCTCGCCGGTCTGCACGGCAGGCTGGTGGCCGGCACGGGCAACAAGGTGGAGGACTTCGGCGTGGGCTTCTTCACCAAGTACGGCGATGGCGGTGTTGACCTTTCACCCATTGCGGATC
>WBZU01003526.1_pt1 | contig 10208 bp, 7 predicted proteins | sample 5204311 | NCBI WGS metagenome assembly WBZU01 (sample SAMN12344359, study PRJNA552823) | activated sludge metagenome | biome: Activated sludge suspended growth; feature: Nitrification reactor; material: Wastewater; isolation source: activated sludge from nitrification reactor of wastewater treatment... | reverse complement strand
GATTGCTCCTGATTATCGCATTATTGAAATCAGTTTCAGTAGCGCCCGGTGCAATTACATTTGCTCTGATTCCTCGTTGTCCGGTTTCCTTCGCAAGATATTTAGTAAAGACTTCAACAGCGCCTTTCATTGAAGAATAAACGGAATATCCCGGAACGCAAAAGCGTGTAGTTCCTGATGATACATTGACTATGCAGCCGTTATCATTAATCAATGGCAAGGTCTTCTGAGTAAGAAAAAATACGCCTTTGAAATGTACATTGACAAAATTATCGAATATATCTTCGGTAACTTTATCAATGGGAATAGTCGCGCCAATGCCGGCATTATTAATTAAAAAGTCAAATCTGTCAGAATTGAATTTAATCTTTAATGTTTCCGAAAGCTGTTTTATAAAATTATCAATACTCTGAATGTCTGAAACATCAAACTGCAAAGAGGCAGACTTTTGTCCTGTAGTTATGATCTCTGCAGCTACTTTATCAGCATCCTCTTTATTTTTGTTATAAGTAAGAATGATATCAATTCCTTTCTTTGCAAGAGATATCGCCATATCTTTCCCGAGACCTCTTCCGCCTCCAGTAACGAGAGCTATCTTGTTTTTCATAAATTATAATTTGATAAGTTAAATTTTCGTTATACATAATATTACTTTCCTTTTTAAATTGAAATTTAAAATTAATTAACTTTTAGAATTTGATTTAACATCTGTTACTCATCTTCCGGTTTTTAATTTTCACGACAAAAAATTATTAATTAATAATTCCGGTAAATTGACTCCTGCCAAAATCAGTCATTGACAAAAGTCTTTCTCAAAACTTCAGGTTTTTTCAACACAGAGAATCAGAGACGAAGAGAGTTTTAATTTTATTGTTTATTTATCGCTGTGTCTCTGTGACTCAGTGTTGATTTCTAAAATGTTTTGTCGTGCGAAGTTAATTCAATCCGAATCATAAATTAAGTTTATTATTGATCTGATTTAAAGTATTTTGCAAAAAACTGATAATGCTTATTTGCGGAATAGATGAAGCGGGCAGGGGACCGTTAGCAGGTCCGGTTGTAGCTGCTGCAGTAGTGTTTGAGAAAGGTTTCATTATAGAAGAAGTAAATGATTCCAAAGAGCTTAATGAATCTGAAAGGGACAGGCTTTTTTTCAGGATTATAAATAATTGTCTCGATTACAGAATAAGCGTAATTGATAATATTGAAATTGACAACACGAACATACTCAAAGCAACTATGAAATCAATGCATTCTGCAATTGCGCATTTAAGTCTCAAACCGGATAAATATTTTATTGACGGAAATTATTTTAAACTGCCTGATAGTTATGAAAAGGATCTTAAATATGAGACTGTAATAGGCGGAGACGCTAAGGTATTCGAAATTTCCTGCGCTTCAATTCTTGCAAAAGTTACGAGAGACAATATTATGCGGGGTTATCACATCAGATTTCCGGAATACAACTTTTACAAACACAAAGGTTATGCAACGAAAGAGCATTATGCAATGATAAGACTGCACGGACTATGTGAGATACACAGGAAAAGTTTTCTGAAAAACATTATTTCCGAATTAAACTCTTCCGGATGAAATGCATATATAAGAACCGTCTTGGCAAAAGCGGCGAGCAGATGGCAAAGGATTTTCTTTCGAAAAAAAACTATAAATTCATTACGGCAAATTACAGGTATGAAAGAGCCGAGATTGATCTGATATTTGAAGATGAAAAAAACAAAATGCTCATATTCGCTGAAGTTAAGACACGAAGGAATAAAAAATACGGCTTGCCTGAAGAATCCATTACGGTTACAAAACAGAATCATATCAGAAAAGCCGCGCTTGGTTTTGTAAATAATTTTCCTCAGTATTCAGAACATGATATGAGGATAGATGTTGTCAGCATTTTGCTGACTGATGATAAATCTGAGATCAATCACATCGAAAATGCATTCTGATCAGAATGTGAAAGCTAATCCTAACTTGTAAGTATAATATCTCATCGGAGCTGCGCTGTTAAACGGCCAGTTCATCTTGTCTTTTCTGAGCTGATAGAATCCGAATTCATAAGCATTCTTAAGAATGAAATTCACGAAAGTTCCTGCAGCAGGAGCATTCCTCATTATCTTTTTTGTGAAATTATCAATAAGATAATATCCGCTCATTTCTATTACGCTGCTCATAAGCTGCTTGCCGAAAAGATGTCTTGGAAATATAATTGCTGTTTCAAACTGCGGCTGAATTGAAAAGCCCTTAGTTAGCTGCAGGTTTATTCCGCCTTCAGTCACGCTTCCGAATCTGAATGCATCGTTAAAGTCATTATAATAATTCTTATCCGCTTCAGTAGTCATGACTCCGTTTTCATAAGTGAATTTCGACCAGGCGAATGAATTAGAATTATAAGGCATAATTTCAACCGAACCAAGTTTAAGTCCGTAAGCTTCCTTGTTTCCGAAGCCGAATCTCCAGAGATCATTCTTTATTTCTTCATTTCCCTTAGACTTAGGATTGTTTTTATCGGAAGCATTGCCAAGAAAAAAATATCTGTTTTCATATCCTGTAATGTCTTTGCCGAAATAACTTTTTCTTTTTGTTGTAAATCCTAGCTTAAGTTCAATCAGACCTGCGTTTGCAAGATTGTTTGCGGTACCATTGAGCTTAATATCGGAAGATCCATAATTGAGTTCTATTGACGGCTTTTCAAATAATCTGAAAGATTTATAGTGATTTGAAAAATCAATATAATTCTGAGCTGAAAGTTGTGCTGAAATAAATAATGAAAATGCAATTAGTAATATTTTTTTCATGAGAAATTTATTTTAAATTTAAAAGATCGGTTACATATTTAGACGAAAAAATCCGGATTGGGTTTCCATTAGCAGTAATAATTCATCCCGGATTGTTATTAATAGTAAAAAGTTAGTTTGTGTATATTTCAACAAAGTGAAAATATGTTTATGTATAAAATGAATCATTAAAAAAGCCGGAAGAAAATAATCCTGCCGGCTTTTTATAAAGATTAAATGATTGTTTTACTTCAGAAGTATCATCTTCTTAATTTCATTGTAAGATCCGGTACTTATCTTATAATAATAAATTCCGCTCGGATAATTACCTGCGTCAAATGAATACTGGTAACTTCCGGGATTGAGATTTTCATTTACAAGTAAAGCAACTTCTTTACCGAGAGAATTATATACTTTCAGAGTAGTAAAAGAAGATTTTGCAATATCGAATTTAATGTTAGTCACAGGATTAAACGGGTTCGGATAATTCTGATAAAGTTCAAACTTTGAAGGAATGACCGAACTGTAATTAGAAATTCCTACATCAATTGTATCATAAACCGCAGTTTCAACAAAGATATTATTTACAGGCAAAGATGGGTTTGGATTTGAACCGGTGTATGAACCTGTTCCAGAACCTAACCATGACTGAAAGAAATATGTTTTACCGTTGAACTGAACCTGCATAGGATCCGGTGAGATAGAAGCAACGGCTGATGAATCATAAAATACATTTCCTCCGTTTACTGTCGCAGGAATTCCTGCCGGGCTTACTAATCCCAACAGTTTATATTGAATCTTATAAGTTGCAAAAAGATTAATTTCCTGAGTTCCGACATTTATGGTTTGTGAAATTGGTCCGCCATTGTTCCAGTTTTGGAATACATATCTTGTATTTCCAACAGTAATTGGCGATACAGCTTCGACTGTATGTGATGATCCTATGTCCCACGTGAATAATCTGGATGTATTATATGAAACATTATCTACTTTGTATGATACCTGTGATCTGTTTGCTCCAATAAGCGCATAATTTTTACCTACCAGATAGTTCAAAACGGTTTTATGAACCTTGCCGCTTGCGCTTGTACCGGTAACTATTACTTTGTAAATACCTGCCGGAACGGCAGCAGTAGAATTAACTCTGAAAGCAAGAGAATCAGGGAAATTGCTAAGTACGGTTCCATTTGGAAATTCAGTAGTTATACCGGCAACCGGAGTTTCAAGAGCTGCTGTAAAAGTTACGGCTGAATTGAAACCGGAAGCTATTACCGGAATCTTAACTTGGTAATCAGCGCTCTGGGATTGTCCAAGATTTACAACTTTATACGCAGGAGCTGAAATTAAATTAAAATCAGTTGTAGGTTTTCCGGAATTATAAATTTCATTTGCATATCCCTGAACAAAAACAATATTTTCTATCTGGCTTAACTGCCATGACGGATCGAGAATATAATTATACTCTAAACTAATTTTCTTTCCCGGTAATAATGTAACCGGCGTTCCGGTAGATGGAAAAAGTTTTCTGAAAACATTTTTGAAATTTCTTTCTCCGTTTGTTCCCGGAGGAGATGCATATGATACTAACTTTTCTCCGACTGAAAAATGAACTATAGCTGTTGGAATTGAAACTCCGAATTCACAATAGATATCAGCTTTAACTGTAATATTATTTCCGTTTGCTGTTTCTGTAACTACTATTGTAATCGGACTTAAAACATTTGTTCTGGAATCAAATGCAGCCTGCAGAATCGGCTGTGTTACTCCGTTGATATATGTGCCGTCCATGAACCAGTAAGGAATAGAATTAACGCCGTACTGTGTTCTTCTTGATGTATTATCCGTAGGATTTGCAAGATACATAGGGTCATTTCCCGGCGCAGGCCAGTTCATGTGATAACTGACACTTGATAATCTGTTTGGATCTGATGCTGAAAGAAATGCATCAAGAGCAGGGTTAGCGGTTGCACAGGGACCGCAGGTCGAGCTTGTAAATCTTTCGAGCAGAATATTTCTGTCACCTGCGAGAGAAATATTTGTCTGTGTGACTGCAAATAAAATAACAGCAATCAGTAATTGTAATTTTTTTTCCATATAATTTAAGTTAAAATTATTTTTTGGGGGGTGGTCTATTATATACAACTTACTTTTTTTCTATTTAATAAACAACATTCTTCTGCTTTCAGTATACAATCCGGAAGTCAGACGATAAAAATAAATTCCGCTCGGCAAATTATTAGTTTTATCTGAAGCATTAAAATTAATTGTATATTTACCCGCCGGCTTGAATTCATTTTCAAGAACCGCAACTTCATTTCCTTTGATGTCATAAATTTTCAAAGTAATGTTGCCGGGGTTATTAAGTTCGTATTTTATGACAGTTCCCGGATTAAATGGATTCGGATAATTCTGATATAGTGTGAATCTTCCGGGAACAGATACTGAATTGTTTTCCGCATAAGATACTTTCTGATTCTGATAAAAGAAAATTCCTCCTTTTACATTGCCTATAAAAAGATCTGGATCAGTATCATTGTCAATATCAACAAATTCCGGACATGCATTCTGATGGTTGACAATGTTTTTGTATTCATTTGTTTCCAAAGTAAAAAGCGGAACTGCCGGACTGCCGTTATTTTTGTAAAATGATATCCTGCCGTCACGCCTGCCTATAAATAGATCGTAATCATTATCTCCGTCAATATCAAAAAATCTGGGAACAGCGTCATCACCGATGTCTATTGAATTATAAAAAGCTGATCTTAAAGTGAACTGAAAGACTGAAGGAGTTCCGGTATTCTCGTAATAAAAAATTCTTCCGTTCGAAGCCCCTATAAAAAGATCCTTGTCATTGTCATTATCAATATCAGCAAAAACAGGAACACTGCTTTGTCCCATTGAATCTATTCCGTTTTGTCTGCCTGTCCCTGCGTAAGTGAAAACATAATTTACAGCGTTTCCCGTATTCCTGAAAAACCAAAGCGAATCTTTTATATAACTTCCCATAAAAAGATCCAGGTCTCCGTCATTGTCAATGTCCGCGAATGCAGGAGCGTAAGTATAATTGAAAGGAGAGGATCTCAAAGGTATGGAATCTAATTCAAGATTATATGAAGGCGAAGAAACTGTTCCGGTATTTCTGAACAGAGTCAGCTTCGCAGGTATGTCATTGCCTATGATAAGATCTTTATCATTGTCATTGTCAATATCTGTAAACACAATATTACTGTTGCCTCCGACATCAACATTTACAAGATAATTATCTGTGATCCTTGCGAAGTTTGCAGCAGTTGCTGATCCGTTATTCCTGTAAAAAGCAAAATTCTTCTGATTCTGAGAAGAGTAAAGAACAGAAATAAAAAGATCCTTATCTCCGTCAGCGTCTATGTCGACAAACCTTGTGGAATTATATCCCTGTGAAATGAATGAAGAGTTGTGCGGATAAACCGAATCTACTATTGCAACATCCGGATTTGAAGGAGTGCCGTTATTCCTGATAAAATAAATTCCTTTAGAAAAAAGATCTCCCCAGAACAGATCGAAGTCATTGTCAGCATCTATGTCTGTGAATTCAAGCGAATTTGCTCCGTGTCTTTCATTCAGTGCTGGAGAAATAATAAGCAGGTTCTGCCAGAAGTCTGTTATAAATTTAAAACTGAAGTTTGCAGCGTTACCAATATTTTCATAATAAACGATTGTGCCAAGCGCTTGTCCTGTAAAAAAATCTTTGTCACCGTCACCGTCAATATCGCAAAATACAGGAACACTGTTTGATTCGCTGTAAATTACAGTGTCAGTATTAGTCCGCAGCTCTTCAATAATCAGAGTATAAGCCGGTATAGTCGTACTTCCCGTATTTTTATAATATTTTATTGTCTGCAGATCTCCGCCTGTGAAAAGATCGAAGTCATTATCATTATCTATATCAACGAAGTAAAACCAGTTTTTGAAATTAAGATTCTGAAACTGAGTATTTATAAGTTTGAAAGAAGCGTTTTGCGGAGTGCCGGTATTTTTATAATAATATAATGTAGTGTCATTATCAAAATTAAAAAGGTCGAAGTCATTATCACCGTCAATGTCAATAAGCTGATAACGGGCATTGTTATGACCTCCGTTAAAAGGTGCATAAGATGTATTGCCGTTTATTGTGAAATTTATTCCGTCAAATTTCTGTACAAGATCCTGTGAAAATATTCCTGAGGAAAATAAAATAATAATAAAGAAACTCAGGATAAGAGATTTGAATATTTTAATTTGTAATTCCATCACCGTATTTGAATTCATTGCTGATTGATACAGGTAATTTGCCTTTGCATTTTATAGTTCCGTAAAATGAGCTAATAACCGAATTTATAGAAGTCTCCGCATCAGCATAAGCGCAGATATAGGAATCTGCTTCAGGAAAAGCCTGTATAAGATAAGGATTTCCGAAAGAGACTACTGCTACCTTTTTTCCATTTGCTATGAGTGAATTAATAAGTTCTAATTGTGACTGTGGAAGCCCGACTGTTCCTGTCTTTATCTTTACCTTTGCATAGACAGGGATTATTACAATGTCATAAGAATATGCTTCGTTTAATATTTCATTTGAGTTATTTACGTCACCTGTGAGATCAAAAAATGAAGTGCTTTTGAATTTATTCTCTTCGCTGAATTTACTCAGAAAGAAATCTGAATTTGCTTTGTCATTACCGTTGTTCATAGAAACAATCAGACAGGACATTTCATCTGCCTTTGTGAAAGGTATTATATTGTTATTGTTTTTTACGAGTGTTATTGACTCATCAGCTATCTGCTGTGAAATTTTCTTTGCTTCATCTGAATTCACAATAGAAGAAACTTTGCTGATATCAGTGAGTTTGTTTTCATCAAGCTTGAGCCAGCTTTTGGCATTCAGAATTTTTCTTGCTGAGAAATTTATTCTTTCTTCGCTGACCGAACCGTTATTTACGGCATTTTCTATTGCATCAATTGCCGCCGTTTCTCCCTGAGGCATGAGAATCAGATCTATCCCTGCATTTACGCATCTCAAAGCAACTTCCTGAACGGAAAAATGTTTGACTACACCTGCCATATTCAGCGCATCGGTGACAATAAGCCCGTTGAATTTAAGTTCATTTATCAGCAGTCCTTCGACAATGTTCTTTGACAAAGAAGCAGGAACATTCGCTTCAGCATCAAGTGCGGGAAGGGACAGATGCGCTATCATTACGGACATTACATTATTCTTAATTGCATTCTTAAAAGGAATGAGTTCGAGATTGTCAAGTCTTTCTTTGCTGAAATTAAGAACAGGCAGATCATTGTGTGAATCAATATCAGTATCGCCGTGTCCCGGAAAATGCTTTGCAGTTGCTATCACATTGCCTTCCTGAAGACCTTTGATAAATTTCTCTGACATTGAAGACACAAGCTCAGGATCTTCTCCATAAGATCTTACATTGATAATCGGGTTCAGAGAATTATTGTTTATGTCTACTACAGGCGCATAGTTCTGATGAACGCCAATGCATCTGCATTCCTTTGCGATCTGTAATCCCATAAGATATGCGAGTTTAGGATTTCTTGTAGCTCCGAGAGCCATATTGCTTGGAAACAGACTTCCGTCATCGAGTCGCATTTTTGTACCGCGCTCATAATCTGCAGATATGAGAAGGGGAGTCTCAGACAAAGACTGAAGCGAATTTGTAAGCTCCGCCTGCTGAACGGAATTTCCCTTAAAAAATATCACGCCTCCGACTTTTTCATTTATAATAAGGTTAGAAAGTCTTTTAAATTCAGCGGAATTTTTATCCAGAGCAAAACCGTCCGAATTGATTACTATCATCTGAGCTATCTTTTCACGGAGTGTCATTGATTTTAATTTATTCTCAGTCCATTGATTTGATTCTGAAAAGAAATCCGGAGCTTTAATTTTTTCTATGTTATTTTCTGAAATATTATTTATTAAAATTTCATTTGATCCAAAGAGTGAGATCAGAAGAGAGATAAAAAATATATTCATTGAGAACAATTTATTCATAATGTAATTATTTATTAATTTCTTTATTCTCTCTTTCATATTTTTCCGTCATGCTTGTAAAGTATCTCATTATTTCCATCGGCAAAGGAATTATCATAGTAGAAGTTTTTTCCGTAGCGATCTCAGTCATGACCTGAAGATATCTGAGCTGCAGAGCGTTCGGATCTGTTCCGAGTATCTTTCCTGCTTCAGCAAGTTTCTGAGCGGACATAAATTCACCTTCAGAGTTAATGATCTTCGCTCTCTTGTCTCTTTCAGCTTCGGCTTGTCTTGACATTGCGCGGATCATTTCGACAGGCAGATCGACATTCTTTAATTCCACATTCATTACCTGTATGCCCCAGGGTTCTGTGGATTTGTCTATCAATTCCTTCAGACGTGAATTTACAAGTTCCCTGTGAGCAAGCAGATCATCAAGATCTCCCTGACCTGTAACTGTCCTTAAAGTTGTCTGGGAAATAAGTGAAGTTGCATACATATAATCTTCGACCTGAATAATCGCAAGCTGCGGATCTATGACTTTGAAATAAACTACTGCATTAACTTTCACAGAAACATTATCCTTTGTGATAATATCCTGTCCGGGAACATCAAGCGCAATTGTTCTCAGACTGATCTTTATCATTCTGTCAAGAATAGGTATGAGTATAATCAGACCCGGACCTTTTACCGCCGAAAATTTTCCGAGACGGAATATCACGCCTCTTTCATATTCATTCAAAACCCTGAATGATCTGAGTATAGCTATAAGTAAAATAAATCCTATTATTCCTCCGAATCCGAAAAGTAATCCTGCTAATGCTTCCATAAATTAATTTTTTATTTTAAGAAAATTGTGATTGGTGAACTTTGCATTCTAATTAGAACTTTCCTGTTCCTGCAAAACATATTCTTCTTTGAATCTTAATAATTTTTCTTTTATCGGTTCGAATTCATGAAACTGCATAAGTTCGAGTCTGAACTTGCTGACATCCCTAAGATTTTTCAGATAACCGGAATAATGTTTCCTGTGTTCGAGAACGCCGTATTTTTCTCCCTTGAGTTCGACTGACAATCTCAGATGTTCAATGCAAATATCAATTTTCTCTTCAACCGATGGCTCTTCTTCGTGATAACCGTTTTTCAGATAAAATTTCGACTGCCTGAATATCCACGGATTCTGAATTGCCGCCTGTCCGATCATAACGCTGTCAGGGCAGAATGTATCGAACACATATTTTACATCTTCGGGAGTTTTTATATTTCCGTTTAAAATAATCGGAATCTGAACACCGGCATCTTTAATTCTTTTGACCCACGTCCAGTCTGCCTCGCCTTTGTTTCCCTGATGACGAAGCCGGCAGTGACCCCGACCCAGCCCTCGATCGTGGAGTAGCGGAGCGGCACGTAGCGCCCCT
>WBZU01003525.1_pt1 | contig 10210 bp, 6 predicted proteins | sample 5204311 | NCBI WGS metagenome assembly WBZU01 (sample SAMN12344359, study PRJNA552823) | activated sludge metagenome | biome: Activated sludge suspended growth; feature: Nitrification reactor; material: Wastewater; isolation source: activated sludge from nitrification reactor of wastewater treatment... | reverse complement strand
CATCGCGCGCAGCCTGTGGCATCAGCGTTAGCCAGCCGCAGGCACGCGCTGGATGGCGAGATATCGCCGCAGTTCATCGTCCTGCATCGCCGCATCCCAGTTCATCGCCCCGGCCATCCAGCCCGAGACTTCTGCCGCGATCTCTGCCGCTTCCCGGTGATGGTAATGCCAGCCGGCGCGGCGAATCATCACATCATCGAGATGCCGCGCCCATTCATGCTCGCAGAAATGGTGCACCGCCTCACTCGTCACAGGTGGCGGTGCGATGCCGCTGAGTCCGGGTTCCTGCAGCAACGGCACATCGCCTGTGCTGCATGGCTGCGCGCGCAGCCCGGTCGCCTGCACGATCCGGTCCACCGTTTGCTCTGCCATCAAGCGGCACGTGGTGAGCTTTCCGCCCGCCACATCCCACCAGCCTGGTTCGGGGCTTTTGATTTCATGATTGCGTGAGATGTCCGACGGGCGTCCGCGTGGATCGGCGATCAGCGGTCGCAGGCCCGCCCAGGTGCTGATGATGTCGGAGTGGCAGAGCAGGGCTTCCGGGAAGTGTGCGTTCGCGATGCGCAGAACATAGTTCACATCCTCCGTGTCGGCCGTGACATCGCCTGGTGCTCCATCATGGTCCGTGTCCGTGGTGCCAATGATCGTCCGATCCGCCCAGGGGATGGCGAACAAGATGCGGCTGCCATCGGCCATCACGACGGTTTCGGACACTGGCAACCGTGCGTGATCGATCACCAAGTGGATGCCCTTGGTCAGACGCAGCTTCACCGCGCTGTGCGGCAGGCCCTGCGCCCACGGGCCGGTGGCATTCACGACCGTTCGTGTGCGCACGCGCACCTCATCGCCGGTGACTTCATCTTTGATCAAACACTGCCAGAACTCCTGGCGGTCCGCAGACACGAACCGCGCATAATTGAACACGTCGGCCCCGCTCTCGCAGGCTGAGCGCAGGGTGTCGAGCACGAGCCGCGCATCATTGGTGAAGCCATCGTAGTAGCGCACCGCTCCATTCAGTCCCTGGCAGCGCAGGCCGGGCACCAGAGCGGCAGTCTCCCGCGCACTGAGCCAGCTCGAAGCACCGAGATTGCGTCCGCCGCAGAGCAGATCATAGAGCTTCACGCCGATCTTCAACTGCCACAGCTTCCACTTCGGGTTCTGGCGCCACGTAGGGAAGATAAAAGGCATGGGCGCCGCCAGATGCGGCGCGATCCGGTGCAGCACGGTCTTTTCAACGCTCGCTTCATGCACCAGCCCGAGGCGGCCCTGTGCCAGGTAACGAATCCCGCCGTGCAGCAGACGGCTGGAGCGGCTGCTGGTGCCGGAGGCAAAGTCCCGCTGCTCCACCAGGCCGGTGCGCAGACCGCGCATGGCGGCGTCCCGCGCGATGCTCGATCCGACGATGCCTCCGCCGATGACCAGCACGTCAAGCGCGGTCTCGGACAGAAAGGCGATGGATTTCGTGCGGGTCACCTTGCTCCTGTAACCGCCACAGGCGGCAATCTCAAATACGGTCTCTTACCGGCACGCAGCATTGTCATGCATGATCGCGGGCGGCGTGCCCGTCTTGTCACGACCTTCCATCTGCCGCCGCCATGCCTAAAATCACCGCCATCGAGACTGTCATTCCGGCCAGCATCATGCCGAATCTGCTGCTGGTGCGCATTCACACGGATGCGGGCTTCATTGGCTGCGGAGAAACCTACTATACGCCGCATGCGATCGCTGCACTGATTCACGACTGGATGGCAGAGCGGTTGCTGGGCGCTGATGCGCTCGCGGTGGAAGCGCACTGGCGGTTTCTTTACGAGCGGTGCACGCCCTTCGGCCACATGGGCGCCGAGATGCGCGCGCTATCCGCCATCGATGTGGCACTGTGGGATATACTCGGGCAGGCATGCGGGCAGCCGGTGTATCGCCTGCTGGGCGGGCCTGTGCGCGAGTCGGTCCCGGTTTACAATACCAGCGGAGGACCCGGCTACGGGGCGCTCGAGGATGTGAGTGCCGCACCGCGTCATCCGGGCTGGCCCGGCTACGGCGATATAGGTGCGAAAGGCCCGCTGCAGGACAACTGGGCGTCGCACTTCGCGGCGGGTGATCTTGCGGAGGAACTGCTCGCGGAAGGCATTACCGCCATGAAGTTGTGGCCCTTCGATCGCGCCGCCCATCGGAACGGCGGACTGCACATCTCCTGGGCGGACATTGAAGAAGGCATGCGTCCGCTGCGAGCCATCCGCGAACGGGTGGGCATGAAAATGGACATCGCCATCGAGGGGCATGCATTCTTCCAGCTGCCAGCCGCGCTGCGGATTGCAGAGGCCGTGCGTGAAATCAAACCGCTCTGGCTGGAAGATGTGCTGCGCGTGGACAGCGTTGCGACGCTTGCCGACTTCCGCGCGCAGGCGCGGTCGCCGGTGGCTGCCAGCGAGATGCTGCTCGGCCGGAAGGAATACCTGGCGGTCCTGCAGGCACGCGCTTGCGACTACTGCATGGTCGATCCCACCTGGAGCGGCGGTATCAGCGAGTCACGACGTGTCATCGATCTTGCCCAGGGCTTCAACATACCGGCCACGATCCACGATTGCACCGGGCCGCTGACGTTGTTCGCCGGCCTTCATCTGGCGGCTTCGTCGGCTAACGTTGTGTTTCAGGAAACCGTGCGCGCGCACATTCGCTCCTTCTATGACAGGCTGGTGGACACGCTGCCGGTCATATCCAACGGCCGCGCCGCGCTTCCTGCTGGCGCGGGGCTGGGCACCCGGTTGAAAGAAGATCTGTTCCAGCCAGGAGCGAATCTTTTCAGACGCAGCGAGCGATGAGCGGCCTGCTTCAGGGAATGGGCGGAAACCCAAACTCACGTTTGCCTTCGAGCTGGGAAGCGATTTCATCCGGGCGATGACTCGACCACTCCCGATCGCTGGCAGAGCATCCCTGGCGGTGCTGGCCGTGGGCTGGCTCGCACAATGCATTCACTTCAAGCCGGGCTCGCTCTCTCCGGCGGCGAGCGCCACTGCATTTGGCAGCCGAACCCTGGATGACGCGGGCCTGTGCGCGTTCTTGAAAGAGCAAAAGTCCGCCGACGGGGCATGGACCGTGGACCGCCTCGCGCTCGTGGCCGCCTGGTTTCATGGCGACATGCGCGTGGCGCGGGCGCAAGCCGAACAAGCGAATGCAGCCACCGCCACGGCGAAGGAGAGGCCGAATCCGGTGCTGTCATTCGCGCCCGGCTACAACTCGACAACGCGCGGCATCTCGCCGTGGATCCTGACGCCGGCGCTCGATGTGCCGGTGGAAACGGCGGGCAAGCGCGAAAAACGTATCGCCCAGGCGCAGGCGGAAGCGGAGGCCGCTGCACTGATGGTTGCAGCCGCCGGATGGGAGGCACGAACAAAGGTGCGCGCCGCAATGCTCGCCATGCACTCCGGACAGCGGAACGTCATGCTCTTGAAAGATGAGATCGCGTTGCACGAGGAGGCTCTGAAGAAGCTGGATACGCAGGTCAAAGCCGGCGAGGCGTCCGCGTTCGAACTCACCTCCGCCCGCCTCGCACTGAACCGCTCGAAGCTGGCTCTGCACGACGCCGAAAAGCAGGCCGCCACCGGCATGACCCATCTGGCCGAGACGGTTGGCGTGCCGGCATCCGCGCTCTCGGCAGTGACCCTTGACTTCTCGTCTTTTGACAATGCACGGGCGGTGTCGATCGATGCGGCGAAACGCAGGGCTCTCACGCATCGTGCCGATTTGCTCGCAGCACTGGCGGACTATCGTGCCGCGGATGCTGCGTTGCGGCTTGAAGTTGCCCGGCAGTATCCGGACATCCACCTCGGTCCAGGATACGAACTGGATCAGACCGACAACAAATGGACGCTGGGCCTCTCCGTCGAGCTGCCCGTATTCAACAAGAACCGCGGCGCGATCGCTCAAGCCGAGGCGAAGCGCGCCACCGAGGCAGTAAAGTTCGAGGCGCGTCAGGCAGCTGTGTTCGGCGAGATCGACACCGCCTTCGCGGCTTATCGATTCGCACTCGAGAAGATGAACACGGCGGGGAAGCTGGCCGATGACGCAACTCAGGCGGGCGAGACAACGAAGCGCATGGTCGATGCGGGCGAACTGGCATCGCTGGATTTGATTCGCATCCGTATCGAGGCGAGCGCTGCGCGGCTGTCGAAGCAGGAAGCGATGGTCCAGGTCCAGGAGGCTGCGGGCCAGTTGGAGTCTGCTTTGCAAGTCCCCCTGCGCTCTCTCCCATGATGAAAGCTGCCGCCCATGTTTTGATCACGCTCGCCGCGCTCGCCGGACTCGGTTACGTCTTGATGCTGGGGCTCAGTCACGAAGCACCTGCGGAGGCGGACGAGCACAAGCCCGCCGCGGCACAGGGACAGCACGAAGACGAGAAGGCGGAGGACTATGTCGTGGAATTGGAGAAGGATCGTGTGGAGGCGCTCGGGCTGGAAGTGGGCAAGCCTTCGCCGCACCATCTCGCGCCACGTCGCATGGCGTATGGCGCGGTGCTGGATCTGGCGCCGATGATCGCGACCGATGGGGATCTCACTCTCGCTGAGGCTGCGGTGAAGGCGTCGGCGGCCGTGAACGAGCGCACGCAGGCGCTTGCAGCATCCAACGATGCATCCAGGAAAAATGCCGAAGCGGCGGACGCGCAATATCGGGCGGATCAGATCAAGCTGCGCACGCTGCAGCAGGCTGCGCACGTTCAGTGGGGCGGTGTGTTCCCGGTGGAGGAACGCGCACGTCATGCGTGGATGGAATCCCTGGCTGCTGGCAGAGTCGCGCTGCTGCGTGCGGATCTCGCGGGCGGCCCGGCTCTTGATGCGGCACCGCCCGGTGCGCAGATTCAAATCGTAGGCCATGAAGACTCGCCACTGCAAGCTGCGAAGGTGATGCTCGCTCCCGTGGCGGATGCGAAGACGCAGGCGCAGAGCTTTCTGATTCGAGTGGATGCTCCGCCATTCACGCTGCAAGCAGGACTGGCCGCGACCGTCTGGCTGAATCTGCCGGGTGAGCAGCGTGCGGGATTCATACTGCCGCGTTCCTCGGTGCTCCGCCACGATGGCCGAGCCTGGGTCTATGTGCAGGAGGAAGCAGGCAAATACGAACGAAAGCCGGTGATCATCGACAGTCCGCAGGACGACGGGCTCTTCGTGGCGGATGGCGGCGAGTTGAAGAGCGATGAGACGATCGTCGTCAGGGGTGCCGCTTCATTGCTCAGTGAGGAACTCAAGGGTGCGGGAGGCGAGCCAGAGTGACGTATGCTCAACCGGATCGTTGAGCTTTCGCTGCGTCATCGTTGGATCGTTGTGGCGCTTGCGCTGGCCCTGCTCGGATGGGGCGGGCATGTCGCCACACGAGTATCGCTGGATGTGTTTCCCGAGTTCATTGCCCCCCAGGTGACGATCCAGGCGGAAGCGCCCGGCCTCTCTGCCGAGGAAGTGGAGACGCTGGTCACGCGCCCGATCGAGAATGCTGTGAACGGCGCCACCGCACTGGAATCGGTGCGCTCGGAGAGCATCCAGGGGCTGAGTGTGGTGACGGTGGTTTTCAAAGAAGGCACGGACATCTACATCGGCAGGCAGTCGCTGGCGGAGAAGCTTGGCACGCTGGCGCGCCAGCTTCCGGAAGGCGTGCACGCGCCGACGCTGTCGCCGCTGATGTCCTCGACGATGGATTTGCTGAAGGTGGGCTTTGTGTCCGACAAACTATCCGGACGGGACCTGCGCACGCTGGTTGATTGGACCATCAAACCGAGGCTGCTGGCCGTCTCAGGAGTGGCCGCCGCGAGCGTGTTCGGCGGTGAAGTGGAACAACTGCAGATTCAGGTGCGGCCGGAGCGGCTGGCGATGTTCGATCTCACGCTCACGGATGTTCTCGACTGCGCGAAGGCCGCAACCGGTGTGCGCGGTGCGGGCTTCATTGATACACCCGGACAACGCGTGGTGATCCAGACGCATGGTCAGATGTTTTCACCAGATGAACTTGGCGCGGTGGCCGTGCGCAACGGCCTGCCAGCCGTGCGCCTGCGCGATGTGGCAAATGTCGTGCTGGGAGCCGAGCCGAAGTTTGGCGATACGTTGATCATGGGCAGGCCAGGAGTGCTGATCACGCTGAAGAGCCAGTATCTCGCCAATACGATGCAAGTGACCTCCGGTGTGGAGCAGGCGCTGGATGAATTGCGGCCGATGCTCGCTGCGAAAGGCATCCAGATGTATGACCGCCTGCACAGGCCGGCGACCTTCATTGAGACGGCTCTCGACCATGTGCGCTCGTCTTTGCTCGTCGGCGGCGCGCTCGTTGGCATCGTGCTGCTGCTGTTTCTTCTGGATCTGCGTGTCGCTCTCATCTCCTTCATATCGATTCCGCTGTCTCTGCTCGCCGCAGTGCTGGTGCTCGACTGGCGTGGAGCTTCACTGAACACGATGACGCTTGGCGGTTTCGCGGTCGCTCTCGGCGTGGTGGTGGATGATGCGATTATCGACGTGGAAAACATCCTGCGCCGGCTCCGGGAAAACGCGGCGTTGCCGCTGCCACGCGAACGCTGGCGCGTGGTGCTGGATGCCTCGATGGAGGTCCGCAGCGCGGTCGTTTATGCGACTTTCATCGTCGCGGTGGTGTTCCTGCCGGCGCTGACCATGTCCGGGTTGCAGGGCCGGTTCTTTGCTCCGCTGGGCGTGGCCTTCATCCTGAGCGTGATGGCCTCGCTGGCCGTGGCGCTCACGGTGACGCCCGCTCTCAGTCTGTTGTTGTTGGGCGGCAGCGCCTCCCGCGCTGAGCCGTTTTGGGTGCGGTGGTTGAAGGTGCTTCACCGTGACTGGGTGCTGTTCTTTGCGCGCTGGCCATGGCTGACCTTCGCCGGGGCGCTCGCGCTCGTGGCGGGCGCATGTTCGCTCATTCCACGCTTCGGCGGCGAGCTGCTGCCGGAGTTCCGTGAAGGACACTTCGTCGTGGGCGTGATCGGGCGTCCCGGGCTTTCCCTGGAGGAGTCGCTGCGCGCGGGCAAACGCCTTTCCGAATTGATGCTGGCCAACGAGCACATCGCGACCGTGGAGCAGCAGGTGGGACGCGCGGAAGCGGGCGAAGATACCTGGGGACCAAATCAGAGCGAGTTTCACATCGAATTGAAACGCGGCACCACGCCGGAGGAGGAAGAGGAGACGCAGAAGTTTTTGCGTGACCTGCTGGAGTCGTTTCCTGGCATTGAAAGCGAGGTGATGACCTTCCTCGGCGACCGCATCGGCGAAAGCATTTCCGGTGAGACCGCGTCCGTTGTCGTCAATGCGTTTGGCGACGATCTCGATCAGCTCGATCGCGTGGCGGGTCGCATCTCCGCTGCATTGAAAGCCACGCCGGGCAGCGCGGACGTGCAGGTGCAGGCACCGCCCGGCGCGCCGGTGCTGGCGGTCCATCTGCGCTCTGATGACCTGGCACGGTTCGGATTCCGTCCGCTCGATGTTTTGGAGGCGGTGCAAACGGCTTATCAAGGCGCTGACGTCGCCCAGATGGTGCGTGGCAATCGCATTCACGAACTGACCGTTATTCTTGAAGAGAGCGCGCGCCGCGATCCCGAGTCTGTGGGCGATCTGGTGCTGGTGAACGGCACTGGACAGCGCGTGATACTGCGCCAGCTGGCGGATATCGAACTCACAAACGGACGTCCCAGCATCAATCACGAGGGCGCTCGTCGGAGGCAGACGGTGACATGCAATGTCGATGGGCCGGATGTGGCTTCGTTTGTCGAAGACGCACGTGCCCGAGTGGACTCCGATGTTCAACTGCCGGGCGATGTGTATCTGGAATGGAGCGGTGCGGCTGAGGAGCAGGAAAAGGCGCAGCGCGAATTCCTGGTGCACTCGCTCGTTGCGCTGCTCACGGTGGTGTTGCTGCTCGGTCTCGCATTTGGCAGGCCGGTGCCCGTGGTGCTTGTGCTTGCGAATCTGCCTTTCGCCCTCATCGGCGGTGTGCTCGCGGTGTTCGCGACCGGTGGCACGACCAGCATCGGTTCGTTGGTTGGTTTCATTACATTGTTCGGCATCAGCACGCGGAACAGCATCATGCTCATCTCGCACTATCAGCATCTGGTGGGGCACGAAGGTGCCGAATGGAGTCTGGAAACCGTCGCGCGCGGCGCCGGCGAACGCGTGCTGCCAATCTTGATGACGGCGCTTGTGACCGCGCTGGGAGTGCTGCCGCTGGCTTTGGGAAGCGGAGAAGCCGGTCGAGAAATCGAGGGACCGATGGCGGTGGTCATTCTCGGCGGACTCGCCACGTCCACGGTGCTGAGCCTGCTCGTGTTGCCGGCGCTGGCTTGGAGATTCGGGTGCTTTCGCCGGAACGGGAATGCGGCGTGATGATTGAACGACCGGCGGGACGTGCGTCGTATGGGCGGCATGCGCACGCTCATCACGCTCCTGACTTTTGCGAATCTCGGACTCATCGGTGCTGCACCGTTGTCGATGACTCTTCAGAGCCGCTCACCGGCCGGCAAAACCGCCCAGGTGCGCGAGCAATGGTCTCCGGAGCGGACCGCGATCATCGTGTGCGACATGTGGGACCTGCATCACTGCAAGAATGCGGTTACGCGTGAAGGCGAGATGGCGCCGCGGATGAATGAGGTGCTGGAGAAGGCTCGTGCTGCAGGCGTGTTTGTCATTCATGCGCCCAGCAGTTGCATGAAGGCTTACGAGGGCACACCCGCCCGTCAGCGGGCCAAGGCCGCGCCGGCAGCTGATCGTCTTCCGGACAAGATCGGCGAGTGGTGCAAACAGATACCCGCCGAAGAAGCCGCCGTGTATCCGATCGATCAGAGCGATGGAGGCGAAGATGATGACCCTGTGGAGCATGCCGCTTGGGCAAAAGAACTGGAATCTCGCGGCCTCAACCCAAAGGCACCGTGGACGAAGCAGATCGACGTGCTGCGCATCGATCAGGAAAACGATGCCATCAGTGATTCTGGCGTCGAAATCTGGAACCTGCTGGAAGAGCGGCGCATCGACAACGTCATCCTCATGGGAGTGCATGTGAACATGTGCGTATCAGGTCGTCCGTTCGGGCTCCGGCAGATGGCGAAGAACGGCCGGCATGTGGTGCTTATGCGAGACCTGACGGATGCCATGTATAATCCGCAGCGGTGGCCCTTTGTCAGTCACTCACGAGGCACGCAGCTTTTCATCGAGCACGTGGAGAAGCGGATTTGCCCCACGGTGACCTCGGATCAATTGATCGGCGGGAAGACTTTCGCGTTTAGTGATGCCACAGCCGGCGCGCACAGGCTGCAAATCATCCTGCTGGGTGACAGCACCACGGAAGCCAGCATTCCAAAGCAGATGGCACCGGACGAGCCGCAGTTTGAAGACACCATTCGCATTCTTCTGGCGGCGGAGGCCGGCCTGCCGCCGGCGGACGTCTATAACGAGGGAGTGAGCGGCGAATACATCCGTCGTCTGCTTGATACGCGATATGACAGGGCGGTGAAGACCAAGCCGCAGGCTGATTACATATTCATTCGTTACGGCATCAATGACATCGCCAGACGCGAGAAGTTTGCGGAGAACTTCCCGAAGGACTTTCGTGAATTGCTGGACCGGCTTCGGAGCGATCATCCGAAAGCGATGCTCATTCCGATGACGTGCATCCCGTATTCGGCGGAGAACACTCACGCGGACATCAATGCTATCGTGTTACAAATCGCCGCGGAGGAACACCTGACGCTGTTCGATATCGCGCCCGGCTATCTCGCGGCGCTGGCTCAGGGGCCGAACATGTTGAACTACCGTCGCTACGCCCTTTCCAAAGTGCCGGAAGCTTTGCGCCCGCTTGCTACGCCTTATGTGCTGCCCGGCAAGGACCCGCAGATCGTCGTGCTCGATAATCGCCTGGACGCCCACTTCGGCCAGCTGCCGGGCTGGTATGCAGACCGGCATCCGAATCAGGCCGGGTATCACGTGATCGCGAGTGAGACGGTTAAGTTTCTTGCGCCGATCATTCGCGCAAGGCAGTAGAAGCAGGTGTGCGAATGAATTGGCAAGAGAAATGACCGCGGCGGTCTGCGTTGATGTTCGCACATGAAAATCGCCTCCTACCTTCTTTTTGCTGTCGCTTGTGCAGCGTCTGCCCAAACAGCCGGCACCAAACCGAAGCCTGCGTTTCAATATGCGACCGATGGCATTCAGATCAGTCTGCCCAGTGCAGATGAGCCACG
>WBZU01003523.1_pt1 | contig 10211 bp, 6 predicted proteins | sample 5204311 | NCBI WGS metagenome assembly WBZU01 (sample SAMN12344359, study PRJNA552823) | activated sludge metagenome | biome: Activated sludge suspended growth; feature: Nitrification reactor; material: Wastewater; isolation source: activated sludge from nitrification reactor of wastewater treatment... | reverse complement strand
GAAGAAAGGGACCGCCCGCATCGCATTTGGAGCTGAATTATCTACTAATTTTAATCTCGATTTACAAGTAGTTCCGGTGGGAATTAACTACAACAAGCCTTCTCAATTTAGGAGTAATTTGCATTTGCGTTTTGCTCCGCCAGTTAAGCTACGTAATTATAAAGAACAATTTCAACAAGAAGAAAACCGAGCAATTACTGCATTTACCAGAGAACTAGAAGATGCGATGCGAATGGAAATACTGCATCTAAATCACAAAGAAACCGATATTTTTTATGATCAGTTAGCAGAAATGTATTATCCATATTTGGCAACATCAACTAGTTTAGAAATAGAGTATAACTATAGTAAATTCGATATGCTTCGTGCTATTTCTGATGCTGTAAATGAGATAATGGAGCAGAATCAGGATGCACTACGATTAATTGCCGAAAAAACGAACACTTATTTTTCTGATTTAAATCAATTAAAGTTAAAGGATAAATTTATTTCAAAACCAACTTCTGGAAACAAGATAGTGGTTTTAATGCAAGTATTAATTGCATTCATCGGACTTCCTTTACATGCACTTTCTTTGATGTTCAACTATTTGCCTTACAAAATTCCGTATAAAATTGCCCTTAAAACCTGCAAGCATATTGAGTTTGTTGCATCGGTTATTATTGGTTCGGCGGCGTTTTTATTTCTTTTTTCGTTTATACTTTGGGGTACACTAATTTCATTATTGGTAACTTCGTTCGCATTCAAAATTGCAGCTTTTTTAGTAGCGCCTCTATTGGGATTATACAGTTTGCAGTACTACAGTTTTTTTAAAAATACCCTAATTCGTTGGCGAATTGCTTTCAATAAATCAACTGTAAATTTGTTACAAGCAAGGAGGGAAGCACTATTGAAAGAATTGGATACCCTGTTGCTAGGAAAAATAAAAAGCCGGAGTAAATCTACCCCGGCTTCCTATTAAATGTGCTTTCTTATAAAGTAATCTTTACGATTTCGCTTACTTGTCCAACTTCCTTTTCCTCGTCAATAAAAACTACTTTGTATTCGCGCTCCTCAGCTATGTTTACATCCAATTTTGGTCGATTATCAAGATAAGGAGAAAAAGTATCCATTGCTAAAAATTTAAACTCTTTTTCAAACCCACGTCTACCGTAAATTTTAGCAGCCAATTTAAAATTATTGGCAAAGTTAACTGCCACATTAAAACCTGTGTGCATCAGTTTAATTTCTGGTTTTAATTCGGCATACTCAGGCTTTGGTTTCGAATCAGGTTTAAGCTGTGTTTGGTTCTCGGGACTTACCTGAAAATCTTTTTTGATACGCACACGCGGCTCTTCCGATGGAAGTTCGGTATTGTAATTAGCATTTTGATTTTGACTTGCCGGAATATCTGCAGCTACAAAATTTAATTGTGCTGCTGTTTTACTTTTATCGATGGGTGAAAATAGTTTAAAAAATGAGTGATCTAAAAAGGAACTGAAACCGCTTTTAGGAAGTGATAAGTGCTTTGCCATGTTGTGTTTTTTTAGTTATTTAATTTTCTCTCTTCTAACATTTCAACGCTTTTATCTTTTTAAAGGTTACATATATCTACAATTTATTTGGTAAACAACTTATTAACAAGCACTAATTTTACATGTAAAGTAAATTTTAAGCTTTGTTTAGAAGGTGATTTGATATAGTTTCTTGTTTTATTTTTTGAAAAAAATGATTCTAATGTTAATTTTCGTGGCACAATAAAGATGATTGCCTTTTCAGATTTGGTTTTATTTATTGAATAGTAATTAGTGAGCATTCAAATGTGAAATTGGTTGAATATTCTATTGAAGGTCCCACAAGTACCTAGCAAATTCCAATGATTTAGAACAAACTAAATTTTTTCATGCAATTGGTTTCCCGAACTAAATAACCAAATAACCAAATAACCAAATAACCAAATAACCAAATAACCCAATAATCCAATAACCCAATAACCCAATAACTAAATAACTAAATAACTAAATAACTAAATAACTAAATAACCAACTAACCCAATAACCCAATAACCCAATAACCCAATAACCAACTAACCCAATAACCAACTAACCCAATAACCCAATAACCAACTAAATAAATAACCCAATAACCAACTAAACTAAATAACTTATACTTTTACTTAGGTACAACTTATAACTAAAATTTGCTAAAAGCTTAATTATCAAAAAGTAATTCACAAATGTAGGTTATTAACTCGAACTTTCAGTCATCGAAAATATATGATGCGATTTGTATTTTTCAATAAATTTGTGCATTAAGTAAAATTATAACCCAAAATCAACCCAAAAACCAATACACCCCTATGAAAAAATTACTTTTTATAGTTCTTCTTAACATAGCTATTATTCCTGCCTCCATGGCCTCGCATCTTATGGGAGGGGAAATTACCTGGGAATGCATGAGTACCGGAAGGTATGTTTTTACCATGAAAATTTACCGTGACTGTAATGGTAGCACTATTGGTACCGGAGTTCAAACACTTGATGTAAGTAATTATACAGGTGGATTAACTTCAATAACAATGAATTGGCAGTATTCCCGTGATATTTCTCCTAAATGCTACGATCCTGCACTGCAAAAATCTTGCGGTCCTCAACTTCCAGGTGGGTCATTTGGCACTGTAGGTGGTGGAGTAGCAAACAACGGGGCGGTTGAAGAATTGGTTTTTAAGTCAAATCCAATATTGTTAACCGGTGTACCAGGAGTAAATGGCTGGGTGTTTAGTTGGAGTTTGTGTTGCAGAAATACAGCCATCACAAATTTAGCAAATCCGGGAAGTGCAGGATTTTGTCTTCGTGCTAAAATGTTTCGATACAATGTTGCCGGAGTAGGAAAAAATGCAAATCCATGCTACGACTCTTCTCCCCAGTTTGCTGAACGACCTTCTACCATTATATGTACAGGTTTTCCATTTACTTATAACCACAATGCGTTTGACAAAGAATTAGATTCATTAACTTACGAGTGGGAAAAACCCCTGAATGAATTCACTGGTGGAACCTTTAATGCTACCAATCCTGCACCACTTGGGTTTTCCGGTGGTTATTCATTTAATAGCCCTTTACCAAGTACCTCTCAAAATGCGAATAATATTCCCGCAACAGTTGACTTACATACAGGCGAAATTTCATATACCTCCTTTACACAAGGCAATTATGTTACTGTAGTAAAAGTTACAGCTTTTAAGTGTGGTCAAAAAGTTGCTGAAATTTACCGCGAGCTTCAAGTGGTTTTATTAAGCTGCGGTGCAGGTAATAATCCCCCTATAATTGTTCCTCCATTTGCTGGTGGTAGTTATGATTTAACAGTGTTGGCAGGCGATACAGTAATATTTGATTTATTTGCAAACGATAATGATCCTCCCTTGCCAAATGGAAATCCTCAAACAGTTTCCATTACAATGTCAGGAGGTCAATTTGATACTACAACTTACGATACAGCTTCAACCTTATGCAACAAACCTCCTTGTGCCGGTTTATTTCCCAAACCGCCAATTTTATCGCAAGGAACTGCCCATACCAAATTTGTGTGGGTAACTAATTGTAATCATATTTCCTATCTCACTGGGTGCAGCACCTATTCAAATACCTACACTTTTCTAGTCACGTACCGCGATGATTATTGTCCGGCACCTGCACTAAAAATTAAAACTATAACCATAAAAGTTTTAGCGAAAGCCATTATTAAACCTCCCTCTGTGCGCTGTACTAAAGTAGAGCCAAACGGAGATGTTACCCTCAGTTGGGCCGCACCATCAGATACCGACAATACGTTTGAGTCATATCACATATATGCTTCTAATACTAAAAATGGTCCCTATACAAAAGTTGATAGTTTGATTAAAGGAGGCAGTATTGATATTAATACAACATCTAAGCTTTTAGTAGGTGCAAATGCTAACGCTGCTCCAGTATATTATTATATGCGCTCTCGTTCAGGATGCTGGGGACGAATCTTCTCCGGTAATTCAGATACCATTTGTACAATGAAACTTACTACTACCAACATTGGTAATAATCAGGCATCATTGGTTTGGAATGCTCCCCACAAACCTTTGTTACCTACTGTAATTGGTAACTATAAAGTATACCGTAAACTAAATGGGGTTTGGTCGCAAATTGGAACTACCTCTGATACAAGTTACATCGACACGATTGCTGTGTGCAATGAATTTATAGAATACCGCATCGATTTAGAAGATTCGGCCTGTGTTTCCTCATCCTCGGTTAGTGGTGATAATTTCATTGATACGGTTGTGCCGGATACCCCTTTACTGTCCTTGGCAAGTGTAAATACCGGAAGCGACTTGGCCGAAGTTACCTGGCAACCTGCTTTAGCTGACGATACACAAGGATACATTGTATATCAATTTGCCAATGGTGCATATACTGTTTTAGATACAGTTTACGGAATAAACAATACCACTTATACTAATATTTTAAGTAATGCAGTGATGATTCCAGAAAGCTATGCCGTTGCTTCTTTCGACAGTTGCGATAACATTAGTGCTATCAGCACCAGTTACAAAACAATGAACCTTATTAATGTTAGTGATTTATGTTCAGGTTCAAACAATCTACGATGGACCGCTTATAGTAATTTTGATAATGGAGTTGATGTATATGAAGTTTGGATGCGTACTAATTTTGGAAGCTATTCATTTTTAGCACAAGTTGATGCTAGCACCTTAAATTATACTCATACAGGTTTAGTAAATGGTACATTTTACGATTATTACATAGTTGCTAAAGAGATACTAACAGGTAATCGTTCAACGACCAATCATGTAACTGAATTGGCAAGTGTGCTCACTTTACCGAAGTTTACTTACTTGCGTTATGCCTCAGTAACTGAAAACAACCATGTTGATATTGCATTTATAGGTGATACAAGTGCTACAATAAAGGAGTACAAAATTTTGCGCTCTGATAATTCAAACGGGCCTTTTACACAAATAGGAACTGTTGTGCAGGATACCTCTATATTCACACATACGTTTGCTGACTATACAGTTTCAACTGATATACAAAGTTATTTTTACAAAGTTGTAACTGTTGATAGCTGTGGTATTGACGGACCAGTTTCGAACATAGCTAAAACCATTTTGGTAAATGCGGACGAAAATTTGAATTTAAAAAACTTAATTCGTTGGTCTGATTACCAAGGTTGGAGCACAGGAATTAAAGATGTAAAACTTTATCGTTATGTAAACTCAACAATTAATCCTGAACCTGTGGCTTTGATTCCTTATGCTACAAACGAATATATTGACGATATTTCAAACTATACTTCTTATTCAGGAGATTTTTGTTATTCAGTAATTGCCCGAGAAGCTGCAGGAAACATTTATAACTATTCCGACTCTGCTCAATCTAACATGGTTTGTTTTAATCAGCAATCTACTATTTATGTTCCAAATGCATTTTCACCTACCGGTGCTAATCCTGTATTTAAGCCACATGCAGTGTTTGTTAATTCAGATGGCTATTTGATGCGCGTTTACAACAAGTGGGGCGAATTGATGTTTGAATCTACCAATCCGGATAAGGGTTGGGATGGAAAAGTTTCGGGAGAAATTGTACCACAAGGAGTTTATGTTTATGTATTAAGATATAAAAATACCGCAGGTGCAGCTTTTGAAAAGCGAGGAGCCCTTACCATAATTAAGTAATTCTGACTGTTTAAATTTTAAAGCCGCTTCCTGAAAAGGAAGCGGCTTTTTGTTTCGGTATACTAACTATTAATAGAATAATAAATTAGATTCGATAATTCTAAAGTCGTATTCCGAGAATTAAAATATCATCCAATTGAGATAAATTCCCCTTCCAAGCAATATGTTCTTGGAGTAAACGTTGCTTTTGAATTTCCATCGATTGACTCGCAATTTCGGATACTATTTTTTCAAACTTGGAAGATTTAAATTTTTGTCCCAGTTCACCTCCAAATTGATCTTTATAACCATCTGTAAAAAGATACAACATTGTTCCTTGAACCAACTCAATTTCCTTTTCTGCAAAATTAATTTCACGTGTTGAAAAAACCCCACCAACCGGAAATACATCACCTCTTATTTCTGTCAAGGTTGTATTGTGTACCATATAGATAGAATGGTTGGCTCCTGCAAAACAAAGTTTGTTTGTAGCGTAGTCTAAGCTACAAATTGCTATGTCCATTCCATCATCTTGTGAACTTATTTCACCTTGTTTTTGACGTAAAGTAGCTGAAATACGTTTATTCAATAGATTCAAAATTTTACCAGGTGTAAGGTGTGGTTGATTGCTTATAATTTCATTTAACAAAGTATTTCCAATCATACTCATAAAGGCACCCGGCACGCCATGACCAGTGCAATCAGCTACAGCTATCAATAATTTATTTGCTGTTTTGCTAATCCAGTAAAAGTCGCCACTTACAATGTCTTTTGGTATAAACAACAAGAATGATTCTTTTAATAAATTATCAATTTCGGTTTTACCTGGAAGTATAGAGTTTTGTATTCTTTGCGCGTAATTTATACTGTCGGTAATTTTGTTGTTTTGCTTTTCAATGAGTTTGTTTTTTTCTTCCAGCTCGAAATTGTTTTTTTTACGCAATCGCAAGAAAACTGCGAGTATTAAAAGCAATGCTACCGATAAAATAATAATTACAACCAAAGTAAACAGTCCATTTTTATAATTTGACAGTAAGGATTCATTGTGTTTTTGCTTCATTTGTAGTTCACTAATTTCCTTTTGACGATTTAATGATTCGTACTTGGCTTGCATTTCAGCGATTTGCCTAACTGAATTTTCCGAATTTAATTTTTCTATCAGCGTAAGTAATTTCGATTTATAATTATAAGCCTTTACATACTTATTTTGTTTTTCGTAAGTTTTTGATAGTTGTGAATACACATTAATTAATAAGTTGAGTTCTTTCGTTTTTTCAGCAACAGCTAAAGCCTTTAACTGATATCTTTCGGCTTTCTCGGGTTCATTGTTTTTTAAGTACAATGCTCCTATATTGTTGTTGTAAAATGCTTCCGCTACTTCATCATGCAAGGCTACTGCAATATCTAAGGCTTTTTGATAATATATTAACGATTTATTGGTATTGCCTTGTGCTAGATAGATATTAGCAATGTTGTTACTTAATTTAGAAATAAGTGCTTGGTTATTAATTTCCTCAGCCAACGACAAGCCACGCAAATAGTAATTTTCAGCCTCGTTTCTTTTGTTAACACCACTTTTCGATAGTGCATTTCCCAGTGAATTAAAAATTTCAATAATTACAATTTTATCCTTGTTTTTTTGGGCAATATTCAATGCTTTGTTGAGATAATTAATTGCAAACTCATATTGACCTATGAGGGTATAACATTGTCCCAGTTTTAAATGCGAAACAACAATATACTTCGATGATCCACTATTTTCACTCAATTCCAAAGCAGAGATTATTTTTGAAATTGCTTTTTCATTTTGACCATCCTTGCTTTCTATTTCGGCTGCTATTAGCAAAAATTCAATTTGAGAAAGAGTGTCTTGCAATTTATAGGCAATTGCAATCCCTTTATTAGCGTATTGTGTAGCAATCGTTTTTGAAGAATCTGAATACAATTTAGATAGTTTCGACAAAACCATCAATTGGCTACTAGGACTTAGGGCCGGCAATATTTTTTTTAAACTATCAATTTGTTGCTGAGAGGTGGCAAAAAGAAAGACTGGGCTAAAACAAATTAGCAGCAAACAAACAAGATTTTTTTTTAGCGGCATATTAAACGAATTAACAATTGCAACTTCTTTAAGTTGAAATGGTTGTGAGAACATGGTATGTATGCTTTGAATACAGCAATAGTAGCGAAGGTAATAAAAATAATAGCTACTTTCGCCATTTGAGTAAAAACAGTTTTTGGTAAATTATGTCAAAAAATTTTAAAGAATTATTGTCTGGAATTACCACATTTATTTTTGATGTGGATGGCGTGCTAACTGATGGAAGTGTTACTTTACTTCCAGATGGAGAACAGGTGCGAAAAATGAATATCAAGGATGGATTTGCACTGCAACTAGCCATAAAAAAGGGCTACAGGGTGGCTATTATTTCGGGTGGAAAAAGTGAATCGATTCGAACCCGCATGCAAGGACTGGGTGTAACGGATGTATATTTGGGAATAGCCAACAAAATTGAAAAACTTGACGACTACCTGATTACCGAAAATATTAAACCCGAAGAAGTTTTATATATGGGCGACGACTTACCCGATTATGAAGTAATGAAAAAAGTAGGAGTAGCGGTTTGTCCATACGATGCAGCACCTGAAATTGTTGCTTTGAGTCTTTATGTTTCTCGTCAAAAAGGTGGTGAAGGCTGTGTGCGTGATGTTATTGAACAAACTATGCGTTTACATAATAAATGGTTTGATGTTTCAGGATTTGTATGGTAAAATTGATGTAAAATGATTGCATTTTTAAAACTTATTCGAGTTCAAAATTTATTACTTATTGCTTTTGTGCAGTATTTAATTCGCTATTGCTTGATTGGGGCAATGGTTCGATTTAGTGGATTGCAGCTGCAAATGAGTGATTTTGATTTTTTTCTTTTGAGCCTTTCTACAGTTATGATTGCGGCTGCCGGATACAGCATTAACGATTATTTTGATACGCAGATTGACAGGGTAAATAAGCCTGATAAAGTATTGGTTGGACGTACTATTAAACGTAGAGTAGCTATGGGCGCACATTTGGTAATTAGCTTCTTAGCCATTGGTATTGGATTTTATTTAGCACATAAAGTTGGAATGGTGAAACTCGGATTTATTCATGTGCTGAGTGCCGGTTTTTTATGGTTTTACAGTACCGATTTTAAGCGTCAATTGGTACTTGGAAATTTGGTAGTAGCAATGTTGGCTGCCATGGTACCCCTCATTGTTGGCTTGTATGAAATACCATTATTAATTAAAAAATACCGCGAGTTATTAATTGAAAGCAGCACTAATTTTAACTTCATTTTTTACTTTGTTGCAGCTTATTCAGGATTTTCATTTTTAACCACATTTATTCGAGAAGTAATAAAGGATTTGGAAGATTATGCAGGTGATAAAGAATTTGGACGAAACACCATTCCTGTGGCACTTGGAACGAAGGTTGCAAAAGGCATTATTGCAATGCTTTTAATAGTATGCATGGTGCTAATTGCACTATTACAGTTGAAACAATGGGAAAGTGGAGATAAAATTTCATTTTATTATTTTTTACTAGCACTCCAAATACCATTTGCATTTTTACTATACAAAATCAGTAGTGCAAAAGTTGCTAAAGACTACGCATTCGCGAGTAGTCTTAGCAAATTAATTATGTTTTTCGGCATTTGTTTTACGCTCGTTTTTTATTTTCTGATTGCTGGAGTTTAATGGGAATCAGCTTTTTTAAAACGCTCGTAGATGGTAATGTTTACTAGTAATAACAACAGGCAATAAAAACTATCCTCAATTGGAATTGTTCCAATTCGTATTCCTGAGTTAAAAGCATCGTTGTAAATTACTATGGGAAGGCTGGTAAGAAATCCATTCATAATTAAAAAGGGAATCAAGCAAATCGCATAGGCTGCGTAAAATCTTCCTAAATAGTGAACCTTTGTAAAACGAATGTGATATAGTAAGGTAAGTACCAAAAGTAAGCATTGAAAAAGCGTGTATATTTTGGAAGAAAAAATCAATCCAAATACACTAAAAAAAGCTAAAAACAGGAGGTTAATTTTTGAGGAATAGGGTAAGAGTAAATCTTTTGGTATATAAGCGATTAGTACTTCGTATACAAAAACACAACTAAAAGGAACTACCAAAAAAAATAACACTTCTTCCAGAGGTAAATTTCCAATATTTATACCTAGCAAATAAGCAGGATTAAAACTCCAAACCTGCAAATGGGTGAAGAGCATATCCCAAGCAACAAAGAAAGCACCTGTAATTAGTATTGCCGGAAATAAATATTTCCATTTGTTGTAATAGGCTACTTTTTTGTCGAAACTCAGCAAAAATGGAAATAGTATTACCAGTATATCAATATAAAGATAAATGGGCATAGGTGCTGAGCTAGTAATGGATTAAATTGATTTTTTTTCCCAGTATTTTCCGGGAACAATTACAAAACCAAAGGATTCGCCACCTTCTTTCACCATTTTTTTGTGGTGAATTTTAT
>WBZU01003350.1_pt2 | contig 10214 bp, 13 predicted proteins | sample 5204311 | NCBI WGS metagenome assembly WBZU01 (sample SAMN12344359, study PRJNA552823) | activated sludge metagenome | biome: Activated sludge suspended growth; feature: Nitrification reactor; material: Wastewater; isolation source: activated sludge from nitrification reactor of wastewater... | reverse complement strand
ATTAATGTCTCTATTCGATATAGATATTTATGTTTAGAAGTATTATATTTAAGTTACCAAGAACCTCAAGAAACAACAAAGTTAAAAGTGAAACAATATCAATTTTATGCTTTAATCTCCATGCTTTTTGCAGGGTTGACCTCTGTGGTGGCAAAAGCAGGGCTTAAAAATGTAAGTGCTGACACCGGTCTTGCGATTAGAACAAGTTTTGTGTTCGCATTTATTTGGATAAACATTTTTGTGTTCAATCAGATAAAGGACTTTTTGAACTTAACTCTAAAAGACGTCTTCTTTTTAGGAGTATCTGCTTTGACAACGACAGTTTCCTGGATATTCTACTACAAAGCTATAAAAATTGGCCAAGTTTCAGAAGTTGCACTAATTGACAAAGCAAGTATTATAATAACAATAATCCTTTCATTCTTATTATTACATGAACAATTAACTTGGAAAATTTGTATAGGAGCTTTATTGATTCTAGGAGGGTTAATCACTATAAGTTGGAAATAAGATTTTAAATTGAATTGAAAATAGTCCAGTTTATAGGGAGTCAGTGTATTTTTTTGAAACGACTTCCTGGTAAGTGTATCTCTTATTGAAGCAGGGATGATGACTTATCTCGTTTTAGTGATCATGAATTGTTACCTTACTTATATATAATATTTTTACTTTTGTATAAAGTTTGGCAATTTTGCCATTGTAATTAAAGCATGGCTTTGCTTTATTTTAGGTTGGGATAATTATAGTAAAGATGAAAATTAAAAGACCAGAGCAGCAAGAGTATGATCCTTATTTTAAAGCTTATATTGATTTGGTCGATTTAGGTGATTTTGAAACTATGTTTGCAGCTAATACAAAAAGGACAATCGATTTTTTTGCCAATATTTCACCGAATAAGCATAGTTATAAATATGGAGTTGATAAGTGGACGATAAAGGAGGTATTAATGCATATTATAGACACTGAGCGAGTATTTGCGTATAGAGCTCTTGTTTGCATAAGAGGAGATTACAAAACAGTCTTTTGTAGTATGGACGACAAACTGTACGCATCTAACGTGAACGTAGCATCGAGGAGTATGGACAGTTTAATTAATGAATTCCAGGTCGTGCGGCAGAATTCCGGGCTTCTGTTTCAAAATATAACTGAGGAACAAAGCAAATTTTTAGGAAAAGGTGTTAGCAGTAATTTCAGTGCGAGGGCCTTGGCATGGATTATGATGGGACATATCCTGCACCATATGAATGTCATTCAAGAGCGATATTTGTAATGAAAGTTCAGCATTTATGGATAGAATTTGGCTAAGTAATCTATTCTATGTTAGATTGACAGGATTAAAATTCCCAATCGAAAGCTACATTATAAACATACCGAAATCCATAGAATATTAGGTGCTCCTACCGGAATTTTGATGTATTATGCACAATTTTTAACGGAAAAGTTGATGATTTATCCATGTGGGCGGCAAGCTGAGAAACCCTTGGATACGATTATTTAGTCTGAGCAAGCAGCGCCAACAGTTTATTTAATGACTAAATACCCGAGCAACAAATATTTAAAGTTAGGCAGGATCTTCAGTTAGGTGATTGTACCTTATTGATCCATAATTTCTTGAATTCTAAAAAACAGAGTGTTGAGGTTTGCAACTTTTCTAAAAATCATTAAATTTGTCTTATTAAATGAAAAACGCAGCTGTATGAGTGATATCTAATGAGGAGGTATATTAGTATGGTAACCTGTAGTTTAATCCAGGTAAACTTTATCTAAAACTTGCTGAATTATTTAAAATAATCCAAATGAGAATATTTATAAGTTTATTAGTATTAGTGATTTTCAATAATCAAAATGTAAAAGCTCAAAATGAAGAACGTAAATCAAGCTTAAGTGAAATAAGGAAGAACAAATATCAAACCGAAATCGGATTTCGAACATTCAAAAGTGTTTATGATAATACAGCTTCTGCTTCTATCATTTTTAGGACGAAGTTTAGCCGAGGTAAATTGATTGACTTGAACTCAGTAAATTGTTTGAGAACTTATCTTACATTAAGTTCTAATATCAAATTCAAAAATGACACTTTTTTGCAAGTTACTAATTCATTGAATTTTCGATCCAATATTGATTTTACTTTGGGATTGGGTCTGGAAAAAGAATTTCAAAATAAGCGATTTGTTCACTATTTTGGATGTGACATTTATTGAAGTTATTTTAAAGGTGGATATAATCAATATTATATTATTATATTGAATAGTAATACTGACAAGTTTTTATGCATATGAAAAGAGAGTTCAAGTCGGGGTTATTCCTTTTTATGGTTTGAAATATTATTTTAGAAGTCAGTTCCATTTGGGAGTAGAAACAGGTTTGTCAGTTGCTTACTATGATTCAAAATTTGAAAATACGTATAATGAAAAATACATTGTGCTCGGAAATGAAACTATTACAGCAACGGATTTTCATTCAAATCATGAAAGTGGATTAAAGGTTAATTATTTAGGAATTAGAAATTTATTAATAGGATATTCATTTTAGTTATTGCCACTTGGACAAATATTTTTTTGCATTCATTCAATTTAAAGACAAATGTTGACTATTTCTGTCAATTACGCTTATAGAATATTTGTTTATAATTTATTAATTAATGCTCAGGAATTTTTCAGCTGATTTTGAGCAATTCGTAATGATATCTTCCAGATTGGTCCCGATTCTGCCGCTTTGAAGTTTTCTATAACTAAAATCATGGAGTAGAATATTGATTCCCCAGGAATAATTAGATAACAGGATATTAATATATATAAAATGAGGAGTCAAAAATAGCTGGAGAAATAAAAAAATTGCAAATGTTAGGTTAAATAACTTTAATTGCGTTGACAATATTGTCAAACAATAAAAATTAGTTAAAAATGAGTAAATCTGTATTCTATCATGCCGGATGTCCAGTGTGTATTAATGCAGAACATGACATTATTGGATTGTTTGGTGCAGACAAAGTAGAGGTAGTTCACTTGGGCTGCGAAAAGTCCCGTATATCCAAAGCCGGAATTGCCGAGGTGAAAGCGGTACCGGCAGTAGTGACACCTAATGGAAATGTATTGCATATTAATTTAGGTGCGTCAATTGCAGACGTAAAAGCGTAGTATATCTACCCAATAAAAATGGAATCATTATCTTTATTGGGAAATACTTTTTATGTTAGGTGGTAAAGGTTCTTATTACAATTTTCCAATTTCAGTAAAGAGCCAATATCGCTATTAAGTATTAAGTAGTATGAAGGTAGCAGTTTGGGACAGCTATGTCACCAAAACAAATGGCACAATAATGAATTTTGATATCCTGGGTCCTGTAAAAATAAAGGATCAATCAATAGTTTATAATTATGGAAAAGAGTATTTGAAATCCAAGGGGCAAGGCTCTCGGGAACAGTAAAACTGTAAATGTCCAATCTCAGTAGGGATAATATCTTGTAATGTTTTTAGAGACATTATTCTGGTTCCGGGTTTAATAAAATCCAATTTTATATTTTACTTGAAATGCGAAAATAGGTGCACTCAATATTTCAATTCCTATTATGAAGAATTCAGTTTGAAAAAAAAGGCTAACCATATAATTTTAGAATGGTGGTGTAGTTTATTGTACTATTGTTTATTTCATAGACTATAGAGCATTTAAACCTTAATACCAGGAATTAATTCGAACCAGCCTGTCATTTCAGATTCTTTTTCATTGGTTTTCAGACTCATTACCAAAGGAAAAAATTCTTAAGACGACACTATTATCCATGGAAATAATATCAAACATCAAGCGAAAATCTCCAGGACATCAATGAAATAATCTATATTTTTAGGAATACATTCCTTTGAATTATTTAGGGGATAATAGCAGAGGGATATTAGTATAAGAGGCTTTTAAATTTACTTGCTCAGTCATTCCATAGTTGAATTTAACTAAAGCCAATTGTGATATTAGACTCATTGATCCCAATCAGGAATTCTATTTGCCTGCCTTTGCATTTAACAAGGATGAATATGAATTCATCTTAAGAGCGACAGAGACATTTTGAACATAGATAAATCAGTAAAATTAATTTTTAACTTAAACTGGGCTATTTTGCAATAAAATATGGGATAATTCGCCATGTTTATATAGGTAGTAATTAAAATCTTTAGAAATGTCAATAGATTATAAAATTTATTTCTATTTTGCGAATCACAGGCCTCGTTTGAAGGTTATGAATAGACTTTTAAAGGCGATTTTTTATTTCAATAGTATTTCAATCATGATCGAATGGAATTAATTCCTCTATACCTGATTTATCTCTTTGTAGTAATTGCTGTCTGTATCCGCATCACCATGGATACAGAATCAGCAAGCAAAGCACTCGCATATATAATCGTAGTGGTAATGTTCCCTTTAATAGGAATCATTTTTTATTTTTCAGTAGGTGTTAATTACCGTAAAAAGAAGCTCTATGGGAAAAAACTGATACACGATCATAAGGCTTTTCCTGAGCTTGAAAGGCAAACTGCAGAATATTCCAAGAACGAACTTGAATTTCAGCGAGAAAATTTATCCTATTTTTTTCCATTGGCGGTATATTCAAGCAAAGGAAGATTATCCAGCAATAACAATTCAGCTGTTTTGTTGACCAATGGAGAAGAAAAATTCCCGTCATTAATTGAGAGTATAAAAGCTGCAAAAAATCATATTCATATAGAATACTATATATATGAAAATGATGCCATAGGAACTGAAATAGCGGAATTATTAATAGTAAAAGCAAAAGAAGGTTTAGAGGTAAGATTTATTTATGATGATTTTGGTAGCAAATCTATTCGAAAGGAGTTTATTGCGCGTATGTTGAATGCGGGAGTCCAAGCTGTTCCTTTTTACAAGGTTAACTTTATATTTTTTGCCAACAGATTAAACTACAGGAACCACAGAAAAATATTGGTAGTCGATGGTATAACTGCCTATGTTGGAGGGATTAATGTGTCAGATAAATATTGTAACAATGGTAAAAATCAGTTGTACTGGAGAGACACGCATTTGCTGATAAAAGGTCTATCCGTCATGAATCTTCAGTATATTTTTCTTACAGATTGGAATTTTTGTGCAGGTGAGCAGATTCAATTCTCCGGTGATTATTTTCCAGTATCTCCACAACAACCAAACTATGGAAATCAATTGGTTCAGATCATCAGCAGCGGTCCGGACTCAGAGTACCAGACAATCATGTATAGCTTGATCCAAGCAATATTGTTGTCAAAGAAGGAGGTTCTGATTACCACACCTTATTTTATTCCTGAAAAGTCGTTCCTGGATGCTTTGAAAATTGCGGCATTGAGTGGTGTACGAATTAAAATAATTGTTCCTTTCCAATCTGATTCGGCATTTATCAATGCTGCGTGTAATTCATATTATCAACAACTCCTAGAGTTGGGTATTTCTATTTATCAGTATCGCAAGGGATTTATTCATGCAAAAACAGTGGTTTGTGATGAGTTTGTTTCAATCATAGGCACAGCAAACTTGGACAATCGGAGCTTTGACCTCAATTTTGAGGTAAATGCTATAGTATATGATCGGTCATTAGCAAAACAATTGAAAGTTCAATTTGAAAATGACCTTAAATATTCCACCAAAATACTGCTGGAGGAATGGTTGGAAAGACACATTGTGACAAGAACTTTAGAAAGAGTCGTCCATTTGTTTTCTCCACTTTTATAGTTTTATCAGCTTTCATTTTTAGTAATAATATAATGAAAGTTCAAGGAGAGCTTTTGCCTTTTAGATGTTGCGACTCTAAAGAGTATTTGAAGTTTTTGGATATATCAAACTTTACAGAGGTAGTTGCAAAAAGTATCCATTTATAACTGTGATGCATTGAGATCCAATTATTTTTAAAAATTTTTGATATATTCAATAGAATAATTATTTATGAGTCCCCATTTTGATTTTAAAATGGATTATACTATAGTGAAACTGAATGGAAACTTCAAACGGCAGCGTTTACATTTTAATAATGACCTAAAAATATACCTCACTCTTGTGTTATGAAAGCTAAATTTCCTATCTTAGTTGGTTTATTATTACTGCTATTTTGTTCTTGTACTATTCCTACCATGTTGGTTTCAAAAGACCTAAAAGAGAATGCAGAAGTTATGAAATTTAAGGGACTTAGGGCATTCTTTACGGAAAAATCCTTAGAGTTTGGCGAGTATCATTCCTCACCACTGAAAATGCAAAGGATTACTGGTAAGGGATCATATGATAGGGTTTGGGTAAGTAAAACTAAATTAAAGCAAGATTTTAATTTCTTGATGTATGATTCAACAGGAAGATCTGTAAAAGTAGATGCTCGGAATCGATTTGTAAAAAAAGAAATGACGGTGTTCAGGGATCTAAATCTATCTCCAATGGAATACAAGGTTTCGTTTGAAGGTACTATTTCTTTACAAGGAGATACAAGCAATAATTGGAAATTTATCATTATAGACGCAGAGCTGCATCGGTTTAATTCTTTAGATTGTGGAATTATAGAAAATAATTTTGGAGAGAAGATAAAAATTAAAAAGGTCTACAAGTTTGAGGGTCAAACCAGCATATTTCAGTCTAACTTTTCTGGTTATGAATTTTTTTATGATAACCGATCTGTTGGAGCGGTTTGCACGGTAAACAAGAGATGCGTTTGGATAAAAAGAGATTTGGATAGTAACTTAAAACTTATGCTTGCAGGAATTTCTACTGCACTCATTAATCGTGTAGATTTGAGGAACCACAATAATTAAGTGATTTTGAATTTTCATGGATCTGACAGGCAGAAAAAATATAAATTCTATTTATTGCAGTTTTCTGCGTTTTATTTTGACTAGAATGTTAATATACTTGCACCAATTAATCAGATTGGTTGGTATAAGTTGCAAATTTGGAATTTCCTTAATCTAAAGTTCAATGAATTTATATCGTTATACATCTTGTTTTGACTAATTTAATTCAGGAAGCAATTTATCGTTGAATTAAGGAACGATTTAATTAATTGAAGGTTGTTAGCGGAATTAAGATTTTGGTCGGAACATTGAGTTCCAATATCTTTTGGATTTTACTTAAAGTAAGTTTGGTAGTTTTTATTATTTATTTTTGAAAGTCATAATCTTGAGATATTTAATCAACAAAATAAATATATTCTTTCATCTTGTGTACAGATGATTTAGGAAACTTTATCTTTTTAGTTTAATTGATATTAAAGATTTATTTCTTACTTTACAGCTTATTGTTGTATTCGTAAATGATAAAATCAATCAATGTTAACAAAAATTAATCCCAAAAATTGAAAGACAATTTTTCAACACGGTCTGACAACTATGCAAAATTTAGACCAACGTACCCGTCTGAACTATTTGAGTTCATTAATTCTAAGTTAGAATGCAGGAAAAATGCCTGGGATTGTGGAACAGGAAACGGACAAGTTGCAGTGGAACTGGCCAAGTCATTTGAATGCGTATTTGCGACCGATATAAGTCAATCACAGATTGATAATGCCTATAAAGTTAACAATATTCATTATTCAGTACAGCCGGCAGAGAAAACCAATTTTGAGTCTGGTATATTCGATTTAATCATGGTAGCTCAAGCAATACACTGGTTTGATATTAATAAATTTTATACCGAAGTTCAGCGAACAGCAATTGGCAAGTCATGGATTGGTGTGGTTGGTTACGGAAAATTGGCAGTTTCTAAGGAAGTAGATAACATCATAGATGATTTATACTATAATATTTTAGGATTATATTGGGATAAAGAACGAACTTATATTGACGAGAAATACAAGACCATTCCTTTTCCTTTTGCTGAAATCAAAGTTCCGGATTTTTCTATTCGACTTAGTTGGTCTTTTGATCAATTGATTGGATATTTGAACACATGGTCAGCTACAAAACATTTTATAAGAGTGAGAAACTTCAATCCAATAGATAGCTTACAAAAGAAAATTGAGAAAATTTGGGGTGATGGACTTAACAGGCTAATTAATTTTCCTTTACTTTTTCGAATGGGTCAGGTTCAGAAATGATTTCAAAGTGGATAGCCAACATCTAAAATCATTTTACTTTAGTTTTGTTTTACGTCTTTAGTAATTATACTAACTGAGTATATGATTTTGTGAAATTTATTTTATAAACTGATGCGGCAAAGAACTTATGTTTGATAAAATCAATTATAGTATATAAAGAATCTTTTTCGTTGTTAGTATCTTATAACTTTTGTTTATTATGGATTTTTTCATTTTGGTGTGTGAGCATTGATTCAAGCATTACATTTGTAGATCAATGAATGTCACAAAAGCAGAGGAAAATGTTTTGGCTTATTGATGTTTCGTTCAGTTTGTAAAGAAATTAGTATTTACATTGGAGAATTCCCGCTGGTTGAATATATTTGTCCCAATGAAATGGTCTTTGATTTCTTTGATAATCCAGGGAATGGAAAATATAGCTGGAGCATTTGATAGGGATATTATTATCTGATTTTAGTTTATCCATTTGTAAGCCCCCATTTAAATTGAAATTAGTATTTTAAATTATTGATGCGATAAAATATTGTAAAACTTTAATTAGACAAATTTAAAAATGGATAAAAAGTATTTTGTTTTGCACTTGTTGCCCTCAAGACCTGATTTTACTCAGACTATGTCGGATGACGAAAGAGCAATTATGATGGAGCATATTGGGTACTGGACTGAAAAAATGAATCTTGGAAAGGTCCTTGTATTTGGTCCTGTTTTAGATCCTAAATCAGTTTATGGACTTGGTATTGTTGCAGTGGATAGTGAGCAGGAAGTAGAAGAATTCATTGCCAATGATCCAGCGGGAAAGATAAATAAATATGAATATTTTCCAATGAGAGCAATGGTTCCAACAATGTGAATAATAATGTAAATATAAAATTTACTACAAAATGAAAAGAAGGGATCTGATTATTTACTGGATAGCTACTGCACTATTTACTTTCGGGATGACAGCAAGTGGAATTTCTCAAATCCTAGGATTAAAGGAAATGAATGAAATAATGATCCATTTAGGCTATCCTTTATACTTAATGCCATTGTTAGGTGTTTGGAAATTGATGGGAGTAATCGCTGTATTAGTGCCAAACTATAAATTGTTGAAGGAGTGGTCTTACGCAGGTTTCTTTTTTCTGTTATCAGGAGCCCTTATTTCTCATCTCGTCATGGGCGATAGCGGAAAATCAATATTAGGTCCATTGTTCCAAATTATTTTTTTATGTATTTCTTGGTATTTTCGACCTGAAAACCGTAAACTCAAAACATTTTAATGATGGCCAAGAATCCTGAGGTAAATTGGTTTTTTGAACAAAATACAAAATGGCGCGAAGCTTATTGTGAATTGAGAGAAGTACTAATTAGCTCGGAATTGACGGAAGAACTGAAGTGGGGAAATCCATGCTATACACTTGGGAAACAGAACGTAGTGTTGATTCATGGATTTAAGGATTATTGCGCGTTACTTTTTATGAAAGGTGCAATTATGGATGATCCAAATAATATATTGATTCAGCAGACAAAGAATGTTTAGGCTGCTCGACAGATAAGATTTTTGAATCTTATAGATTTGTTAAAGCAAAAGACCGTTCTATTTTCCTATATAAAAAATGCCATTGATGTTGAGAAATCCAAGGTTAAGATCGAGTTGAAGAAAACTTCCGAGTACATTGTACCTGAAGAATTTATATTGGCATTAAAAGAAGTAAAAGGTCTGAACGAAGCTTTTTATGAGCTTACACCTGGTCGTCAAAGAGCTTATTTATTGTACTTTTCTTCTGCAATACAATCTAAAACCAGAATGGATCGAATTGAGAAGTACGCCAACAGAATTCTGGGGGGTAAAGGCTTAAACGACTAATTGATCCTGAGAATAGGGTCAAATTCTGGTCTATTATACTAAACCAAGTGGTTGGGAATCCTTTGTTAATGTTTTATTTGTGGGATAGATTGGGGAAACATGGAGCTCCTTCAATTCAAATAGAGTATGCATAGTGTCGTCCAGCTCATATGTTAACTTATATTGAGAACTATAGTTAATTGAACAAGCTACTGGTTCTATTGAGTGGGCCTTAATACTCTTAATATCCATTCTTGAACTACTGGTATAAATGATCAGAAAACTATACATTTGCACTAATCCATGACTTGATATCATCAG
>WBZU01003521.1_pt1 | contig 10216 bp, 16 predicted proteins | sample 5204311 | NCBI WGS metagenome assembly WBZU01 (sample SAMN12344359, study PRJNA552823) | activated sludge metagenome | biome: Activated sludge suspended growth; feature: Nitrification reactor; material: Wastewater; isolation source: activated sludge from nitrification reactor of wastewater... | reverse complement strand
CCGGAAAAGCGCCACGCGCGCCGCCACGCTCGCCGCCACGCGCGCCGCCACGCGCGACGCCACGGAAGCCGCCACGTACGCCGCCACGGACGCCGCCACGCTCGCCGCCACGGACGACGCCACGGACGCCGCCACGCTCGCCGCCACGGACGACGCCACGGAAGCCGCCACGGACGCTTGTTTTGAATTAGCCGGAGCCCTCGGCCTCCGAAGCGCCGTTAGGTGGTCGAACGTATACCAAGGCGGAAATATGTGGGCTGGGTTCGACTCCTACCTAACGGCCTGCCGCGATATTCTTGGCCTGAAACTACCTGAACACATCGGATACTCCGCTTGGGAACAGGCGGCAATCAATGGCGGGTTTCGCGTCATGCATGAGGAGTTCTGCATCGTCAGTGACTTTCCTGAACGCATTTTAATTGATGAGCAAAACCGCCCACATTGTGAAAGCGGTCCATCTCATAGGTGGCGAGACGGTTGGTCTCTCTATCATTGGCACGGCGTACGCGTGCCATCGCATTGGATTGAGGGGCGCGACGGGCTTGATCCGGCTGAGGTACTGCGTGCGAAGAATGTGGAGCAGCGAGCCGCTGGGGCCGCCATCATCGGGTGGCCGAAAATGGTGCGAGTACTGAACCGCCGCATAATCGATGGCGACCCGGATACGGACCTCGGCGCGTTAATAGAACTGACGCTGCCCGGTTTATCTGAGCCCGGTCGTTTTCTGCAAGCCATGTGCCCGAGAAACGGTACGATCGTTGAGGGCGTGCCTCGCATCAGCGATGTCGATGGATTGCCGATCGAGACTGTTATTGCTGCGCAAGCATGGCGCGACGGGTTGCCTGCTAGCGAATATCAACACCCGCTCTATAGAACCTGACAGGAGATATACTAATGAAACGGACAATCATCGCACAACAAGGCGAAGTTAAAGTATTCAAGATCGCCGCCATTCCAGGGAGTATGATTACGAAGTCGCCTGAACGCGACGCTGCCGGGAACGCGATCATTTCGCATAGCGAAAGCGGCCACCATCATGTCATCCCAGGCGCGGACGCAGACGTATTGGAGCGCACAAACGACGTTCCCGCCGGTATGGCGATCCTCTATGCGATAGTCAAAAATCCGACGTCGCTTCGCCAGAATGCGCCGACGCCGCATGAATGTATTCCACTCGATCCAGGAATTTATGAGTTGCGGGTCGCGCGCGAGTTCAACCCGTTTTCCGAACAAGCAAGACGCGTGGCGGACTGATGGGAGAATGACCTTCACCGAATCAGGGTGTAGCTCAGTCCGGTAGAGTCCCGCACTTGGAATGCGGTTGTCGCAGGTTCAAATCCTGCCACCCTGACCACCGGCGCGTTAAGAGGAGATGACCGAGTGACCAGCAATCTACTGAATTTTTTAAACAAGATCGAAGGGGCCGGATATGGAGGAATGTCCGAGTTTGAATTAGCACGCACCGAAGCAGCCGAACTCGTGGCATGGCACAAAACTGATTTGCGCAGAAGATATGGAGCATATCAGATACAATTAGAGCACGCTGTTAGAGAGATTGAGGGTGTCCTGAATTATATAGACCAGGAACTAATCCGTGACGAACTCCCAGAGAATGAACGAATTGAAGAAGCGATTGTTGCCTCTGAGGAAATAGTTTCATGTATTGAATACAATGCAATTAACGGTCGGTTCCAGACCATCATAGATGCACTAGACATAATTGATGCGTTTGATACCGAGAAGGAAAACTCCGAAGAGTCAAAGCTGAAAGAGCCGAGATGACCGCCCCCCGCCCAGAGACGATCGAGCGATGATATTTTCATTAAAAATACTCCTGCTGATATCTGGCGGCATCGTCTACGGCGGAGATTTTGGCAGCCGCGAGGCATGTGAGGTAGCCGCGGCCAAGGCGTCAGTAGTGATGAGGAGCACGATCCCGCCAGTTGCGGCTCATGCATACTGCGAACCTGCTAACGATCGTCTGACATGCACCAGCGTAGGCGGATGCGGACCTGTCAGTTGGGTCTTTTGCGGTCGGGATTCAGATCAGCCGAAACGGTGAAAACTAATGACGCAACCCCGCCCAGAGACGATAGAGCGCGAGAAGGACAAGCTGTTCCTGACAGACGCCGAGTTGATCCGCCGACTGGGCATTCCGGAAAATATTGCGCGCGACCTGATCCAGGAGTTCACTGACAAGTGCGGGTTTCCGCAGAAGCAGAAGTTGCTAGGCGGCCGGCGCTACTGGCCGGCGGTGAAGGATTGGCTGGACCGAACCTATGGCTCGCCCCGAAATAGATGACGCGCCAGGCTTGACCTGGAGGGCACGCAAGGACGGCTGGGAAGCCCGCTGGCGCCCGCGCACCGATATTGTGAAGCGCGGATACTCGGCGAGCCCAGAGCGCCTGTGGATCGGCCATGAGCCGACTGCGGAGCAACGAAATTGGATTTCCGACCGGTGTCGTAAGCTCCAGCGCGACATGCTCACATGGGCAAACGGTGGTCTTCCTGAGGCCCAATTCGACGGTACGTTGCACGCCCTAATCTGCGCCTACCAGACCGACCGCGACTCCACCTTCCACAAACTGCGCCACACCTCGCGGCAGCACTACGTCCGCCTGCTCTCCCGGCTCGATCGCGAGCATGGGCAAGAGCGTCTTGAGAACATGAAGGCGCGCCTCGTGCTCCGCTGGCACGAGCAATGGTCAACGAACGGTCGCGTGTCCATGGCCCACTACATGGTCACGATGCTGCGGACCGTGCTGAACTTCGGCGCCGCGCTCCTCGAGGACAAGGAGTGCGATCGCCTGAGTGGAACGCTCCACAAGATGAAGTTCGGCCAAGGTAAGCCTCGTGGCGAGCGGATCACTGCTGAGCAGGTCGTGGCGATCCGCGCCAAGGCACACGAGCTCGGGCTTCACTCCATGGCCCTGGCCCAGGCGTTTCAGTTCGACCTGATGCTGCGCCAGAAGGATGTCATCGGGGAGTGGGTGTCGGTGAGTGAGCCCGGAACGTCCGATATCCTGGACATCGGCCAGAAGTGGCTGCGTGGGCTGCGCTGGTCTGAGATCGACGGCGATCTGATCCTGCGGCACACCACGTCGAAGCGGCTCAAAGACCTCGAGGTCGACCTAAAGCTCGCCCCGATGGTGATGGAAGAGTTCCAGCGGTTCGCCGGCATCCCAGTAGCCGGCCCCGTCGTGATCTGCGAGACGACAGCCCTGCCCTATCGGACGGCTCACTGGCGTCACCTCTGGCGCAAGGTAGCCGCCGAGGTCGGAATTCCGACCGCGGTCCGCAACATGGATAGCCGGGCCGGCGCAATCAGCGAGGCCACGGACGCCGGCGCCGATCTTGAGGCGGTTCGCCACGCCGCCACACACAGCGATATCGCAATGACCCAACGCTACAGCCGGGGAGCGACCGAGAAGACTGCCAGCGTCATGCGGTTGCGGGCCGACCACCGCAAGAACAAGGGCGAACAGCGATGACGCCCAATAGCTCCCAAAAACTGCCATTTTCAATGGCTTGGGTTGGAAGATCGGTAATTCTGGGTTACCAAAGCCGCGTTGAAAACGCTCAGCTTTGGGAGTCGCGAGAACGGGTTAGGTAGGGAATGGGAACGAAAAAGATTGGTGTGTGGTGGAAGCTGACGCCAACAGCGTTGCTGCGCTTCCCGGCTAGACCTGTGTTCCTGCACCCAAGATTCTGGGAGACCTCTGTCTGGAAATTATGTTCTGAAGCCGCACTGGCGCGAGGTGAGGGAAGATGAGCATCAACCAAGATCAGATTGATTGCGGCGCAGACGCATTACGCCGGCTTGAGCAGGGCGGAAAGATGCTGCGAAATTGGAATGATTTACCGAGAGCAGTACGCAATAAATGGCGCGCGAAGGCTGTCGCGGTTCTAGACGCGGTAAATCGAGAAGCCAACAGGCAGGCGCATTTCAGTAAAGCAGAGGACTAACCCCTTAGCGATGGGGAGCGGCGTGGCGCGGTAATGAATGCTTAGCGAGTGAGGACAGGGATGCGCTTCGATTGGGGAAATGAAGACAGATGGCGGTCCAATTATGGAAAAGGCCCGCTCATAGCGCGCGTTCTGTGTGCCACCGACAAGACAGTGAAATTAGAGCGTTGGCACGAACACGGGTCGCGTAGAATAAGGTTCGATCTTCCGCTTAAATTTTTCCTATCCAAAAAGTGCGGATGGCACCTAGCCGAGCAAGATCGATAATCAATAGTTAACGAGCGGACAATGTCTAACATACTTTTAATAGCAAAAAGATACCTCAACGGCGACGACAATGTGAGCTTGCAGGCGGCTATTGACGACATTGCCTGTGCCGAGAGGGAAATTGTCAGGCTACGAAGAAAACGGGACCACATGCGAGCAGCGTTAGCAATGGCTATTGCATCTGACGACAGATGACGCGCTAACATCACATTAACGAGTGTTTGGTCATGACTCACAATGAACTAACTAACGCAATCGCTAGTCTAGTGGCGGATGCCGTGCGCATTGGTGTCGATGTCGAGCGCGAACGCTGCGCTAAAATCGCTGAAGAGGCATTCATCTATAGGGATGATGATCCGTTGGACTGTGGGGATGCATCGGCCGCCGGTAACACAATCGCGCAACTGATCAGAGACAACACGTAGGTGACGGCCCATGAGCGACGTTATGCTTTGCGGAATTTTGCGCATGCCATTCAACGACGACGGCGACATGCATCTGATGCAGTTGAAGCAAGCGTGTCGCGAGGCTGCTACACAATTGGAGAGCCGCGCTGATGCGCTCGCAGCACTTCAAACCGCCGCCCTAAAAGTAGTCAATGAGACCGACCGCATTCACGATAACGAACCGTGGCCGACAAAATACCGAGCGCCATATGGCGCAATCGTTGAACTCCGCGCACTTCTCACCAAGCAGACGCGCTAACACAGCATGAAACGAGTATAAAATGCAGAAGCGAACAGAATGGCGCGACATCGGAACGGCGCCGAAGTGCGGCCGCCCTATCCGTATCTCCGGGCGTCGCTTTCAAACCGAAACGCGCTACGAGGCCAATGCCGTGTGGGCTCAGCGTAAGTGCCCGGCGCTGGTGTGGGGTTGGTTTCCGCCATCAGACAAGCACGACGGAATGGGACCTTACGACGATGTCCGGAGGTGGCGCGAACTGCGGCCAGACGGAACCGCGCGTCACACAGGCGAGATAACGATGACTTAACGAGCCTGCGTCACTTCCGTCCTGTGAATCAGCAGGACGCTCCTGCCCTGAAAATAAGCGATGACCGGCGTCAAAAACAAAAAGCCCTCCTTGGATTGGAGGGCCTTTTACGTTTCGCCGCTGAAGGGTAACCGTCGATCAAACGACCCTTCGGCATTGAGCCTGCGATTTGCCATCGCATGACATATCGTAGGTTTGCGCCGTGGTAGGATAGGAGTGTCTAAGGGCTTCGTAACGCTACGCGAATCCACAATATCATTAGGGGCAGCCGCAGAGTGACCGCAGACTGCCCCTAATAGTTCACCGCCAAGGGGCAACCGGTCCGACAACTGGACCCCGAGGCAAATCCGCAACCCCGAAAAGAAAGGAGATGCGTCGTGTGGCATACGGCCCGGACATTACCGGGTATCTGAGTGCGCGTCAAGCGTTCTTCACCGCCTCCGCGCGTCCTGAAGGTCCTTGTCGATCCGATTGAACTTCTCAGCGGTATTCCGCTCCATAGCGTCGAACCGCTTCTCATAGATTTGCGTCCATGAGCTGACACGCTCCTCGAGCCGCGCGACGTTCCCGTTCATCTGCCACAGACCGATGACGCCGGCGGCGATGAGGGTCGCGATGATCCCGAACGCCATCTTCTCCCATAGCTGGTCCTTCAGCGGTCGCCCTGAGAAGTCAGCCATGGTGAACATCCCGATCATCGTCATGGTCTCTTGTCATCTCACACCCTTCCGGCACAATGGCCTTTGCGGGGGCCGATGCCAGTCGGTCCGTGCCTGGTCAGCCCGGTTTAGCGCCCGCGGTCCCGCGTCCTACTTCTCCGCTCGCGTTTGATGCGCTCGCGAGCGTCTCCACCTCGATATCGACCACGTACCAGAACGCCCGGATCAGCGCGCCGATAATCATCATTTTCCCTTCGGTGCGGGAGGCGGCGTATACGGCCTCGGGCAATAAACCCCGACGAATGGCGGCGTGACGATTCCGATCATTGGCGCACCGTCCCGCCAGTAACGTTGCCGTCCTTGGCGACAAGGCCAATCAGGCCAGCCAGCACCGCCATGACGACCGTGCCGACCGTAGCGGGGTCAACCGGCGTGGTGCCCATGATCATGCCAACAAGCTGCCAGACAGCAACCATCAGCGTGCCACCACCAAGGGACGACGTTTTCCAGTTCGCAAAGATCGCATTCATTCTTCCGACTCCTGAGTTTTGAACCGCGTAGGCGGCCAGGATGATGGCGAGCGCGATTGCTGCACCAATGGCATAGGCCGGATCGCCAAATTGGATCGACCCGGCAACGGCAGGGATTGACGCGGCGCCGCCGACCACGACAGGGGAAACTGGGATGGCCGCTCTTGGCTCTAGGCTAGGGTCGAGCTCGAACAGTTCTTTCATGATGGCGGCAACGCCTGGCCGCGGATCATCCTTTGACCGATCGAAGACATGATCACGGACCCACATGCCGTGGGACATCTTCGTTGTGCCCGCCCAGATGTAGGACGAATTGCGCGCGGCGACGTAGCCGTTGATCTTCTCCGCGGCCCACAGATACCAGGCAACCGAGCTCTGCGGCTTAGTCAGCCCCTCGTAGCGCAGCGCATCGACGGCGCTTTCGGCAAACGTGCCGTAAGGTCCGCGGCCCTTCGGGACGAGTGTCGTTCTCCTGCCCGTCCCAATGATTAGCTCGCCGTTCGCCAGACAGCCCTTTGGGTTGCAGTCTGCCTCACGATAGTGGTCACACCCTATCCACCACCAAGCCGCGCCAGTGGCCTTCTCTGCCTCTTGGTACAGCCATTTTAGGCCGATGATCTTCTTAGCCGCCGCTTGTGCCCGCGCCTTATATGACGGGAGAACGGTAGCTGACCGCCACAGGTTCTCGTAGCCGCGCTGCGTGGCCGCGAACGTCGGCATCACTTCGCCTCGGGAGCCGGGAGCGCCTTGCGCTCAAGCAGGTCCTTGACGATCTCCGCAATGCGGTCTTCAAGCTCCTGGTCCTTGGCGTTCTCAGCGTCATTGGCAATAGCGGCCTTGGTCTCAGCCCTGTCGGCACGAACCCGCCTTAACCACAGAAACACCTGCAGCGCAAAATATCCGGCCGACACGACGCCAGCGCCAGAGAAGGCGTGAACGATGCTTTCCACCACGTCACCTGATTGTTAGATATCCGGAATATCGCCAGTTGCATTATTGCGTATCAGGTTGTACAACCTGACACCAAGCACTGATACGGACCGCAACTTGGGGAATTGATAATGTATCAAGCAGTCTTGTTAACAGCCTGCCTGGTCTTCTCCGCCATGTCGCTTTGATTGACGATTCAAAGCGAAAAACAACTTGTCGAGCAACCATCCAGTATGGAATGGGCGCGACCATTTGTTTTTGCTGTTATCGCGCAAGCAATCGTTATATGTGCCGCCTACTTGGCGGGCGGATGAACATGTTTTTCAGCATCAGCCCTGAGCTTCCCATTTTCTTCCTGAATCTTGGAAAGCTGAGCTTGAGCCTGAGCCAAGGCTGACATCGCACCATTGCGCTGCTGCTCAATGACAGAGCATATACGGCTCATATCGATATCTGTCTGTTGCGCAGGTTGCGCAATTGCAACGCTTGTTAGAAGAGACAATGCTGCCGCAACACAAACCTTCATCATACATTAATCCTCTAGTTTGCTGCCATTATCTGCCAGTTTGTTCCGTCACTTTGCAGCACGGCCCACTTGCCAGCAGTCGCTGCAAGAATAGCCGTTCCTGCTGCGCCGCCGGCAACGGGAACAACGTTCGAGCTTGCGCTGTTGACGGTTTGCGCGGCTATATTTTTGATGTACAGAATGCGCCCGGTATAAGTGGACGCGGAAAGCAGCGTCAGCGTGTATGTCCCGCTCGCATTCATAATCAGCGAGCAGTCCTGCACAGCCTGCGACCCGCTAGTTCCGGTTTTAGTAACGGGAATGGCGCACGCGTATCCGCCCGCTACATAGAGAGAACCTTTCCCCGGATCGAGTTGCGCACCCGCCCCGAACGACGCCCCGCCGCTTTGAAACAGAGTAAATGTTTCTCCGCCACTTGTTAGATAATTCTGCAAGTCATAGAACCGAAACCGGCCCGTTACGCCGACTGTCACCACGTTTTGAAATAGCCAATTAGGCGTGCTCGTGCCACTGGATGTGATTTGGAAACCAGTGTCACTGCTTCCCGCGATGTTGAGCGCGGAATTCCCCGATGTTCCGCCTATCCAGATGCCAGTATTTACGTATAGGGACTTCGCAATTCCCATTCCTCCCGTAAGCGTCACAGACCCCGTGACGCTCGACGTGGCGTCTGTAGTGTTTGGGACGGCGATGACCCCAGCACTGCTGACAGTCGGGCATGTTGAGCTTGACGTAGCTGGCACGACTCCAGAGCCGCCGCCATAGACGATGCAGTTTGCACCGAGAGCAGCCGATGATGCGAGCGTCCCGCTTGCAGTGTAGGCGAGAATGCCTCCGCTCGTCCCACTCGTAAGGCCCGTGCCACCGTTGCCGACGCCAAGCGTTTTTGTGATCCCGTTGGACAGATCAACTTGCGCCCATGCCGGGTTGTTGCTTGTCCCTGTATTCGACAGGTAGCGGGTTGCACTCGTGTTTTTCGCCAACGCGCTTAGTGTATTTGCGGCGCTCCCATAGAGCAGATCGCCTTGTGCAATGGTCGGGATATTCGCTCCAGCCGTTGTGGCGCACGTAGAACAGGTTAGCGCCCCGGTCGTCGCACTAAGCGAGAGCGGAGACGTTGCGCTCACGGCGAACGTACCGCTTGCATTCGGAAGTGTAAGCGTAGGAGTACCGGCAACTGCTTGTGCGACGATGGACGCTTTTCCGCTGCTGCTCCCGTAAATGTTTATCCCGTAACTATGGATATTTGACCACTTGAACGATGACGAGCCGAGAGCGAGCGCGTTATTTGTTACCGGAGTGATTGTTGATGCGGTATTGTTAAACGAGACGAGCCCGGTGAGATTTGTCCCAAAAACGATATTCCCATTCGCGTCAGTTTGAATCTGTCCAATGTGTTCTGTTCCTCCACTATCCTTCCCGACGAGCCAAATAGGCTGCGACGGTTGGCTGCTTCCCTCAGCGACTTCATAAAGTCCGAGCCCAACTTGGGCCGCTGCCGGATTTGACGTGATCGCAAAATTCCATGGAATTTTTGGAGATGCGAAAACTCCATGCGCTGTTATATAGACTCCCGCTGAAATCCCTGTTGGATTTACTTCGCTTCCACCCGTTACCCATACGCCGAAGACGTTACCAGTCGGCGTTGCACCGCCTGACTTCTTCATTATCCCAATGTCGACTTCAATCCCAGCAACGTTTCCGAAATCCAGTCCAGTTCCCGGGGCCGTGGTTGGCGTATTGAATGCTAGAAAATTACTTCCCCACGCACTTGCATTTGTCGCATTTACCAATCCTTGACCGAGAACACCTACGGCGTTCAACGCCGTCGATGCTCCCATCGCATAACCTGCAACACCGGATGCCGTTCCCGTATTTACGGCTGTATTCGGTATATTGATAGCTCCGACAACCGCTTGTGGAGCCGCATAATTGCCTGCTCCCCATTCTCCGCTAGTAGGAAAACTATTGACATTGACCTTGAAAAAGTCCTGCACGGTAGCCAGCGTGGCCCAATTGATCGATAGGTCATTGGCGCAAATCGGATCACTGCTCGCCCCAGACGAGCCGCCGACAGTAGGATTTCCCTGCACGCATGGCCCAACATACCTAAACCCTGTCCCTACTCCAGTCATGACTGGACTGGCATGATTAGGACCATTCCATTGCGCTAGCGCAGGCAACGCGCCAACAGTCCACACAATAGCAATCAGCGCCGCGGCGCGAGCCGCGTTGTACAGTGCTTTCATTTTCGGATTGCCCTACTTAGACACGAAACCACCCGCCCAAGTCGACGGATGGAATGAAAAGTGCGCTCCCGCGTGATACGGAATTGGAGAAGATC
>WBZU01003520.1_pt1 | contig 10217 bp, 9 predicted proteins | sample 5204311 | NCBI WGS metagenome assembly WBZU01 (sample SAMN12344359, study PRJNA552823) | activated sludge metagenome | biome: Activated sludge suspended growth; feature: Nitrification reactor; material: Wastewater; isolation source: activated sludge from nitrification reactor of wastewater treatment... | reverse complement strand
GGCCGGCGATGGATGACCGACGTCGACGGGCAGCCCGACAACACCGCCGTCAGGACGGCGCTCTGGCGAGCGCTCCACGTCGAGATCGACGCGGCCCCTCCGGTGGTCGACGACGTCCTCGGCCGAGAGCTCGCAAACCCCGACCCGGGGTGGCGCGACCGGCCCGACATGCATCCTCAGCGCACCAGCGGGCCCCGTGCGGCGATCGTCGCCCGGGCACGGTTCATCGACGACCTCGTCGCCGAGCAGATCGGCGCGGGCATCGACCAGATCGTGCTGCTCGGGGCCGGGCTCGACACGCTCGCACAACGCCACCCCGAACACGGCGAGCGCGCACAGTTCTTCGAGATCGACCAGCCCGGCACGCAGGCGTGGAAGCGTCGCCGGCTCGTCGAGATCGGGCACGCTCCTCCCGACTGGTTGCACTTCGTGCCCGTCGACTTCGAGTCCGGTGAGGACTGGTGGGACGGCCTGCGCTCGGGTGGCTTCGATCCCGTGCGGCCGGCGGTCGTGTGCTCCACCGGCGTCTCGATGTACCTCACGAAGTCGGCGACGGCAGCCACGTTGCGCCGGCTGGCCACCCTCGCCACCGGTTCGACCGTCGTCATGACCTTCTTCGTACCGCTCGACCTGGCCGATGAGGCGGACCGTCCCGGCCTCGAGATGAGCGCCCGCGGCGCGGCGGCGTCGGGCACGCCGTTCGTCAGCTTCTACGCACCCGACGAGATCGTCGGGTGTGCGCTCGACGCCGGGTTCGCGAGTGCTCGACACATCGCATCAGCCACCCTCGCCGACGGCTACTTCGCGGACCGAACCGACGGACTCCGCCCATCGACCGGAGAGGACGTGCTGATCGCCTCGACCTGACCGGTCGCCGCCGCTCGTCCTCAGTTGGTACGGCTGCGGCGGCGCACACCATCGACCCCGAAGCGCCACGAGAGCGTGGTCCAGGCGTCGTCGACGACGCGCTGCCACGCGGCCCGATCGACCAGCACCTCGAACATCGGGGAGCCGGACAACTCCTCGGCGTCGAAGCCGTTCGCCTCGGCGTGATGACGGAGGATCGCCCCCGACCGGACAGGATCGGTCAGGAGATCCAGGACGCCGAACAGCTTGCCCTCGCCCCCGAGGTCGTGGCGGTCGGCGATGGCCGTGACCAGACAGCAGCGGGGGTCGCGCGTGATGTCGAGGTGCTTCTGCGACCCGGGCATCATGCCGACGAACAGCCCACCTTCGTACGGCCCGACCTCGATCGGGCTGACACGGGGCGCACCGTTGGATCGAACAGTACCGAGCATGCCGAGCCCACTGGCGGCGAACCGTTCGCCGATGGGGCCGGCGACGTCGGGAGCGATCCGGGAGAGTTCGTTGAAATCGATCATGCCCGAGATGATGCCGGACCATTACTGACACCTTCTGTCAGTGATCGTGGAATACCGTTGAATCGTGCGTGCCAGTCGACTCGTCCAACTCCTCTTGGTGCTGCAGCGACGCGGCAAGGTGACGGCCGCCGATCTCGCCGCCGAACTGGAGGTCTCGGTCCGGACGATCTACCGCGACGTCGAGGCACTCGGCATGGCCGGCGTGCCCGTCGTGACCGACAGCGGGCCCGGCGGCGGGGTGTCGCTCATCGGGGGCTACGAGACGCGCCTCACCGGCCTGACCGGCGACGAGGCAACCGCCATCGGGTTGGCGGGAGTCCCGGCTGCGGCCGCCGAACTCGGGCTGGGGTCCGTCCTGGTTGCGGCCCAGGCCAAGGTCGACGCTGCGCTGCCGCCGGAGCTGCGGGCACGAGCGGTCCGGGTACGCGAACGGTTCCATGTCGACGCCCCCGGGTGGTTCCAGCGCCCGACGTCGGTGCCGATGTTGCCGGCGCTCAGCGCAGCGGTGTGGGACGGGCGGTCCGTCGAGCTCCACTACGCCGGCCGGGACGGCACGGTTCGCCGTCGCGTCGATCCGCTCGGCCTCGTGCTCAAGGGGGCGAACTGGTACCTCGTGGCCGGGTCTCGACGGCCCGACCGCCTCCGATCGTTTCGCGTCGACCGCGTCCGGTCGGTGCGACCGATGGACCGTGCCGTCGAGCGACCCGAGTCGTTCGATCTCGCGACCGCATGGGGCGAGCTCCAGGCCGGGTTCGAGCAGACGTTACGCAGCTTCGATGTCGTCATCCGGATGGAGCGGGCCGACGTGCCGCGGCTGCGTCACGCACTTCCCGAACCGTCGGCATCCCGAGCCCTCGACGCCGCGGCAGCGGCCGACGGCGACCCGGTCACGTTCGTCGTGCAGTCCGAGTCCGTCGAGGTCGCGCTCGGCGAGCTCCTGCGACTGGGCGGGAGGGTCGAAGTGCTGGCACCCCCAGCGCTGCGCGAGGCGATCCGCGCCACCGGCGCGGCGATCGCGGCGGCCCATGCGGGCCTCAGGTGAGGGGAAAGTGGCACGCCACGGCGTGCGGCGACCCGTCGAGCGCAGGAACGTCAACAGCGCAGCGCTCGTGACCCTCGACCGCTCCCGGGCCGGTAGGGCACCGGAGGTGGAAGCTGCAGCCCGGAGGCCGCTCCGACGCGTCGGAGGGATCGCCCCGCAGAACAATTCGCTCGGTCGTACGACCCGACAGGCGGGGCACGGCGTCGAGCAGCGCCGCCGTGTAGTGGTGTCGGGGCGCAGCGAACATCTCCGTCGCCGGGCCCGACTCCTTGATCGAGCCCAGCTCCATCACGGCGATGCGGTCGCACAGGTACCGCATCACGGCGAGGTCGTGGGAGATCGCGAGGTAGGTGAGGCCCAGCTCGCGCTGCAGGTCGCGAAGCAGGTTGAGCACCGTCGCCTGGATGGAGACGTCGAGCGAGGCGGTCGGCTCGTCGAGCAGCAGTAGCTTCGGCTGTGGTGCCAGGGCCCTGGCGATGGCGACCCGCTGCCGCTGCCCGCCCGACAGCTCGAAGGGGAACCGATCGAGGAACCGCGCCGGAAGGCCCACCAGGTCGAGCAGGCGGCCCACGTCGGCGTCGAGATACGAGCCCGAGAGCTTCTGCCTCCGCACGAGTACCGCTTCGGCTACGGCGTCGCCGATGGTCATGCGGGGGTGCAGCGATGCGTTCGGGTCCTGGAAGACCATCTGCACGTTGGCCCGGACGTGGGCGAGCGCCGCTCCCCTGGCGTTGGTCACGTCGGTGCCCGCCACGGTGACCGAACCGCCGCGCACCGGTGTGAGGCCGACGATGGCCCGCGCCACCGTCGACTTGCCCGACCCGGACTCGCCGACCAGGCCCAACGCAGCGCCTTCGGGGATGTCGAGTGTGACGCGTTCGACCACGTCGGCGAGGCTGCCCGGGTATCGGATCGAGATGTCGTCGAGGTGCAGCATCACGACACCTCCCAGCAGGCGACGCCGTCGACGAGGGGCGGCCGTTCGATCGAGCAGCGATCGGTCGCCAACGGGCAACGGGCTGCGAACGCGCACCCGGGCGGCAGGTGCCCGGGATCGGGCGGGGCGCCGCCGATGGCCGGGAGCGGCCGCGACAGGTCGGCGTCGAGCGTCGGGACCGATCCGATGAGGGCTCGGGTGTAGGGGTGACGGGCACCGGTGGCGAGGTCGGCGGCAGCGAGCTCCTCCACGATCCGGCCGGCGTACATGACCACGACGCGATGGCAGATCTCGGCGACGAGCGCGATGTTGTGGCTCACGAGCAGGACGGCTGTGCCCTGCTCCTCATTGAGCTCGCGGAGCAGCGTCATGACGTCGGCTTGCACGGTCACGTCGAGGGCCGTCGTGGGTTCATCCGCCACGATGAGCTGCGGCGTCGCCATCAGGCCCATGGCGATCATCGCCCGCTGCCGCATGCCGCCGGAGAACTCGTGGGGGTAGTCGTCGACACGACGTTCGGGGGCGGCGATCCGCACCCGACGGAGCCGGTCGACCGCGTCGTCGTGGGCCTGGGCCCGGGTCCGCTTCCCCCAGAACCGCGAGGTGTCGGACAGCTGCGACCCGACGCGACGGGCGGGGTTCAGCGACGACATCGGGTCCTGGAAGACCACACCGAGCTTGCCACCGAGTACAGCGGCGCGCCCGTTGCGGTCGGCGCCGAGGAGGTCGGTGCCGTCGAAGGCCCACGCACTCGCGGCGCGGCGGGCACCCGACGGGAGCAGGTCGGTCGCCGCCATGGCGGTCAGCGTCTTGCCCGAGCCCGACTCGCCGACCACTCCAACAATCTCGCCCCGCCCGACCCGCAGGCTCACGTCGTGCACGACGGTCACCTCGTGCTTCCCTGCGCCGAAGGAGACCTGGAGGTCGCGCAACTCCAACACGGCGTCGCCGCTCACGAGTCGCTGCTCCGGCGTCGGACAGTGAGCCGCGGGTTGAAGATGCGGGCGAGACCGTCGCCGAACCAACCGAACGCCAGACCGGCAACGGCGATCGCGAACGCGGGACCGAGCGCGCCGGCGGGCGCCTCGCGGAAGTTCTTCACCCCCTGGTCGAGCAGTACACCCCAGTCGACGGTGAAGCGTTCCTGTGCGCCCACCTCGGGTTGCACACCGAGACCGAGGAAGCTCAGCGCGGAGATCGCGACGAGGCACTGTCCGAACGTGGAGAACACCGCGACGACGAGCGCGTCGGCGATGTTGCCGAGGATGTAGCGGCGGACGATCCGGATCCGGGAGAGGCCGAGGAGCCTCCCGGCCGCCACGAAATCGCGTCCGGCAACCGCGGAAGCGGACGTGAGGGTGAGCCGGGCGAAGAACGGCGCGAACGACAGGCCGATGGCGACCATCGCCGCGCCCGCACCCCGTTCGAGGACCGTGACGACGAGCACGCTGAGGAGGATCGACGGGAACCCGAGCCAGGTGTCGATGATCGTGCCACCGACCCGCTGCACCCGACCACCGGCGGCGGCCACGCCGGCGCCCATCACGATGCCGAGCGCTGCCGCGATGAGCACCGATCCCGACGCCAGGAGCAGCGACAACCGGGTGCCGACGAGTGTGCGGGCGAACAGGTCGCGGCCGGCCCCGTCGGTTCCGAGAAGGTGCTCGCTCGACCGCGGGGCGAAGAGGTTGAGGTAGTCCGACGCGGTGGCCTTGTCGCCCCACGTGGACGGTCCGATGATCGCGATGACGACCAGCGCCCCCAAGAGCACCAGGCCGATGACACCCGTCGGGGTCGACAGGAGCGCCCGGACCCGCGCCTGCCGGCGCCGCCCACTCATCGCGCTCGCCCCGTCACTGCGCCACCAGCGTTCGCGGATCGATGGCCGCCAGCATCAGATCGACCGCGGTGTTGACCGCGACCACCATGAACCCGAACAGGAGGGAGATCGCCGACACGACGGGATAGTCGCCGAGCTGCACGGCGTTGATCAGCGTCGAGCCGAGCCCGTTGCGGCCGAAGATGCCCTCGACGACCACGGCGCCGCCGAGCAACGACGCGAACAGGACGCCGCCGATGGTCAGTGCCGGGGTCAACACGTTGGGCAGCACGTCGCGGCCGTACAGGTGCCGCCACGGCAGCCACTTGCTGCGCGCCGTGCGCACGTAGTCCTGCTGGAGGACGTCGAGCGTCTCGACCCGCACCACACGAGCGAGGAGGAACGCCGGCCCCAACCCCAGCGCCAGGGACGGCAGCACGTCGTCGAGCAGGGAACCCTCGGGGATCCGCGGGAACACCGACCACGTGTAGGCGAAGAAGAACACGCCGATCACGGCAAGCACGTACGGCGGGATGGAGCCGACGAACCCGCTGACACCGCTGAAGACCACGTCGAGCCAGCGCCGGCGACCGTTGGTGAACGCTCCGACGAGGACGCCGAGGGGCACGCCGATCACGAGCATCACGAGCGTGCCACCCGCCGCCAGGCGAAGCGTCGAGCCGAGACGGTCACCGATGATCGACGTGACCTGCTGGTTGGTCTGGAACGAGCGGCCGAAATCGAAGGTCGCAGCCGCGCCCAGGGTCTCGGCGTACTGCACGGGCAGGGAGCGGTCGAGGTGCAGGTCGCGCTTCGCCTGCTCGAGCGTCGCCGCCTGTTCTTCGGGTGACCGGTCGGTCTGCATACCGATCGCCTTCTGCGCCGGGTCGCCGGGCACCAGCCGCACCGTCACGAACGTGGCGGTGATCAGCACCACCGACACGATCACGACGCGCACGACCCGCTGCAGGAGGAACCGACCCCACCGCGCCAACGGTCAGACCTCGACCATCATTTGGAGCGGATCGAGAACGGGTCGATCTTGAAGAACTGCGAGTTGAACGTGACGCCGTTGCCGAACCAGTTGTTGGTGGGCTGATCCATCGGCACCACGTTGGCGGCCTCGAGCACCACCTTCTCGGCCTCCTGCCACTTCTCGCACCGGCCTTCGGGGTCGGTCGCCGAGTCGACGGCGAGCGCCTCGTTCACCAGGCGGTCGAACTCGGTGTTGTTGACCTGCCCGAAGTTGGCACCGGCGTTCGAGCCGATCTGGTTCGGCCAGAGCGACGGCAACGGCGACGAGTCGGTGAACGGGTAGGAACCGATGTCGAACTGGTCGCTCAACAGCTTGGCGATCGACTCGTTGTACGTGCCGACGAAGAGGTCGACGTCGATGTCGCCCTTCTCGAGCGAGTCGGCGATGAACTGCGGGATCTGACCCTGGGTGTTGTTGCCGACCACCTTGATGGTGAGCTCGGAGCCGTCGGGCTTGGTGCGCTTACCGTCGGCGCCGACCTTGTAACCGGCCTCGTCGAGGAAGGCCGCCGCAGCCGCCGGGTCGTACTCGGGGGCGTAGGCCTCGGCATCGGGCGTGTAGCAGTCGATGTTCGGCGTGTAGAGGGTACGGCGGGGTGTGCCGAGGCCCTGCGTCTCGGCCGCGCCGCCCTGCACACTGTCGAGCAGCATGGCGATTCCCTGGCGAAGCTTCTCGTCCGACGTCGCCGCCGACGGCTTCTGCATCATGAGGACGGCGTTCGAGCCGTAGCCCTGGGCGGGAACCGACACGAGGTCGGGGTTGGCGAGCAGTCGCTTGGCGTCGGTCGACAGGATGCCGGCGATCTGGATCTTGCCGCTCTCGACGAGGTCGGCTGCAGCAGCATCGTCGGTGATGACCTTGAGCGTCACCGTCTTCGGAAGGTCCTCGATCGTGGTGTCGTCGAAGAACCCGGAGTAGTCGTCACGCAGCTGGAGCGTGTACTCGTCGCCCCGCTTGGAATCGGTCAGCTCGTAGGGCCCAGACCCGGCGGGGGCCTCCTTGATGGTCGCCGGGTCGGCGAGGCCGGCCGGACACACGATGAACCCGGTGGTGGCGAGGCCGGTGAGCATGTCGTTGTTGGGCGACTTGGTTTCGATCGTGACCGTCTTCGCGGCCGGGTCAGCGGTGACCGATGCCATGCCGTCGGGGCCGAAGATCTTGCTCTTGCCGAGGCTGCCGGGGTTGTTGCCGAGCGACTCGTACGACGCCGCCACCGCCGTTGCGTCGAGCGGTGTCCCGTCGGTGCACGTGAGGCCGTCACGGATCGTGAACACCCCCTTGGTGGGCGTCACCTCCCACTCGGACGCGACACCCGGAAGGATCTCCCCGTCGAGGGTGCGGTGGACCATGGTGTCGTAGAGGAACAGGAACGCCTGTTGCGCCGCCGAGTCGCCGAGTGACGTGTGCGGATCGAACGAGTCGACGTCGATGCGGACCGCTACGGCCACCGCGTCGGGCGCCGGCCCGGAGCCGTCGGGGCCCTTGCCCGTGATGTCGGACGAGGTGTCGACCTTGCCCGGCGCGGTCGTGGCGCTCGAGGATTCGGTGTCGTCGGAGCCACCACAGGCGGACACGACGAGGGCGGCTGCCAGGGCGACGGCTGCGAGGCGGTGGGAACGGATCATCGGCGAACGATACCGCTCCCCCGAGGCGTCTTCGTGCTTTGCGAAACCAGAGGACGAGTTGGGTGGGCGCCACCGACACGTCCTGTGGCGGTACGGTCGGGGTCGTGGGTCAGTTCGCTCGCCGTGTTCTCGCGCTCCTCCTCTGGGTGGCCATCTCGGCGGTCACCGCCGGGTGTTCGTCGACCGAGACGACGAGCCGGGGCTCGACCACGGAGGCTCCCGACCGATCGACGACGACCGCTGCGACCGCCGCTACCGACCCGTGTGCGCTGGCCGATCACGCCGAGGTGGACCGCCTGCTCGGCGGACCGAGCGTGGTGGCCACGTCGTCATCGGAGATGAGCGGCGACGGTGCCGGTCTCGTCCTCAACTGCGTGTACGCGGCACAGGGCGACGACTCGCGTGCGGTGGGATTCGTACAACGTGAGGGGTTCGGCCGGGCCGGGTTCGAGGAGAGCCGGGCCGCAACGGCGGAGGCCACATCCCTCGGCTCAGCCGGCTACTGGGTGCCGTCCAAGCAGCAGGCACTCGTCCTCGACGGCGAGGACCTGGTGGCCGTTCGGTTCCTCGGGGTCGAGGTCGACCAGGCCACCGCTGAACGGGTCCTGTCCGATGCCGTCGAGCGCCGCCGTGTCGGCGCGTCCTGACGACGGCCGGTTTCACAAAGCGCAGGGTCGCTGCGGTCCCTCAGCGCCCTCAGTCGAAGTCGAGCCGTTCGAGGCGGTCGGCGAGATCGGGCCACTCGGTGACCATCGCGAGACGACGATGGTCGGCATCCTGCAGCAGACGACCGGCGACGAAGGCCGCGTCCGGAGCGAGCCGTTCGAAGCCCGTCGACAGGAACTCACGTTGCACGACGAGGTCGTGGTGATCTCCGAGCCGATCTTGGAGGTCGGCGAGTTCTCGTCGAAAGTACCGGTTGCCCAGCCGGAGCCGTTTGACGGACTGCGCTGCGTACCGGGCGCGCTTGAGTCGTTTGCGCAGGTCGTGCAACTGGAGATCGTCGGCGGAGGACCCCAGGCCTGCGGCGAACTTGGCCGCTCGCTTCCACTGCTTGCGGGCGAGCTGCTCTGCGATCGGGGCGGCGGTCTTGGATGCGAGCTTCGCGGACGCCACCGGCGGCTCGTTCGTCATCGCGAGCAGATCCGCCACGAGGGCGCTGTACCGGTCACCGTCCATCGCGTTGACCAGCTGGGAGTGGTGGAAGCGTGCCCGCTCGGCCAGGAGGTCCGTCAGGTCGGCGATGGCGTCTTCGTCCACTCCTGCAACCTCGTCGAACACTGCCGCCTGAGCTGTCAGCCGTTGCTCCAGCACCTGGGGGTCGCGAACGTTCCCGAGCAGCTCGCCGAGCCACGCCAGCTCGTCCCGCATCCGGTCGACGGCGTCCCCCGACAACATCGGACCGAAGGTCTTCAAGTCGGAGCGGAGCCGGCGGGTCGCCACCCGCGCCTGGTGGACCGCCTCGGCGTCAGCGCCGAGACGGACCCTCGGGTCGTTGATCAGCAGTTGCCGCGTACTGGCACCGATCGTCGCGACCAGGAACTCACGGACCGACGCTGCGCCGCGGAGACGCTTGGGTGCCTCGATCAGCGAAGGATGTTTGCCCAGGACTCGTTGGACCTTGGAGCGGACCGTGGCAGGCCGGAACCCCGCCGCACCGAGCCGGGAACCGACCTCGTCGAGCAGCGTCAACGTTCCCGCACCGACGAGCTCTGCCTCGATCTCACGAAACGACGGACCGGGCGCCCCGCCGACCTCGGATTCGACACGGTCGTCGGCAAGCTCGACCGGAGCTTCCTCACCGGAACGGTCGAGCCGGATGAGCGTGCGATGGGTCGTGATGGTCGCGGCGACGCTCGGCGCCTCGCCGAGGAGACCGGTGCGAACGATGGCGAGCAGCTCTGCCGGCGGTTGCTCGGGCCCACCCTCACGCGTCACCTCGTGGCGGGCGACGACGCCGCGCTCGCTCCGCGCTGCAGGGACCTTGAGCGTCCAACCGCGTACACTCCCGTCCGAGGCGGAGCGGAAGCGGAGACTGCAACCGAGGGCCATGATGCGCCGGTCAGCGGTGTCCCAATACGTGGAAGTGAGCACGACCTGACGAACTGCCGAGGACGCGAGATCGGAGAACGACGGCAGCTCGGCATCGAGCTCCGCATCGAACTTCAGTTCCAGCTCCGTCCCGCCCACGGACAACAGCCTGCCCGGTCGGGACCCTTCACGGTGGCGCGCCCCGACGGATTCACCGAGCGTTCACCTCGGTCTGGTTTGCTGACGGCTTCCGATCAGGAGGTACCAGATGGACGTCGTGCCAGTGCACCGAGATCACCCCGCCTACGGTCTTCCACCTCGACCGCGTTCGTCGTCGAGTATCCG
>WBZU01003519.1_pt1 | contig 10220 bp, 6 predicted proteins | sample 5204311 | NCBI WGS metagenome assembly WBZU01 (sample SAMN12344359, study PRJNA552823) | activated sludge metagenome | biome: Activated sludge suspended growth; feature: Nitrification reactor; material: Wastewater; isolation source: activated sludge from nitrification reactor of wastewater treatment... | reverse complement strand
CGCCTGCCGGGCGAGGCATCCGAATCCGGATGCTCCTCGGAATGGCCGAAGATCCTGAAGGCGTGCCGGACGGGTCCGCCGGGGCTGTCGCCGTAATCCGGCGGATACAGGTAGACCTCGTCGAAGATCGCGTCATCTGTCTTCTCGGCGCGAAGCCTCGCCGTCACCCGGTCATACACCTCCTGGCGTTCGGCACCGGGTGGCAACTCGAGCCAGTAGCGCTCGTTGAAGTCGTCCTCGTTGATCCACCTGCCTATTCCCGGCTCGTGTGGTCCGAGGTTCCGCTTCTCCCGCTCCTGCCCGCCGGTGACGATCCGGTAGATCGTGTCGAGGATCGAATCGACCAGTCCGGCGTCGCTCACCTGCAGATAGGTGAAGTGGCCGTTCAGCCTCGCCCGGTGGAGCAGCACGGAGCGCAGCAGGGCCAGACGGGCTTCCGGCCGGGGCTCGTCCTCCAGCCGAACGGCGAGGTCGTGGAAGCCGGACTCGGGGCCGAGCACCAGGTTGCCGGCAGCGTCTTCGAGCGAAGGGTCGAAGGAATCTGTGAACCACCTGAGCCTCGCCATGGCATAGGGGTACTCATTGAAGGGTGAGTTCCTGAACGTATGCGCGATACCGGTGTAGGAAAAGGGCGGAACGTCCACACCGGCCACATCCCGGCTGAGCATGGTGTCCATGCACCGATACTAAGCCGGGCGGCTCAGCCGGTGGGAAAAGTTTCCGCCACCGCGACGGCCGACACTTCGGGGAGTCCGGCTTCTTGGTTCCACGGAACGAACAGCGACCACGATCCACCCTCACCGAGCGTCGCGATCAACGACACGGGCCTGTCGCAGTCCTGTGCGGGTCCGAGCCCGCCGTCAGCCGACACGAACCGGCAGAGTCCTGACCGTCTCACGAAAAGCGCCACCTGGATCCTCGACTCGCAGGAGCCGGGTACCAGTTTGCCGGTGACGCCCAGTGTTCCGTCAGACAACCCGGGCCCGGACTCGACGGTCAGGTGACCGGCAGCGCAGGCGTTGCCGGTCGCTCCCAGAGGCAGACGCACGGCATCGAGCGCAGTATCGGGGCCTGGTACGGGTCCGGGGGTGACCGCCGTCCCGGGACGGCGGTTTGTCACCGTGCCGGCGGAGCCCTGGAAGGCGAGGCCGGCAAGTTGGACCTGGCCGTGGCGGCGTCCCCGGACACCGAACTCAAGCCCGACCGAGCGGATCCGCTCCAGGTCAACACCGACGAATGCAGTCAGCGGGATCGTGACATCGCCGAGAAGCAGCTGTCGCGTCCGGTCACCCACCGGAGGGTCAAGCGCATTCGAGAAGTTCTCGGCGGCGATTCGGGCCCGGTGGCCGGCACGGTCGGTCAGGACTATGTCCATACGCTGGGTCGAGCCGCCCACCTCGAGATTGGATCTCGGCACCGGGTTGAGCGGTGAGAGCGTCGTCGCAGCCCGAACAACCAAGTCGGCAAAGCGGCTCACGTCTCGCTTCGTTGCCGGAACGGCCGCAGTCACTGCGGATCGCCTCTTCCAGGTCACGACCAGCTGGCTGGTCCAGGATCGGTTGACAGTCGACTCCTGACCACCCCGGGGGCCCGGGCATCTCCGCCGTTGCTTTTGCCAACGGACCTCGAGTGCGTTGCAGAGGTTGAGCTTCAGACCTCTCCTGGTAACTCTTCCTCCCAACGCATTCCGTTTCAGCGATACCCGGCCGGCCGGGGCCAGCACGACCCGGCGTTGACCGGCTGGAGCGATCCAGGACGGACGCACGCGCTGGCCACATGGCATCGGGGCCGTTTCCAGGCAGGTCGACTCCGCGAGACTGCCCGACCTCAAACCCGGCAGGAAGACAGCTTCCCGCCCACCAAAACCGCGAATGAAGCCGTTGACCAGGTTCACGCCGATCTCGCGCTGGCCCGGGCGGCTGGCACGCAGTGAATCCTCGCCAGTGAGAGCACAGGCCGAGTCGAGGTCGGTGGCGGGTGTGAATTGCGCGTCATCGTCGGTCCAGATCGTGTTGAAGAAGTTGTGGTTGGCCCCCTGTACCAGCCACTGGAAAAGCTCGGCACCGTCTTTTCGATGGGAGCCCTTGATCCGTTCGAATACGTGGCCTCCCTCCAGGGAAGTGACGTCTCCGTCGCAGCCCGGAAGCAACTCGGCCAGGTTGGTCGCCCCGAAGCGAAAGGGATCGGTGCCGGGTATGTCTGTCGGACCGATCGCCACCACTCCGCCGAGCGGATAGACGGTGCTGCGCTTGTGGTTGAAGGCGATGAACTGTGTCGCTGCATCACCACCCCGCGAATGGCCCATGATCGCCAGACGCTCGAGGTCGATGTTGCCCGAGAATTCGCCGACGACCGGTCCGCCGGGCACATCCCTCACCGGCAGCTCGGTCCCGGCGTTCCAACGGTTCAGCAAATCCAGGGTGGCGCCGATGACCTGCTCGCGGGCCTTGATCCCGGCGCGCTGGCTGTAGAACTCGTAACTGACCAGGAGGTTGGCGTCGGGAGATACGACCAGATAACCCTGGGAGGCCAGGCGCCGGGCCAGATAGCCGTACCCCTGGTAACTACGGACCCAGCGCTGGATGACGGTTCCGTCCGGCCGGATGACGTCAGGACAGTTCGGATTGTCATAGCCGGGCTCGGGCACGAAACCTTCACCTTCTCTATCGATACAGGTCTCGTGGCGCCCGTGAAGCATCAGGGCGACCGGCCAGGGACCCGGGGAGTCGGGGTAAGTGACAGATCCGCGCAAGGGCTGGTTGAAGCTGACCAGCTTCCTGGCCTGAGGCAGGGTCAGGGCGAGCTGGCCTGCCCTGTAATCGAACTGCCTGACCTGGGAGGGGCCTGGAGCAGTCGGATCCGGCACCGCAGCATTCGCAGTTGAATCCGAGATGGAGAGCGAAACCAGGCAGAACCCGAGAACCAGGAATACCCGACGGCGCCCCCTGAGTGCCGCGGCAGTCATGCATTATTTGTACTCCCCCTGGCGGGTCAATGCGGGTCCGCGGCCCCTGACATAGTGGACTGGAACCTTGCCGCCGACTTCGACCCACAAGCTGAACACCCGCCGGGCCCGATTCGAGGGTGTCGTCGACCAGCGCCTCGGCGCCCTCCGGTTCGCCTGGCTTCGCATCATCCAGGTCTGCCTCGCCGCCGGAGTCGCCTGGCTGATCGCCACCCAGGTGTTCGGGCACTCGGAACCCTTCTTCGCACCGATCTCGGTGGTGCTGATCCTCGGCCTGGCCATCGAGAGGCGTGGCAAACGGGCCTACGAAGTGGCGCTCGGGGTCGCCCTGGGCGTCGGCATCGCCGACCTGATCGTGCTGGGTACCGGTACCGGCACCTGGCAGCTGATGCTGGTCATCGCCCTCGCGATGTCGGCCGCCGTGCTCTCGGGTGGCGGGGTCCTGCTCGTAAACCAGGCGGCGGTGTCGGCGGTGCTGGTGGCGACCCTTCCCACACCGGACCTCGCCGTGTCGCTCCACCGGTTCGTCGACGCGCTCATCGGTGGAGGAGTCGCCCTGGCCGCCAACGCGCTCACGCCGGTCGACCCGGTGCGGCTGGTGAGGAGCCACCTTGAGCCGCTGCTCACCCGGTTGTCGGGGACGCTGGTCGACATCGCGGATGCCCTCGACCACGGCAGCCACCACGAGATCCAGGCGGCGCTCGAACGGGCTCGCTCACTGGATCCGGCGGTGCGCGAAATGCAGATCGCCGTCGAGGCCGGCCAGGAGACGATCACCCTTTCACCGATCCGCAGGAGGCACCGGTCCCTGATCGACCAGCTTGCCGTTGCGGCTGGCCCGATCGACCTGATGATCCGGAACACTCGTGTTCTCGCGCGGGCTTCCGCGAGGGCCATCGACCTCGAGGAGCATGTTCCGAAGCTGGTCACCGAGGCGGTGCGGGACCTGGCGACATCGGTCAGGTCACTGGACCGCCACCTCGGAGGCACGCCGCGGCGCTCGGCCACCAGGGATGCAGCCCTCCGTGCCGCTGCCAGGGCGAATGCGGCTCTCGAAGTGACCTCGAACCTTTCCGTGAGCGTGATCGTCGGTCAGGTCAGGTCCACGGCGACCGACCTGCTGCTCAGCCTCGGCATGACCAACGAGGAGGCCCTCGAAGAGGTCCGCTCGGCTCGCGCCAGGATGGACATCTGAACCACGGCTCAGTCCGCGGCAGGCATCCAGGTTTCGCCGGAAGCGACCCGCTGCATGCCGACCCAGGAGAACTCCATCACCATCACGAGGATCTGCTCGCGCGTAATCTCACGATTCTCGTCCCACCAGTCGGCGATCGCCCGGATCGAACCGAGCAACTGCCTGGCGATCGCGGCCACGGCCATGTCGAACTCGATGCCTTCGGGGGAGGCTGTCGCCGGCACCTCCTGGGCCATCAGCGCGCCAATCGCTTCGGCGATCTCGTCGAACAGGCGCTCGAAGGTGGCGGTGATGCCGGCGTCGGCTGAGTGGCGGATGAGGAGCCTCCAGGCGCCGCGCCGCTCCTCCACGAAGGACAGGAAACCGTCGAGGCCCGCCTGGAGCCTCTCCTCGGCGTTACTGGCCGTGGCCACCGAGGCCATGACCCTTTCCATCAGCTCGCCCACGTAGGTCTCGAGCAGGGCGTCGAAGAGGTCCTGCTTGGAGTCGAAGTGCTCGTAGATCAGCGCCTTGGAGATCCCCGCGCGACGGGCGACGTCATCGAGGGAGGTCTCGTGGAAGCCGGAGTCGGCGAAGGCGTCGAGGGCGGCGTCGAGGATCGCCTGACGCCGGTCCGCTGCCGACATGCGGCGTCGTGGCAACTCGCTTGGCTTCAGGTCGGGCACAACACAATACTACTAACTGACTCGTCAGTCAGTTATACTCGCTGCGGACTTCCACCCATTCCCGAATCACGACGAGGAGCGAGCATGTCAGTTGCAGAAGCCGAGCCCAAAGGTGTGACCGCGGGCACAGTGACCTACGAAGACCTCTACCGGCGCTGGGAAGAGAACAACTGGAGCGCGATGGGGCTCGACTATTCGAAGGACCGGGCCGGATGGGACGCGCTCAGCGACATGCAACGCAAGTCGGCGCTGTGGATGTATTCGATGTTCTTCTACGGCGAGGACTCGGTCGCCGACAACCTCTCGCCCTACATCGACGCGGCGCCGACCGAGGAGATGTCCTACTTCCTGGCCACGCAGCAGGTCGACGAGGCTCGCCACGCGATTCATTTCCATCGCTTCTTCAAGGAAGTGCTCGGCGCCGGAGACAGCGTCCACGAAACTCTCGAAAGCACCCTCCCCCAGCTCAACTGGGGCTACCGCCACGTCTTCGACCGTCTCGACCGGATGGCCGACGAACTCCGTGCCGACCGCTCGCTTCCGAAGTTCGCGCAGGCGATCACGCTCTACCACATGATCGTCGAGGGGACGCTCGCCCAGCCCGGCCAGCATTACATCGAGGATTTCTTCAACAAGGAGGGTTCGATGCCGGGATTTTCCGAGGGTATGCAGCACGTCTCGCGCGACGAGCAGCGTCACATCGGCTTCGGCGTCAAGGTCCTTTCCGAGATCCTGCCCCAGTCAGACGAATGCAAGGCCGCTGTGGTCGAGCTGCTGCGTGAGATCAACAAGTATTCACTCGGTGTCTTCTGCCCGCCCGGCTTCGACCGCTCCTATTCGCAGTGCTGGGGATTCGAACTCGAGGACATCTACTCCTTCGGCCTCAAGCTGGTGCGTCAGCGCTGGAAGACGATCGGCTTCCCGATGGAGGAGATGCCAAAGGACGTCTGGCCGCTCGACCACTCGCTGACGGCCGACGAGGTCGCTTCCCGGCAGATCAAGCTCCTGCTCGCGGGCGTCACCGGGGCACCCTGCGCCCGTCCCGACTCGACGCCCGAGGTCCAGGGACTCTTCTTCGACCTGATGGCCCGTTCCGCCGACGCCCGCGGTGCAGGTAACGGGCCCTTCACGGTCCAGTGGCGCTTCACCGACGCCTCGCCATGGCACATGGTCGTCAACAATGGATCAACGCGCGCCGTCGCCGGCCAATCACCCGATCCCGACGTGACCCTGAGCACCGACTGGGGCGAGTGGGTGTCGATCGCCATGAACAATGCGAACCCGCTGAGGTCGGTTGCCGCCCGTCGACTGAGGCCCAAGGGCTCACCGCGGGCACTCAATACTTTCCGCAAAGTCTTCGCACCGAAGTAGCCGCATCCGCTCGGATTTTGCACTCGCACCGCAACCCCGGCGTTCTTTCACTGTTTGTGGAGGTGAATCCAATGCCGGGGAGGGATGCACGGCAGGGATTGCAGGTAGGGGGACAAGGGTGGTGAGGCCAACGGCCTCCCACCCTTTGTTTTTCCCGAGCCTCCCGCTCCCGTCAGCGTGAGAGGTTCTTGATCTTGCGGGCGGCCTTGACGCGGTCGTTCTTGTCGAGGTCCACCTTGCGCAGCCGGATCGACTCCGGCGTGATCTCCACGCATTCGTCGGAGCGCAGGAACTCGACGGCCGACTCGAGCGTCAGCGGGCGCGGAGGTGTGAGCCTCACGAGGACGTCAGATGAAGAGGCGCGCATGTTGGTGAGCTGCTTCTCTTTGACCGCGTTGACGTCGAGATCGTTGGCGCGCGCGTGCTCGCCGACGATCATCCCCTCGTAGACCTCCTCACCGGGTCCGACGAACAGGCTGCCGCGCTCCTGAAGGCCGAAGAGGCCGAAGCTTGCGGTCGAGCCCTTGCGATCGGCGACCAGCGAGCCGGTCGCCCGGGTCGTGATGTCGCCCGCCCACGGGGCCCAGCCTTCGAAGACGTGGTGGAGGATGCCGGTGCCGCGCGTCTCGGTGAGGAACTCCGTGCGGAAGCCCACCAGGCCTCGCGCCGGGATCACGTAGTCGAGGCGGTTCCAGTTGTCCGACTGCGCGACCATGTTCTCCATGCGGCCCTTGCGGGCGGCAAGCAGCTGTGTGACGGCGCCGACGTGCTCTTCCGGCACGTCGATGACGAGGCGCTCCATCGGCTCGCTCATGACTCCGTCGATCTCGCGGGTCAGCACCCTGGGCTGGCCGGCGGTGAGCTCGAAGCCCTCGCGGCGCATGATCTCCAGCAGCACGACGAGCTGGAGCTCGCCACGGCCCTGGACCTCCCAGGCGTCGGGGCGCTCGGTCGGCAGCACGCGGATCGCGACGTTGCCGAGCAGTTCCTGCTCGAGCCGGTTCTGGATCTGGCGCGCCGTGACCTTGTCACCCTCGCGTCCGGCGAGCGGCGAAGTGTTCTGGCCGACCACGATCGAGAGCGAGGGTTCGTCGACTTCGATGACCGGCAGCGGACGGGGATCCTCGGGATCGGCGAGGGTCTCACCGATCGTGATCTCGGGGATGCCGGCGATGGCGATGATCTCGCCGGGTCCGACCTCGTCGGCGGGCACACGCTCGAGGGCCTCGGTGACGAAAAGTTCGGAGATGGTGGCGGATTCGATCTCACCGTTCGCGCGGCACCAGGCGACTTTCTGGCCTGACTTGATCTTGCCGTGACGGACACGGCAGAGCGCGAGGCGGCCCAGGTAGGGGGAAGCGTCGAGGTTGGTTACGTACGCCTGCATCGGGTGGTCGGCGTCGTATTCCGGAGCCGGGATGTAGTCGGTCATCAACTTCATCAGCGGTGCGAGGTCGGTGCCCTCTTCGCCCTGCTCGAGTGATGCCCAGCCGGCCTTGGCGTTGGTGTAGACGATCGGGAATTCGATCTGGTCACCCTCGGCGCCGAGGTCCATGAAGAGTTCGTACACCTCGTCGACGACTTCGTCGATGCGGGCGTCGGGGCGGTCGACCTTATTGACGACGAGGATCACCGGCAGGCCGGCCTCGAGTGCTTTTCCAAGCACGAAGCGGGTTTGCGGCAGTGGACCCTCGGAGGAGTCGACCAGCAGGACGACACCGTCGACCATGGTCAGACCGCGCTCGACTTCGCCACCGAAGTCGGCGTGGCCGGGCGTGTCAATGATGTTCATCTTCACGCCTTCGTAGCGAACCGCCGTGTTCTTGGCGAGGATCGTGATGCCCTTCTCGCGCTCGAGGTCCATGGAATCCATGACCCTGTCATTGACGTCCTGGCCCTTGCGAAAGGCCCCGGACTGCCACAACATGGCGTCAACCAGAGTCGTTTTTCCGTGGTCGACGTGGGCCACGATTGCGATATTTCTTATGTCTTCTCGGCGCTGCATGCGAACCGGACATATTAGGGATTGGGTCCCGGCAAGGCGGATGGACCCCAAAACCGCCTGGATAAGGCACCGGATTTCCTTAACTGGGAAATCCGGTGTTCGAAGTGACTCCGGCCCGAGTCACAGCGGCCATGGAGCGCGGCTGCAAATTGCCCTTTCACCGCTCTGTGTGCGCTGGGCCTCCTATTTGAACGTCGATCACGACCAGAACGGTCTCGGGCCTTCGAGTCTCGGCCTTGATGTGCCATGTGAAGTTCCCTGTGGCGATGCCATGGGTCCCCTCTCCCCAGAGGCTGGATCGACTGGCTACGTCAGCGTGTCTTCGATCGGCAGGAGCCGATCGGTTTCTGGGGAGAGGGCGGCCCATGGCCGACGACTCGCGGGACCCCAAAGTGGGCCGTTCTCGGCGGCTAAATGAAAAGACCCGCCGGAGCGGGTCTTTTTCGAAGCGATTGGCTTCCGGGTTACTCGGAAACAGGAGTCCCGTTGGTCTGCGGGGCGCTCTCAGTGGAGGTGGTGGAGGTGTAGACGAACTCCTCTTCGGCTCCGAACACCGCGTCCAGGAGGGACTTGCGAGCGGACTCGGAGAAGATCAGGACCAGTCCACCGGTGAGGAGGCCGACCGCGACGAGGTTGCGGATGGGATGACGCTTCTTCTTCGGCTCGCGGATCCGCTCCGAGGCCTCCTTGAGGGAGGCGGCGGCGTTCTGGAGGTCACGCTTGACCTTGCGGTCGCTGACGGCTTCCACGGGCGAGGCCTTGCTGCTGGAAACGCGGCCGTATGCGGTACGGGCTGCGGTGAAGGCGGAGATCAGGCTGTTGCGCAGCTCCTCGTCTTCGACCAGACGGCGGACGTACTGATTCTCGCGAGCGGTGGCATATGCCTGCCCGGCCTTGCTGGTGATGTCGTCTCTTGCCATCTTCGTCCCTCGCTTCGTAAGTGAACATCGTCCGTTGATTGCTTACCCGAGGATAGTACCCCGGGCCCAATAGGTGAAACTTCACTTCCCGAGGGCGACCTCGAGAGCGTCGCCGACCACATCGGCATAGGTGAACTTTACGTCGGCCCGCTCGTGCGCCGGGATCTCCTCGACATCACCCTGGTTGCGGCTCGGGGCGATCACTGTCTTGATGCCGGCACGCTGTGCGGCGAGCGATTTCTCCTTCAGCCCGCCGATCGGCAGCACCTGACCGGTGAGCGTCACTTCCCCGGTCATGGCGACGTCGTTGCGGACGGGCTTTCCGGTGATCAGCGACACGAGTGCCACGGTCATCGCGACCCCGGCCGAAGGCCCGTCCTTGGGAACCGCCCCGGCCGGCACGTGGATGTGGATGTCGTGCGTCGCAAACCACTTCTCGTCGACGTCGGGGACCACCTTGCCGGCGTTGGCGCGCACGTAGGAGAGTGCCGCCTGGGCCGATTCCTTCATGACGTCACCGAGCTGGCCGGTGATGACGAGCTTGCCGTTGCCGGGCATGGCGGTCGCCTCGATGAACAGCACGTCACCGCCGGTGGGCGTCCAGGCGAGTCCGGTCGAGACCCCGGGCACCTTGGTGCGGCGGCGGCTCTCGGAGAAGACGCGGCGGCGGCCGAGCAGCTCGCGCACCTTCTTGCCGGAGACCTTGACCTTTTTGCTCTTGCCGCGCGATTCGGCGACGGTGCGCGCCACTTTCCGGCAGACGGTGCCGATCTCCCGCTCGAGCCCGCGCACGCCGGCCTCGCGGGTGTACTCCTCGATGATCGCCGTGAGCGCCGGATCGGTGAAGGCGATGTTGCTGGGCTTCAGGCCGTTGGCCTCGATCTGGCGAGGTACGAGGAAGCTCTTCGCGATGTGGCGTTTCTCGTCCGCCGTGTAGCCGGCCAGCTGGATCAGCTCCATGCGGTCGCGAAGCGGGCCGGGGATCGTGTCGAGCACGTTGGCGGTGGCGATGAACAGCACCTCGGAGAGGTCGAACGGCACGTCGAGGTAGTGGTCGCGGAAGGTGTCGTTCTGGGCCGGGTCAAGCACTTCGAGCATC
>WBZU01003517.1_pt1 | contig 10222 bp, 7 predicted proteins | sample 5204311 | NCBI WGS metagenome assembly WBZU01 (sample SAMN12344359, study PRJNA552823) | activated sludge metagenome | biome: Activated sludge suspended growth; feature: Nitrification reactor; material: Wastewater; isolation source: activated sludge from nitrification reactor of wastewater treatment... | reverse complement strand
GGAGTCGGCTGATCCCGGCGCGTGGCTCAACCGGCCCATGCGCGCGCAATTGAAACTCCCCTCACCGGAAGAGGACATCGGCCGCGCCGCCCATGATTTCGTCTCCCTCGCCGGCGCGGAGCGCGTGTATCTGACACGGGCGGGAAAGATCAACGGCGTGCCGACAGTGCCGTCGCGCTGGCTGATGCGTCTCAACGCACTGCTCGCCGGAGCCGGGCTTAAGGACGCGTTGAAGCCCGATAAGCCGTGGCTGAACTGGGCCCGCGCACGCGATGGACTGGCGGACGCGCCACGCATACGCATCAGCGCACCCAAACCCCAGCCGGGTCTTGAGCTGCGTCCGCGCAAAATGAGCGTGACGCGCGTCGAAGAATGGATTCGCAATCCCTATGCGATCTTCGCCCGCCAGATTCTGGAGCTGGAGCCACTCGCCGCGCTCGGTGAAGCGCCCGACCAGAGCCTGCGCGGCGGGCTCGTCCATGAAGTGCTTGCTCAGTTCGCCAAACGCCATCCTGACCAGCTTCCCGAAAATCTCTTTGAGGAATTGCAGAGAATCGCGCGTGACGTCCTGCAAGACTATACCGGGCATCCGCGGGTTGCGGCTTTCTGGCTGCCGCGGCTGTCGCGCTTCCTCGGCTGGTTCGCTGAGACCGAGCCTGCGCGGCGCCAGCAGGTTACGGCCGTTGCCGCAGAGATTTCCGGTAGCCTCATCGTTGATGCGCCAGGCGGTCCATTCCGGCTCACCGCCCGCGCCGACCGTATCGATGACAGCGCGGGCGGCCTCATTATCACCGACTACAAGACGGGTCAGGCGCCGGCACCGAAAGCCGTGCAGTCCACACGCGCACCGCAGTTGCCGCTGGAGGCGGCGATCGCGCTTGGTGAAACGGGCTTTCCCGGCCTTGCGGGAAAGCCCGTTTGCGCGCTGCGCTACATTCGCGCCTCAGGCGGAGAGCCGCCGGGCGAGGAAAAACTCGTCTCCAACGGCGATGTGGCGGCGCTCGCAGCAGCCGCGCGCGCCGGATTGGAACAGCTCATCGCACGCTATGACGATCCGGAAACGCCCTATCGGGCGGTGCGCCGCGCAGGCTTCCGCTACGACTACGACGATTACGCGACGCTGGCTCGCGTGGCCGAGTGGTCGGCGCATACGGACGAGGAGGAGTGAGCTGCGTGAGCAAGCCTCTTGACCGCGAGCAAATCAATGCTGTCTACCGTGAGACGGAACGCGCGCAGGGTGACGCCGCCGATCCCTCCGGCTCTGCCTGGGTGAGTGCGAACGCGGGGACCGGCAAGACACATGTGCTGACCAACCGCGTGCTGCGGCTTCTGCTCGCTGGCACGCCGCCTGCGCGCATTCTCTGTCTCACCTATACCAAGGCAGCGGCAGCGGAGATGTCGAAGCGCGTGTTCGACAAGCTCGCGGAATGGGTAACGGCAGAGGAAGAACACCTCACAGCGGCGCTCGCCAAGCTGACGGGCCTTACGCCTGGTGCAAGCGATCTCGCCCGCGCGCGCACGCTGTTCACCGTCGCCATCGAGACACCCGGCGGCTTGAAGGTGCAGACTATCCACGCCTTCGCCGAGCGGTTATTGCAGCGCTTTCCGCTCGAAGCCAATGTACCGCCGGGCTTCCGCATTCTGGATGATGCCAAGAAGCGCGAAATCCTCACGCGGGCCATCGACGCAACAATTTCACAGGCAACCGCAGCGCCGGAGAGCCCGCTCGGCAAAGCGCTTACCGTGGCCGTCGGCTATGCATCGGATACCGGCTTCGATGAGTTGCTGGGGCGCATGATCGCCGAGCGCAAATGGTTGAGCCAAGCGAGTCGCCTCGAGGAGGGCCGGCACGCCGATCCGTTCGCGGGTGTCGAACGTCTGCTGCGCCGCCACTTCCGCGTCCGCCAGGGTATGACCCGCCCGGCCATTGAGGAAGAGCGCGCGCAACTCCTCGACGATGACACCTTGCGCGCGTTGCGCGATCATCTCGCAGGCGGTTCGAAGTCGGACGTGACCGCGAGCCGATCACTCGCCAATGCGCTATCCGCGCGCGGCGCGAAAGATCGCGCCAAGGCGATTTGCGACTACCTGCTTACGGCATCGGAAACAGCGCGCGACAGGCTTATGACCAACGGGCTGGCGGACAGCCGGCCGGACCTGCTTGCTCTGGCGGAGCGCGCGCAAAGCCGGATGCTCGTGCTGACCAGCGAATTGAAGGCGATCACTGTCGTGGAGGCAACGCTTGCCTTGCACCGGCTGGCGGATCGCGCACTGCAATTCTACGAGGATGCGAAGGCGGCGGCCGCCGCGCTTGATTTCGACGATCTGATCGAGCGCACGATCAGCCTGCTCTCCACCTCTCAATCTGCCGACTGGGTGCTTTTCAAACTCGACGGCGGACTCGATCATATCCTGGTCGACGAGGCGCAGGACACCAGCCCCGAGCAGTGGGCGATCATCGAGGCGCTGGCGCGTGAATTCTTCTCCGGCAGCGGCGCGCGCGACGACGTGATCCGCACGCTTTTCGCGGTCGGTGACGAAAAGCAGTCGATCTACTCCTTCCAGGGCGCGCAGCCTGAACGCTTCAAGCAGATGGGGAAGCAATTCGCCGAAATGGCGCGTCAAGCCGGGGCGGTATGGCATGATGTGCCGCTCAATCTTTCGTTCCGCACGGTGCAGCCGGTGCTCGATGCCGTTGATCGCGTCTTCGCCGACGCAAACCGCACGCCTGGGCTGACCGCCTCGCCCGGACAGACCATTCGCCACATCGCCAGCCGGTTCGGCGCGTCGGGCCTGGTTGAACTGTGGGCGCCAGAGACGCACGGCGCCGACCAGGACGCAGACCCGTGGGACCCGCTGTCGGAAACCAGCGAGCGTGCGCCGGCAAACCGGCTGGCAGAGCGCATCGCCGCCACCATCGAAGGCTGGTTGACGACGGGTGAAGTCTTGCCCGCGACGGGCAAGCCGGTGACGGCGGGTGATATCCTTGTTCTGGTCCGCAAGCGCAATCCGTTCGCGGTGCCGATGGTGGCCGCTTTGAAGGCACGCGGTATTCCTGTTGCGGGCTCCGACCGCGTCGATCTGACCGATCAGATTGCGGTCAAGGATTTGATCGCACTTGGCGACTTCCTGACATTGCCGGAAGACGATCTGGCACTGGCGACGGTTCTCAAGTGCCCGCTCTTCAACCTCACCGACGACGACCTTCTTGTGATCGCGCCGCGCCGCAAGGGGGCGTTGTGGAAGGCGTTTCTTGCCCACGCGGCGAGTACGCAACGTTACCGTCCGGCGGCTGAAACATTGAAGCGCTGGCGATCAAAGGCGGATTTCATTCCGCCGTTCGAATTCTATTCCGCGCTGCTCGATCGCGATGGCGGCAGGGCGTCGATGTTGAACCGCCTGGGCCCCGAAGCCGCCGATTCCATCGACGAGTTCCTGGAACTTGCACTGAACTATGATGATGGCGCACCACCGTCGCTGACGGGCTTTCTGGCAAGTCTGCGCCAGGGCGCTCATGAAGTGAAACGCGACATGGAGCACGGGCGCAACGAGGTGCGCGTGATGACCGTGCATGGCGCCAAGGGTCTTGAAGCGCCCATCGTTTTTCTGCCGGACACCTGCACCACGGCGAGCGGCGAGAGCCCCGGCCTCAAGCTGCTTGCATTGGAGTCGGCGGTGCGGCAAGCGGGTCTTCCCGCGCCGGTCGTATGGGCCGTGAAAGGCACCTCCGGCCTTGAGGGACTTCGCGAGGCCACAACCGCCAAAACCGCGCGCGACGCGCAAGAGCGCAACCGCCTGCTCTATGTCGCCATGACCCGCGCCCGCGATCGCCTGTACGTCGCTGGCTTTGAAGGCCGCAAGCGCCGCCCGGCGGATTGCTGGTACGATCTGATCGCCGAAGCGTTGGAGCCGATGTTGACATCATGCGTGGCGAACGGCAGTGACGTGCGCCGGCTGGAGACGCCGCAGATTTCCGCCCCTGAAACGCCCAAGGAAGCCGCGCTCGCCAATCACGTGGCCCTTGCGTTGCCCGCTTTCGCGCTCAAGCGCGCGGCCGCTGAACCGCAACTTGCCGTGCCTTTGGCGCCGTCGCGGCTGGAGCCGTATGCGCCCGACACGGAGGGCGAACCCGCCTATCGCCAGGACAAGGCGCCCGGAGACAGTTTCGACCGGCCATCGCCGTTGCGCCTCGCGGAAGGCGGCCGCTTCCTTCGCGGGACGTTGACACACGCGCTGCTCGAGCATCTGCCTCACGTTTCGCCCGAAAAGCGCGAACCCGCCGCCGTTGCTTTCATCGAGCGCCGCGGCGCCGGCCTGTCCCCGGCCGCACGCGCCAGCATCGTCAAGGAAGCGCTGGCCGTGCTGACCGACCCCGCGTTCGCGCCCATCTTCAGTCCCGACAGCCGCGCGGAAGTCGCCATTGCGGCAACGTTGCCGCGGCCGGCTGGCACCGGCCCTGCGCTCAAGCTCAACGGCCAGATCGATCGGCTCGCTGTCCTGGAACGCGAGGTCCTGGTGGTCGATTACAAGACCAACAGGCCGCCGCCGTTGCTGGTCGAAGCCGTGGCACCCGCTTACCTCTACCAGCTCGCTGCCTACGTCCTGGCGCTTGGCGAGATCTATCCTGGCAAACAGATCCGCGCGGCTCTGCTGTGGACGGACGGAGCCCGCCTGATGGAGATCTCCGATGCCGTGATCCAGACTTTTATCCGTCAGTTGTGGGACTTAGACCCTGCCAGTCTTGACGCCCCGTGAGGCAATTCCTACCTATGCTGCGACCAGTTAAGGGCCTGTACGAGACGTCTGGCCCGGTGAGATAATGAGGGGTGCTCATTTTGAGGCCCCACCAGGAGAACCAGCATGGCCAACGCCGTTACCGATGCAAGCTTCGAGCAGGAAGTTCTGAAATCCAGCGAGCCTGTTCTCGTTGATTTCCATGCGCAATGGTGCGGCCCCTGCAAGGCCATGGCGCCTGCGCTCGATCAGGTGGCTGCAGAACTCAAGGGGAAGGTCAAGGTCGTCAAAGTCGACGTTGATGAAAACCCCAAAGTGACGGGTACCTATGGCATTCGGGCGATGCCCACACTGCTCCTCTTCAAGGGCGGCAAGGTTGCTGCCCAGCACACGGGCGCCATCGTCCAGAAGAAGAAGCTTGAGGACTGGATCACGCAGAGCGTGACCGCCTGACCGGCTCCGGACACCGTTCCAGAAGACGCTTGTTTTCAGATTTGAGTGAGTGAAGGCCTGCACGCCACAAACGCGCAGGCCTTCATTTTTGGCATCACGTCTGGAGCCGTGTTCGTTTCCGCGATTCGCGGCTCCGATCGTTTATAAAACGGGCGGATGCTCGGCGCCGGTCGGTGGAGGCCCGATGCGATCAAGCAGATCATACTCGGCGTCCGTGAACACGCGCGAGCGCGTCAGGAAACGCACGCCTTCGGGGCTCTCCACCGAAAAGCCCGAGCCACGGCCCGGCACCACGTCGATGATCAGCGCCGTGTGTTGCCAGTACTCGAACTGCGACTTGCCCATGTAGAAGGGCTGTCCCGCAAGCTCGCCCATGTAGACATCCTGCGCACCGACTTTGAACTCGCCGCGCGGGTAGCACATGGGAGCCGAGCCATCGCAACAGCCGCCTGACTGGTGAAACAGCAAAGGCCCGTGAATGCCGACCAGCTTCGCGACGAGCTTGTCTGTTTCCGGTGTCGAGCTGACGCGCTCAACAGTATTAGGACTCATTGCAACACCTGTTTGATGGATCATGTTTGTCGTGTCCGGCTTTGCGCAGCGTGAAGCGCTGACCAGGCCCGGCGGCAATCGAAAAACCTATGGCAGGTCCCTGGGCCACATCCAAGATATAGGTGGAGGCCGTATTACGCCAAGTGCCATCGCGATCCTCCATCTCGTAAACCTGAACGCCTTCCACTTCGCCGAGAAGATGATCGCGAGCCCCGATGCGCAAAGCGCCGGCTGGAAGGCAGATGGGAAACAGCCGCCCGCCAACACGCCCGCCGCTGGTGTGCAAAATCAGCGGACCATAGGCTTCCAGCGCGCGGATAATGGCGTTACGCGCTTCGAGCGTTGCTGAGATCCGTGCAAGCGTCATCGGCCGGTCTTCCTATGAGAGACTTTAGAGAACGTGAGCCGCTCCGCAACCCGCAATCCGTGGCGCCGAACGTCATGTAGGCACCTTGCTGCCATCCGGCACGACGATGGCGAATATGTCGGCAAGTGCTGCAAGAGCCGCCTCGTGCACCTCCTGCGCCGGCAGATCGCCGCCGATGGGGTTTGGCAGTGAGCGCGTCGCCGTCGCCGACGCCACGACAGTGGGACGGTAACCCAGATTAAACGCTGCCCGCGATGTAGAGTTCACGCAGACATGCGTCATGAACCCAGCGATCACGAGATCTGTCACGCCCAGACGCTTCAGTTCCGCGTCGAGGTCGGTCTTCTCGAAGGAACTGGGGTAGGCCTTGATGATGACCTTTTCGCCGGCCCTGGGGGCAACAACGTCCGCAATGCTGCCGATGTGCGCCTTCGTATCGTAGGGCGAGCCGGGGCCGGCATCGTGCTGAATGTGAATGACAGGCGCACCAGCATCGCGCGCGCGAGCCAGAAGCGCGGCGCACTCCTTCAATGCCGGCTCGACGCCTTCGAGCTGCATGACGCCTTCGCGATAGGTGTTCTGGCAGTCGATCAGGATCAGCGCCGATTTGGAGAGGGGCTGTGGTTCGGTCGGAAGCTGCAGTAGCGACCGCAAAGTGGGCCGTGCCGGCATCGGCTTGGTCTCCGCTCAAGTAGTTCTGGATTCTCGATATCTATGTAGAATGATGCGAAAGGGGGCGGCCCCTTGATGAGAGCCGCCCCCGATCAGTTTACCCGGACGTCACTGGCAGGCATCAGAAGAAGCCGAGCGCCTTCGGGCTGTAGGAGACCAGCATGTTCTTGGTCTGCTGATAGTGATCGAGCATCATCTTGTGCGTTTCGCGGCCGATGCCCGACTGCTTGTAGCCACCGAACGCGGCGTGCGCGGGGTACAAGTGATAGCAGTTGGTCCACACGCGGCCGGCCTGGATCTCGCGGCCGAAGCGATAGGCGCGCGTTCCGTTGCGGCTCCATACGCCAGCGCCCAGGCCGTACAGCGTGTCGTTGGCGATCTTCAGTGCTTCCTCAGGCGTATCGAACGTCGTCACCGAGAGGACCGGTCCGAAGATCTCTTCCTGGAAGATGCGCATCTTGTTGTTGCCTTCCAGAACGGTCGGCGTGACGTAGAAGCCGCCGGCCAGCTCACCGCCAAGGTTGGCGCGCGTGCCGCCGGTCAGAACGCGAGCACCCTCGTTCTTGCCGATGTCGATATACGAGAGGATCTTTTCCATCTGATCGTTGGAAGCCTGCGCACCGATCATGGTGGTCGCGTCCATCGGATGGCCCTGCTTCACCTTCTGCACGCGAGCAATCGCACGGTCCATGAACTTTTCGTAGATCGATTTCTGCACGAGCGCGCGCGACGGGCAGGTGCAGACTTCACCCTGGTTCAGCGCAAACATGGTGAAGCCTTCGAGCGCCTTGTCGAAAAACTCGTCGTCGGCATCCATGACGTCGGCAAAGAAGATATTCGGGCTCTTGCCGCCGAGTTCCAGTGTGCACGGGATGATGTTCTCCGATGCGTACTGCATGATGAGACGGCCCGTGGTCGTCTCACCCGTGAACGCGATCTTGGAGATGCGCTTGTTCTGGGCGAGCGGCTTGCCAGCCTCGATGCCGAAGCCGTTTACGACGTTGATGACGCCTTCGGGGATCAAGTCGCCGATGATATCCATCAGCACCATGATGCTCAACGGGGTCTGTTCGGCCGGCTTCAGGACAATACAGTTGCCGGCGGCCATGGCGGGTGCCAGCTTCCACACAGCCATCAGCAGCGGGAAGTTCCAGGGAATGATCTGGCCAACGACGCCGAGCGGCTCGTGGAAGTGATAGGCTACCGTATCGTGGTCGATCTCGGAGATGGTACCTTCCTGCGCGCGCACGCAGCCCGCGAAGTAACGGAAGTGGTCGATGGCGAGCGGGAGGTCGGCGTGGGTCGTCTCGCGGATCGGCTTGCCGTTGTCGATGGTCTCGACGAGGGCCAGAATGTCGAGGTTCTGCTCCATGCGATCAGCAATCTTGAGCAGAACGGCCGAGCGCTGCGCGGGCGAGGTGCGGCCCCAGGCTTCGCGAGCCTTGTGCGCAGCATCAAGCGCAAGCTCGATGTCTTCCGCAGTCGAACGTGCGATCTCGCAGACATTCTGCCCGGTGATCGGAGTAATATTCTGGAAATACTGACCGCGAACTGGAGCGACCCATTTGCCGCCGATGAAGTTCTCGTAGCGAGGCTTGATGACCTGCTTGGCGTTCAGCTTATCCATTGCAACGTGTTGCATGCGTTTCTCTCCTTTATTAAGCCTTGTGAGCGGCCTTCGTAAGGCGGGCCGGCATTGCCAATATGTTCTTTGGGGCGGATGGCCCCAGTCATACTCCTTCCCGTTCACTCCTGCCAGCCAGGGGAGCCTTGGATAGTCTGGTTCTTTAGTCGAAAGGTGTACACCTCGCGCACGCGAGCGGTGTTCAGGTTATCGTGAGCGACGAAGGCAACAGCGAGATGTTTCAACGTTAAACGCTCGTACCGGCGGTCGCTGGCACGCAGAATATCTGGCCGGGACATCCATCTGTTGGCAGCCTGATCAGTTCGACTGCGCGGTGGTGCCTTCCTGCATTGCGAGGACCTGGCCGGCCAGATAAAGCGAACCACAGATCAGCACACGCTTTTCGCCATCGTGCAGCGCCGCAATGGTCTCCAACGCCTCTCTGACGCCTGGACGGTCGGTCGCATTGAGACCGGCGTTGCGAGCAATTTCAGCGAGACCTTCCTGCGAATGCGGGGCTTCATGCGCGCCAGAAATTGGCACCGTGTAGATTGCACGAACGAGCCCGCGGAATGGCGCCAGGAAGCCCAGCGCATCTTTCTGGCCCATCATGCCAACGACAAGGTAGGTCGGCTTGGGCGCTTTGTCCTCCAGGCTGGCCAGGGTGTCGGCGAGCATATCGCCTGCTGCCGGATTATGCCCGCCATCGAGCCACAACTCGCACTCCGGCCCCACGATGGCAGGCAGCAAACCTGACGTGAGGCGTTGCATGCGGGCAGGCCACTCCACGGTGCGCAAGCCCTTTTCGATTGCCGCTTCATGGAGAGCGAGATCGGGATGCTCCGCAGACAGGCACAGAACAGCGGCGACCGCCGTTCCTGCGTTCGAAATCTGATGGCGTCCGACAAGAGCGGGCAACGGCAGATCCAGCAGATGATCTTCGCGCTGGACGACAAGCCGCCCGTTTTGCTCGTAGGCATCATAGTCACGCCCGCAAACGATCAGCCGCGCGCCGACCACTTTGGCCCGGGCCTCGATGACCTTCAAGACTTCGTCGTCCTGCGGGCCCAGTACGCCTGTGACGCCCGGCTTCAGAATGCCCGCTTTTTCGCCAGCGATTTTCCCCAGCGTGGGTCCGAGCTTCTCCGCATGATCCATGGAGATCGGCGTGATGATGGTCAGCGCCGGCTTCTTGACCACGTTGGAGGCGTCCAGCCGGCCGCCGAGCCCCACCTCCAGCAGCAGAACATCAGCAGGCGTTTCCGCAAACGCCAGAAATGCCGCGGCCGTTGTGATCTCAAACTGAGTGATGTCGTCGCCATCGTTGACCGCGTCGACACGCATGAGCACATCGACAAGAGCGTCTTCTCCAATCGGCCTCGACGTGCCGTCGGGACCTGCCAGGCGAATACGCTCATGAAAGCGCACCAAGTGGGGCGATGTATAGACGTGGACGCGCCTGCCTGCGGCCTCCAGCATGGCCCTGAGATAAGCGCACACCGAGCCCTTGCCGTTGGTGCCGGCGACATGGATGACGGGAGGCAGGAGATCCTCGGGATGACCGAGCTTGCCGAGCAGCCTTTCTACGCGTCCCAGCGACAAATCGATCAGCTTAGGATGAAAGAGCTTCATCTGCGCCAACAGCGCGTCGCTCGTCGGCCGTTCGAGTTTGATCGCCATCAGGCTAAGCCTTACCGCTCGCGGATCGTTGGAGACATGGCGTCTCACGCGCTCCTGGAAGCATCCTTCGGCGCGATATGATGGGTGCCGGCGGCATCACTCTCGCGCTTGGCTTTGTCGGTGCGCGGTTCGAACCGCTG
>WBZU01003515.1_pt1 | contig 10224 bp, 11 predicted proteins | sample 5204311 | NCBI WGS metagenome assembly WBZU01 (sample SAMN12344359, study PRJNA552823) | activated sludge metagenome | biome: Activated sludge suspended growth; feature: Nitrification reactor; material: Wastewater; isolation source: activated sludge from nitrification reactor of wastewater... | reverse complement strand
GATAAAGAATTTATCTCACTTTGAAGAATACCTGACAACTGTGTTAATTGGGCAGTTGAAGCACCACCAATACTACCTGAAAGTGTATTGATCTCACTTTGTAAATAATTAATATCAGCAGTAGTTGGGCCAGATACTGTAACATTTACAGTTGATGGACCTGAAGAGGACGCTGTTACATTAGTCCCTACAAAATTTAGTGTTAACGCATTAGCGTTTATTAAAGTTCCTTCATCTCTTACTGCAACACCAGAACCTCCTCCACCTCCACCAATAGTTATATCTGATAGTGTTCTTCCTATATACCAAAAAGCATCTACAGATATTGGGTCTGCCCAAGCATCAGTTGTTGCATTTCTTTCTATAGAAATATAAGCATTTTTCCAATCTACAGTAGTATATTTGTATAAATCACCATCAAATATCTCGTTCATCCCATTATAATAGAAAATAGGAGCATAGTTATTGCCGTATTTCTTTGGATGAATAAGATTGGTAATGCCTGATAGATAATAAGTTCTAAACTTATCGCCTGAAGTAACATCAGGTGTTAATTGAATAAGTCCAGATGCTACTATAAAAGAAGCAAGTGGAATTGATGGGTCATTATAAGTAATCTCATCTACAAACACATCAGTAGCATCAATAAGATGGTTAAAACTATTTTGTTCCTCAAAATTACTTTTGTCGGTATCAGTAAAACCAATAGATTGACTTGCTTTATATGCTGCGTCTAATTGTGTCTGTTGTGAGATTGAATTTGACATTACTTTCTACAGTTTAACTTTACTTACTGACTTTTCTTTGGTATAATTTAAGTTAAAATTAATCTATATTGAAGAGATACTTATTGATAAGAAGCAATCCAATTAATAAACGAGATACGCTCTATTCCCACAGTTTGTGAAGTATTCGCAGGATATGTAATTCTCATAATTGCTTGGTGACCTGAGTGAGCAGTACTAAATCTTTCAAAAGTTGTTTCAATTATCCCTGGTCCAAGCCTATTTACTCCAAGTAAAATACCTTCTCCATCACCACCGTTGAACCCTCTTGCTTTGAATTTCTTATTCAGGCTCATCCATCCAGTTTGACCTGGAAGTTTTAAATCAATAGAAAATATATTGTTTGTTAACATATCTTCTGTTAAATCTTGTTCACACATTTTAAGAAATATGTAAGCATTTGATTTTGGTCTATCTCCTCTTGTAGCAAATATTCTATAGTAAAACTGTGGGTCTGCACTAAATTCATTTAATTGATATTGAAGACAAGCGGAATTTGAACTTGAATTAAAATTTGATACCAACGCAGGAGAAGAGAATAGATTCTCTGTATAATTATTAACTACAGGTATGGTTATAGGCGCATTATAATCTCCTGGATTAACTCTATAAATAGTTTGACAGAAAAATTCACTTTGTAAATTAGATATTGGCACGGTTAATACTCTTGGTTTGCTTTTTTCAATTGCAAATGCTCCACTACCTATCTTATCCCATCTTCTCAAAAAGCCTTCATACCAAAATTCATCTGTTAACATATTTATGAAATACATTATAGCAGATGTTTTTAAATCATTGATAATCCACATTCTTCTTAAATCATATAACCAATTTTCCCATTCGTCTGTAAATAATTGCTCTGGATATTTATCATCCCTAACTATTTTAGTTATTAAAGGCTCTAATTCATCAAGTGACATTACGGTCGCCATAAGATAATGAGTTTCAAGATTATTTGTTATCGCCTGGTCATACATAATTGTTTCACCAGGTATCATTGCTTTTTCTAATGCCCTGTTTGCTTCTTCCTTTGTCATAGGAATATAAAATACATTTGGTTTTGGAAGTGCTTGTACTGTTCTTTCAAGTCTTTTGACTTCTTCTATTCTTCTTTCTCTTTCTTCTTTTGGGACAGTAGAACCAACCTCGTTTAATATTCCTTCCTGTGTTACTTGAAAACCTTCCGCAAGGATTTCTTTTTTAGGGCGTCCAAAAGTAATCCCTTTGAATATATAGTTTGGCACATAAACACTATCAAGTAATTTTTTTATACTTTCAAGTATTTCACTTGAATGTTTGATTGCTGTTGTTTTGAAACGGGTTAAAAGGTTATTTGTTTTCTTGTTTGATACTTCTATTGCTTTTGAAAATATATCAGGTATGTCATTGTGCTCATCTAAATTCAGTTTCATTTAGATTAACTTTGTCGCTAATCATTTTTTCCCAAAAAAAAAAGGCAGGGACTTTGCCCTGCCTTATTTATTTTAACTTCTCATATACTTGCTCGCCATTTAGCAAGAAAATATATAATTGGTAAACTCACAATGAGAAATAGAATTATTAATAGAGTTTCCATTTTGTTCTCCTATCTATCCAAACTTAACCATTTTCAAATAAACAATGTTATGAATTTTTTTACATTCATCACACCATTCTTCTACATATTCTGTGTCTGCTACCTGCGTATCATTGAATTTGCCATCTTGTATTACTGTAACGGCATCTTGGTTTTCAATTGCTTGTAGATTTTTAATCAACTCTTTAACTGTCATAATTTATCTCCTATAAAGACCATTTGCTACATCAAGAGCCATACGCCCATAACTTGAACTTGTGGCAGATGCCTTTTCACTTTCTTTAGTGACCATATCAACAATATGAAGCATAATTATTTTCATTTGCTTTCTTGTGATTACTTCATCTGGTTCGTCATCAAGCCATTCAATCAAGTCTTCTGGTTTTATTTTTTTCTTAACTCTTAATTGTTTCATTTTTGGTCAGTTCCCCACAACATATATATTATACCATATCTACAATAATTTGCAAGTCATAATTCAATAAGTAAATATAGTTAATTTTATCTACTATTTGCCAAAAGAGATAAAAGATAGTAGTAATGGAAATTGCAGGAATATTGATAATCTCAGGAGAAATAGTTTATAACCCATTCAACCCACAGGCAAATTTATTTGCTCTTTCTAATCCTGCTGGTCAAAAAATGTTCTCAGTCTCTCCTGTTGGCAATGTTTATGTAAGTGGTGATCTGTATGTAGTTGGAACAACAGATACTAATTAAGATTTTTTATCATCAAAACTATGAAAACTTGCTTTTCTATCAACCTTCATTCTATCTCTTTCAATTTCTGTTGCAATTAATGCTTTTCTTCTTCCAATTCTTCCTCTTGGATAACCAAGCCATTCCTGCCATTCTTTGATTTCATTACCAAGTTTATAATTCATTAATTCAATACCAATAGCCATTTCAGTAACCGCTCCAGTTGACTTACCCCAACCTGGCAACATAGCAAAACCGGAACAGGTAAGCATAAAATCAATATCATTGGTCATAAATTCTGACCAAGTTTTTTTTATTAATTCAGGAGAACCCTTTGGGTCTTGCCCAAACATTTTTTGAATTTTTCTTGACATCCCTGTTTCCATATGATATGGATTTACTACTTGAAAACCATTAGCAGCAAAATAATCTCCCACTTCTTTAAATGATTTCATATTAAGCCCAATGTATCCAGTTATTGGTCCAGAAATATAAAGTCTTTTTGGTCTAACGTGTTTAGTTGGATGCAATCCTTCACTCGCTATATAATTTCTTAAACCTTTCACAATTCTTAAAATACCTGCTCTCTTACCAGTATCCATTTTAGAAGCATTAAATAATTTTTCTATTTCTTCTTCATTATGCAATTTTACTTCGTCTAAATCTGTATTTGAAGGAGCACTCCTAAATACTTTATTAATACCAATATATTTATCAAATCCTTCCTTTCTACTTATTGATTCAATTAAGTCTTTCAGTTTCATTATTAGTTATCTTTATTGACGATACAAGTTTGCCAAAATTTTCATCTGTTCTTTTCTCTGTTTTTCAGCATTTTTTGTTTTTTGAGCATTTTCTTTTTGAAGATTTTTTTGATACTGTTCTATTCTATCGGTAATAGGCTTGACAGCAATTTGACGAAATTTCATTAAAAGTTTTCCACGGATTTCTGGATTTTTATTTACCCTTTTTTCATCATATAAAGAATCTATTTTTTCTTCTCCTAAAACATAAAGAGCAAAAACTTCTGCAAAGTCTTCCCTATCGTTGCTTTCACCTGCATACTTAGTAGCGAATTCGTGTTTTTCTCTAAACTTTCTTGATTTATAATAATGTTTCCATTCTTCTGCCTGCTTGCTACTTAAACATTCGTAATAAAATTTGTGTCCTACTTCGTGAACAAAAGTATGAATATTGTGATTCTTTGCGAATACATTTATGATGAAATCACCTTGTTCCCAAATGCCATCCTTATCATCGTCTTCTTGTTGATACATAGCAGCGTATTCATTATATTTATCTGCTACTAATCTTATAACAGTTTTACTTGCGTCTCCATCAGGAGTACCTGTAAATATAAAACTTAAACCCTTAGAAGAAATTGCTTTTACACCTTCAAGTATTATTTCTAATGTTTTTCTCACTTCCTTATAAAGATGATGTCTTTTCTTTTCATCTAATTTATGATATGTTAATGGAGGTTGAATTTCAAAATTACCAAAGTCATATCTCTTTGCTTTAATTGAATCTGGTTCATCATCAGGGTCGGGGATTAATCCAAGAGTTTGCTTATATTTCTTATCTAATTTTTTATAATCTGTTGCAATAATATAATTACTTGCTAAATTGGCATTAGCGACTTCCTCATTGATGAGATATTTGATAAACTTCACATAGATTATCTTTTGACGGTAAACCCTAATCGTCTAAGAAATATCTTAATTTTCAAAATCCATCCCTCTGTTTTATAGTTTACTTCCTGTAGAATTTTATCAATGATTGGCTTCTTGAAGTAAAGTATATTACTTCTTTCAATAAGACAGGCATATTTAGCCGCCTCGTATATAGGATTGCGAGCATATATTGACGCTTCTGCATTTAAAGTCTGTGCTCTTTCTTCTACCTCTGGTTTAATTTCATCAGGAACATATTTAAGAGACATTTGATTTTGATTAATTGCAATCAAGCAAAGTTCTTTATTTATAACATTTTTATCTATAAACCTTAGAGCAGAACCTTTTGACTTTACTGCAAGTACACAATAATTGTAATATTCTGGCGAATCTTTTTTTACAAATTCTATTGCTTCACCATTATTTTTAAGAGCAGCTTTTATTACTTTTTTAGAAGGATTTTGGCAATATTCAAGAGCAAGGCCATCTATTCCTACAGCCTTTAATTGGTAAGTTTCATTACCATTAAGAAAGAAAATTAAAGATGGGTCTTGTTTTAATGCTTCATAAGCAATTGCTCTTGTATGTAATCTTGTAGGTAAAAACTCTACGACTTCTGGATTCTTTTTTACTAATTGTAAAACATAAGTATGAGTAAGAAATTTATCCTGAACGAATTGAACATTATCTAAACTTAAGTAAACTGCCCGTTTTACAAATTTCTCATCCTGATATTCGCATTTTTGAAAATCTTCAGGATTTTTTTCAATTGCAAGATAACAGAATTGCCTGTCTTTCCAGTTTTCTTCTACTTTTTGAACGAGAGGAAGTTTTTCTTTTGCTTTTACTACTTTTACCATTGCACCATTTTACAATAGTAAAAGTAAAAAGTCAATTAATAACCACCTATAATTTCTCTAATATAATCATTATTTATGTTATAATTTTTATATTTGTCATATAAAGGTCCATCAAAGCGAGTAGAACTATCGGCTTTCTTCTTATTCATATTTTTTATGAATTTTTCAAAATCTTTTAATTCATCTTCATCAATTAATGGTGCAATTACATTATTAAATTCCCGATGAATTTCTTTATTGTTAGAAATGATATTTGAAATCAAATCATCAAAATGTTTTTCAGATGCTCCAATATCATTTATGTAATTCTCATGTTCCTTTGAATTTCTATATTCAGGATTATCTTTGAATATGTTATCAAGTCTTCTTTTAACAGCAGTGATTTGAGTTTCTTTATTAGTTCTTGCAAGAACACTTCTAATGTCTCTTAGTTCTTCTGTAACTTCTGCATCGTCAATTATACTTGCAAATTCGCCAATGTAATTCATTAAAATATATTTTTTATAATTAACACCAATTTCTTTACCATAATAAATATAATCCTTTGGTCCAATACCTGTTTGTTTTAATGTCTTCATCATTAAAGCTGCAGTTTCATCAATAAACTCAAGTTTCTTTTTAGATGATTTAATATCTATAATTTTATTATAAGTATTATTCAATTCAAACCCAAGAGTATTAAAATTTCTTCTTACAGGTGAAGCAGCTCCATATTTTTGAGAATTTTTTGTTATAAAATCATCAAGTTTTTGATAGTACTTATTAGATACATCTTTAAAATGTTCTAAATATATTTTTGTGTCTCTGATACTCTCTGTAAAGTTTGCAAAATCTTCTTGATGAGCAGACATATACCTATTTTGAAGAGGAGAGAACCAATCAACTTCTTTAGCGTCTCCTGTGTCTCTGTCTATACTGAATCTCTGTCTGTCATTTTCTGCATCCAACTCATTTTTAATTTCTCCAAAATGCTCATCTGCACCCATTTTTTTATTCATATAATCTTTATAGTAAGAATCAATAGCAAAAAGATATTTTAGAATTTGAGCAGTTGCCTCAACATCATTTTTAGCAGTATGCCAATTTAAGTTTGGAATTCTATAATGTTGTGCAAGAGTTCCCATCCTTGCATTTCCTGTTGGGTGAAATTTAAATACATCCTGTAAATATTTACCATCCTGAGTTTTTTCAAATTTCTTTTTATTATATAGATATAATAAATAAGAATAACGATAGGCATAATATCTTGTGATTTGAGCAGTGTCAATAAATTTCATATCTTCATATACTTTATTTGCTCTTGTAAAAGCCTGTCTAACCATTTTATAATCATATGGAAAATTATGTGCAACAAGGACAGGAGTTCCTTTCTTCACTGCTGTTACTTTATGGATAAAATTTAAAAAGTTATGGACCATAGAAGATTCATCAGGTTCGTGTGTTCCTGCTTTTATTTGTCCATATTTAGTCATTTTGAGAATTGATTTAATATTCTCGCCTCTCATAAGAGGTTTAATAATTCCATAAATTTGTTTAAGAAGAACTTTATCTTCGTCAGAGTAATTTTCGCCATTAAATTCTGCTTTCTTATTAAAATGTCCTTTTATCTTGTTGAATATCATCATCATTAAATTATGTGTTAATTCACTTTCCCCATAATCTTTAACCTTTTCATCACCAAGATGCTGTTCAATATCAGAAAGAATTTTATCAAATTCTTCTTTAGCCAATCCTATTTTATGAAGACTGTTATAAGTTCTATCAATAAATATTTGAGGATTTTTTTCTTCAGGTAATTGAACAGTTGCGTGGTACTCGTCAATTTTATTAAATTCTTTATCATAAGCAAGACAAGCAATTTCAGTAATCACATCATCGTGTGTCATATTAAGTCCTGTTGTTTCAGTGTCAAATACAAAGAATATTACATTGTCAGGAATTTTCCCTATGATTGTATCATTGTACAAACCTTTTTCTATTCTGCCTTCAATATATTGTTTAAGATTTTTTGTAATTTCTTCGCCAAACGACTCGCCAAGTTTATCTGGAATGTTAGACATTTTTGTTTTAGGCACAACTTTTTTAGGCGTTTTCTTAACGGCTTTTTTTGCAATTTTCTTTTTAACAATAGGAACATCAAGTTTTTTCTTTGCTTCATTAAGAATTTCTAAAATCATACATTCCCCTCTTCTTTAACATATGTGCTTTGTCTGTATTCAATCGCAATTTTCCCTTCTCTTGGAATGAACATAATTGAAGTATCGCAAAAGTATTTTTTACCTCTTTCAAAATCAAAATTTACTTTGTAACCATCACCGTGTCTTTTAATTCTCATAGTTACCACATTTTCTAATTTAATTCCTTCAATATTTGCTTCTCTTCTATAGATACCTTTCTCTTTTGATTTAGCATAACTTCTAAATTCTGAGTTTTCAACTCCCTTTAAAATTGTTTGAAAAAGTGATACAAAATTTTGAACTGTTCTGTCTCTGTTAGCCTGTAATTTAAATATGAAATAATCAAGTACATTTTTAGAAATGTTATCTGCTACTTTAATTTCTTCATCAGTAGCATCGTCTCTTTTATTAACCATTTTTTTAAAATCAGGAAATGTTTGTAAAAATTCATCTCTTGCTGCTTTATCAGCACCTGGTTCGTTGTATCTATTGGCATCAAATTCATTATGTGCAAGAAACCAGAATGCGTATGGACGGGCTTTTAAGCCTGTAACATAATCCATACCTTCACTATATAATTTTAACGAAACATTATGCAATGCAGGAGTTTCTTCACCTTCAGAGCCTTCAATATTTTTACTCATATAAAGAAACGAAATATCAGCCTTCACCATAGCAGATGTGTATTCACCTGCGTGTACAATAGCAATTAATTTAACACTTTCTTTTTTAAATACTGCAAGAATGTCATTAACAATTTCAACCATTTTAGGAGTTGCTGTTTCATTGTCTGGTTCTAAACCAAATAATTCCTCAAATGCTTTTTTATTTAAATCATTTTTGATTAATCCGTGCAGGTCAAGAAGTTCTTTTCTTTTTGACATATAAAAAGCCATCATATTAGAAGATGAACTTTTAATTTCTGCATCAGACATTTTTTTAACTACACTATGAGCAGCTTTTGCACCAATCAAATCGTTACTTAAACTTTCTTTTAATGATTGAAATGTTGTAAATGTGTTTGCTCCTGTTCTCTTTAAAACAGGAACATTTGCTATTTGTGAAGCATATATTGTGATTGCATATTCAAAAAGAAAACCAAGATTTAGCCTGAACTTGTCTTCATTTGGGTCACTTGCTTCTTCTAATGATAATTCTTTAGTAAAGATTTGAGCAATTTTACTCAAATCGCCACTTGTGATTTTTACAGTTCCATATTTTTTACTATTGTCAATACGGGAAGAAAAAATGTCTACTATTTTTTGTTTTAATTTAAGAAATAAGACTTTTACTTTAGAGGCAAATCTTTTTATATGATGTACTATATTGACTTCGTTTAATATCACATTTTTATCTTTGTAAATCTATTAGATTTAATGGTTAAAGAAGGAAAAATAATGCCAATTTCGCCTTAACTGCATAACCGATAAATAAAAACGCGGACGCCCCGAATCCCATCCAAAAACTATTCCAATCAAATCTCCTTGAAACGCTCTCAACATCAATTATAGTACTCCATTTAACATCATCAATAGACATTGAAATTTTAAATGTAGTGCTGTTTAGTCTTTCTGTTGAGACAGTTGGGGCCGTTTCGTGTAATCTTCTCATCTTTGCTCTTAAATTTAATAATTCTTCATTACTTATTACTACTGTTGCAGTAATTGCCAAATCTTCATTTGCTTTTATTCTTACTTCATAAGTATTTTCTGTCATTCTTGTTACAGTAATAGTTTTTTTAAGTGCCTGTTCATCTTTAGTTAAAGCAAGTAAATCTATGTATTTTTGGGAATAGCCAAAAATCATTTGGAATTCTTCGGGAGTTAATTCAAGAGCAACTGCACCATTCTTATCATATATTACGACTCTTGAAGCATTTGCCAAATGTGGAGACGCTACAGGTTGTGGAGTGGTTATCTGTGGTGTTGTACAAGAGAAAAGAGTAAATAGTAGAATTAAAAGAAATTTTTTCATTTATATAATGCCTTTATTTTGTCTGCCACAATTTTGAATTTATCAATATCATCTTGAACATTTGCACTATTGTTAATGTCATTAACCTGAACATTCCATCCAGTATTCTCATCTTTATATTGAACAGAATTGTTTGTGCTGTTTCTTGCATCTATAGTTGCTCTTCTACCGAAAAAACTCGTATACAGAAAATATGCAATAGTAACTACTATTACTAGTGGTAAGCAAAACCATACACCAAATTTTACAAGTGTTCCTTTAACCCCTCCACTGTCCATAACAAGTTTGATGTTATCAAGAGTACCTCCTCCTGTTTTTGAAGGAGTCGGTGTGGCTTGTTCTGCGCCAGAAGTAGTTTCGTATGATATTTTTGGAGTGTCAGACATTTCTTTTATCTTATTCCAAATTGCTTCATTACGGCAATCAATTTTTTATCATTTATGAAATTTTTATTCTCATTAAGAAATTTCTTTGCTTCTG
>WBZU01003513.1_pt1 | contig 10227 bp, 8 predicted proteins | sample 5204311 | NCBI WGS metagenome assembly WBZU01 (sample SAMN12344359, study PRJNA552823) | activated sludge metagenome | biome: Activated sludge suspended growth; feature: Nitrification reactor; material: Wastewater; isolation source: activated sludge from nitrification reactor of wastewater treatment... | reverse complement strand
GGCGCTCAAGCGGATCCGCAAGATCGACGGCACCAACCGGTGGATCCCCGACTTCCTCTCGCTGCAGACGGCGGTCGAGAACAGCCTCAAGGACCAGACCTACAACACCCCCGCGCTGGCGACGCTGATCCTGCTGGCCGAGCAGGTCGACTGGATGCTCGACGGCGGCGGCCTCGACGGGATGGTCGCCCGCACCACCGCCTCGTCGGACCACCTGTACGGCTGGGCCGAGGCCTCGTCCTTCGCCACACCGTTCGTCACGGACGTCAAGAACCGCTCGCTCGTCGTTGGCACCATCGACTTCGACGAGTCCGTCGACGCCGCCGCGGTGGCCGCCACGCTGCGCGCCAACGGCATCGTCGACACCGAGCCGTACCGCAAGCTCGGGCGCAACCAGCTGCGCGTCGCGATGTTCCCCGCCGTCGACCCGCAGGACGTGCAGGCGCTGACCGCCTGCATCGACTGGGTCGTCGAACACCAGCCCACCACCACGGAGTCCGCCCAGTGAGCCCCCGCCCGAAGGTCCTCGTCGCCGAGAAGATCGGCGACTCCGGCGTCAATCTGCTGCAGGAGCACTTCGACGTCGACCTCGGCGTCGGCTGGGACCGGGACGAGCTGGCCCAGAAGATCGGCGGCTACGACGGGATCCTCATCCGCTCGGCCACCAAGCTCGACGCCGAGATGCTCGAGCACGCCACCAACCTCAAGGCGGTCGGCCGCGCCGGCGTCGGCGTCGACAACGTCGACGTCCCCGTCGCCACCAAGCGCGGCATCATCGTCGCCAACGCCCCGCAGTCCAACGTGGTGACGGCCGCCGAGCACACGATGGCGCTGCTGCTGGCCATGGCCCGCAACGTCCCGCAGGCGCACGGCGCGCTGAAGGAGGGGCGGTGGGATCGGTCCAAGTACTCCGGCGTGGAGCTGATGGACAAGACCCTGGGCATCCTGGGCTTCGGCCGCATCGGCCAGCTCGTCGCCCAGCGCGCGCAGGGCTTCGGCATGCGCGTCCTGGCCTACGACCCGTTCGTCGGCGCGGAGAAGTACCGCGACCTCGGCGTCGAGAAGGCCGACTCCTCCGAGGACGTCTATGCCCAGGCCGACTTCATCACCGTGCACCTGCCCAAGACCCCCGAGACCGAGGGCTGGCTCAACGCCGCGGCGTTCGCCCAGATGAGGGACGGCGTGCGCATCCTCAACGTCGCCCGCGGCCCGCTCATCGTCGAGGCGGACCTCGAGGCCGCGCTCACGTCGGGCAAGGTCGGCGGCGCCGCGCTGGACGTGTTCAGCAGCGAGCCGATGACCGAGAGCCCGCTATTCGCCTTCCCCAACGTGATCGTCACCCCGCACCTGGGCGCCTCGACCGCCGAGGCCACCGATCGCGCGGGGTACCAGGCTGCCGAGCAGGTGGTGGCCGCCCTCACCGGCGGCCCCGTGACCAGCGCGGTCAACGTCCCCGCCATCGCGTCGGAGGACATGGAGGTGCTCGGGCCGTTCCTGCCGCTCAGCCGCCACCTCGGCAAGCTCGCCGTCAACCTCGCGGCCGGCTCGATCGACCGCATCGAGGTGTCGTTCATGGGCCGCGTCGCCGAGCGCGACACGCGGGCGCTCACCACCGCGGTGCTGCTCGGGGCCCTGTCCGGCCACACCGAGGACGAGGTCAACGCCGTCAACGCCCCCTCGCTGGCCGAGGAGCGGGGCATCGACATCGTCGAGTCCAAGAGCACCACCGCCCGCGACTTCGCGGATCTGGTGCGGGTGACCGTCGTATCGGGCGAGGACCGCAGCAGCGTGGTCGGCACCGTGGTCGGCCATCGCAACCGCCCGCATCTCCTGGAGGCGTGGGGCCAGCGCTTCAACCTGCAGCTGGAGGATCACATCGCGATCTTCCGCTACCGGGACGTCCCCGGCATGATCGGCAAGGTCGGGACGATCTTCGGCGAGCACGGGGTCAACATCAACGGCTCCGCCGTCGGTCGCGTGCCGGACGACAAGGACCGCGGCCTGGCCGCGATGGTCGTGACGACCGACGAGGCGGTGCCGCGTGCCGTCATCGACGAGATCGTCGCGCTGGACGCCATCGCCGACGGCCGCGCTGTCGACCTGTAGACGACACCGCGTCCGCTGCTTGCGTTTCCTCCTCCCACCCGCATAAGGTGTGCCCGCCGGTCCAAAGCGAGGAAACGAGGAACAGGTGGAGGCAGCATCGGTACCAGCGCCGACCGTCAAGATCGACGGGGACAAACCCGGCGAGAAGGGCCTGAAGACCGGGGCTCTCGGCTTCGCCTCCAGTGTCGTCATCGGGGTCGCCTCGACGGCGCCCGGCTACTCGCTCGCCTCCGTGCTGGGGCTCGTGGTGGCCGTGGCCGGCATCGGCGTCTACGCCCCGGCCGTCCTCATCGTCGCCTTCCTGCCGATGCTCTTCATCGCGGCGTCGTACTACTACATGAACCGCGCCGACCCGGACTGCGGCACCACGTTCAGCTGGGTGACCCGCGGCATGGGGCCCTGGTGGGGCTGGATCGGCGGCTGGGCCATCATCGTGGCCGACATCATCGTCATGGCCAACCTCGCCCAGGTGGCCGGGCTCTACAGCTTCCTGCTCTTCGGCGTCCACGACCCGTCGACGGGCCTGGTGACCCTGATCGGCGTCATCTGGATCGCGGTCATGACCGTGATCTGCGTGGTCGGCATCGAGCTGAGCGCCCGCACCCAGATCGGCCTGCTCAGCGCCGAGCTTCTCACCCTCGCCCTCTTCGCCGTCGTCGCCCTGGTGAAGGTCTACACCGGCGACGCGCTCCCGGGCGCGCTGCACGTCGACATCTCGTGGTTCAACCCGTTCGAGATCAGCAGCGTCAAGGCGCTCGTCGCGGGCCTGTTGCTGGCGGTCTTCATCTACTGGGGCTGGGATTCCACCGTCACCGTCAACGAGGAGACCGAGGACTCCGACACCACCCCGGGGCGCGCGGCGGTCGCGTCCACGTTCATCCTCGTGCTCATCTACGTCCTCGTCGCGGTCGCGGCGATCGCCTACGCCGGGCCCGCCCTGCTCGGCGACCCGGAGAACGCCGACGACGTGCTCGGCGTCCTGGCCGGCTCGGTGTTCGGCAGCGACACCCTCGGGAAGATCGTGATCATCGCGGTCCTCACATCGGCGGCCGCGTCGACGCAGACCACGATCCTGCCGACCTCCCGCACGGCCCTGTCGATGGCCCGCGCCAAGGCCATCCCCGAGACGTTCGGCAAGGTCAGTCCCCGATACCTCACGCCGGATGTGGCGACGTGGTGGATGGGCGGCCTGTCGATCGCCTGGTACGTCGGCCTCACGCTGGTCAGCGAGAACATCCTGTACGACTCGATCGCCGCGCTGGGCCTGATGATCGCCTTCTACTACGGCCTCACCGGCGTGGCCTGCGTCATCTACTACCGCCGCGAACTGCTCAAGAGCGTCAAGGCGTTCCTGTTCGTGGGCGTCGCGCCGATGATCGGGGCGATCACGCTCTTCTATCTGCTGGGGAAGTCGATCTCCGACCTCACCGATCCGGCCAACGGCGAGTCCGGCGACGCCTGGCTCGGGGTGGCGCCGCCGCTCGTCATCGGCGTCGGGTTCATGATCTTCGGTGGCTTCCTGATGGTGTTCTGGTACCTGGCCGGGAACAAGGCGTTCTTTGCCCGAAAGCCCGAAACAGCCGACCCGGAGATCCTCCATGCCTCCGGCGCCACCCCTGGAGGTGCGTGACATGTCCGCGATCGTCGTCGGATACGACGGGACGGAGGGCGCCCGCGTCGCCCTCGATCAGGCCACGGCGCTCGCCAAGGCGCACGGGATCGGTGTGCACATCGTGTTCGTCTACGACCGCGTGGTGATCGGCGGCGAGAACCGCGATCTGGACCAGGTCGTCAACGAGCGGGCCCAGACGGTGCTGGCCGAGGGTCTGGCCCACGCCCTGGAGTCGCAGGTCCCCGCGGACACCGAGTTCGTGGAGGGCACGCCGGCCCAGGCCCTCGTCGACGCCGCCGATCGGTTGGACGCGCCCTACATCGTGGTGGGGTCCTACGGCGAGCGCCCGCTGAAGGGCGCGCTCGTCGGCGCCACCCCGCACAAGCTGTTGTGGCTCAGCGATCGCCCCGTCGTCGTCGTGCGACTCTCCGACGACGACTGATCCGGTCACCAGTGAGACAGGCAACCCAGCCGTGAGCATCGTCATCGACGGTAGGGTGAGCTGATGGCCGACGGTCCGGACATTTCGCTGCGCGGCGTGACCAAGCGCTTCGGCGCTCTGAAAGCGGTCGATGACCTCACGCTGGAAGTTCCCCGGGGCAGCTTCTTCGCCCTGCTCGGGCCCTCGGGCTGCGGGAAGACGACGACCCTGCGCATGATCGGCGGATTCGAGGAGCCCACCGAGGGCGTGATCGAACTCGGGGGCGCCGACGTGACCAACGTCCCGCCCCACAAGCGGGACGTCAACACCGTCTTCCAGAGCTATGCGCTCTTCCCGCACCTGTCGGTGGAGGACAACATCGGCTTCGGCCTGGCCCGCAAGCGGACACCCCGGGCGCAGGCCCGCCAGCGGGTGGCCGAGGTCATCGAGCTCGTGCAGCTCGGCGGTCTGGCCCGGCGCCGTCCGGCCCAGCTCTCCGGCGGGCAGCAGCAGCGGGTGGCGTTGGCCCGGGCGCTGGTCAACAAGCCCCGGGCGCTCCTGCTGGACGAGCCGCTCGGCGCGCTCGACCTGCGCCTGCGCAAGCAGCTGCAGCTGGAGCTCAGTCACATCCAGCAGGAGGTCGGCATCACGTTCGTGCACGTGACGCACGACCAGGAGGAGGCGATGACCATGGCGGACACCATCGCCGTGATGAAGGACGGCCGGATCGACCAGCTCGGCGGTCCCGCCGAGCTGTACGACCACCCCCGCACCGAGTTCGTGGCCAACTTCCTCGGCTCGTCCAACCTCATCGACGCCGTCGCCACGGGCGCCGACGGCGACCGTGCCACCTTCGAGGTGGACGGCGGCGCGACGGTCCGCGCGCGCACCGTGCACGCCGTCGACGGCCCCGTGCGGGTCGGCGTGCGACCCGAGAAGCTGACCCTGGAGCCCGCCGAGGGCGCACCCGCCCTGGCACCCGGGCGCAATGTCCTGAACGGTACGGTCGCCGAGGCCAGCTTCCTCGGCGCGTCCACCCGGTACGCCATGCGCACGGCGGGCGGCGCCGAACTCGAGATCTTCGTCCAGAACGCCGGCAGCGCCGTCCAGCACATCGGTCCCGGGCTCGCGGTACGCGCGTCCTGGGATCCCGAGCACACATTCGTCGTCGCCAAGGAGGCATGAGATGTCCCGTGAGGAACCACTCGACCTGTTCTTCGAGCGCATGGTGGAGGGGGAGCCGATCTCCCGCCGTGCGGTCCTGCAGCGGATGGCCGCCGCCGGGGTGGTCCTGGGCGGGGCGAGTTCGTTCCTGGCCGCGTGCGGGGGCGTCTCCGGCACGGAGACGAAGACGACGGACACGGCGGCCGTGGCGGCCGTGAACCACCCGAAGACGGCCATCGGGACGATGGTCTTCTCCAACTGGCCGCTGTACATCGACCGCAAGGTCATCAAGCCGTGGCAGAAGGCCAACGACGCCAGGCTCAAGTACATCGAGGACATCAACGACAACGACGAGTTCTTCGCCAAGGTCCGCCAGCAGCTGGAGGCGGGGGAGAGCATCGATCGCGACCTCGTCGCGCTGACCGACTGGATGGCCGGCCGGTGGATCGAGCTCGGGTACGTCGAGCCGGTCGACAAGAAGAACGTGCCCAACCGGGTCAACCTGCAGGACAGCCTCGCCCACCCGCCGTTCGACAAGAACCGCGACTTCACGCTGCCGTGGCAGGCCGGAATCACGGCCATCGGCTACAACCCCAAGAAGACCGGGCGTGAGATCACCACCGTCAACGACCTGTTCGACCCGAAGTTCAAGGGCCGGGTGAGCATGCTGACCGAGTGGCGCGACTCGGCCGGGCTCGTCCTGCTGGGTGACGGTAAGAACCCGACGACGGCCACCAAGGACGACTACATGGCCGCGATCGACAAGATCGACCAGGAGAACAGGAAGGGCCAGATCCGCCGCTTCACCGGGAACGACTACACCAAGGATCTGGCGGCCGGGAACCTGTGGGCGTGCGTGGCGTGGTCCGGCGATCTCGTGCAGCTGCGGGCCGACAACCCCGACCTGCAGTTCGTGGTGCCCGGCGAGGGCGCCATGAGCTGGTCGGACAACATGATGATCCCGCAGAAGGCCAAGACGCCCTACGGTGCCGAGACGTTCATGAACTACGTCTACGACCCCCAGGTCGCGGCGACGATCGCGGCCTACGTCAACTACTTCTGCCCGGTCAAGGGGGCCCGGGAGGTCCTGGCCAAGCGGGATCCGAAGCTGGCGCAGGACCCGCTGATCTTCCCCGACGCCAAGGTGCTCTCGCAGCTGCATCCGTACCCGTCGCTGGGCGCGGCCGCCGAGCGGGAGCTGACCGCCGAGATGGCGAAGGTCACCGGGGCGTGATGAGCCTGCGCCGGCGGCGCACCCTGTTGCCGCTGGCGTTCCTGGCGCCGGGTCTCGTCTGGCTGATCGTCTTCTACGCCATCCCCATCGTCACCCAGCTGTGGGTGTCGCTGCAGACCGGCAACGCCGACGACGGGTTCAGCCAGTCCTGGCACTGGGGCGTGTATCCCGACGTGGTCTCGGAGTACCAGGACCAGCTGTGGCGGTCGCTGGGCTACGCGGCATCGGCCACGCTCCTGTGCCTGATCATCGCCTTTCCGCTCGCCTACTTCATCGCGTTCAAGGCGGGACGGTGGAAGAACCTCTTCCTGCTGTTGGTGATCCTGCCGTTCTTCACCAGCCTCATCGTCCGGACCGTCGCGTGGCAGACGCTGCTCACCGACGACGGCTGGGTCGTCCACACCATGCAGAACATCGGCCTGCTGCCGCCGGACGGCCGGCTGCTCGCCACGCGCACCGCGGTGATCGCCGGCATCACCTACAACTTCCTGCCGTTCATGGTGCTGCCGCTGTACGCATCGCTGGAGCGGCTGGATCGGCGGCTCATCGAGGCGGCCACCGACCTCTACGCCAGCCGCCTTTCGTCGTTTCGGCGTGTGACGCTGCCGCTGGCGGCGCCCGGCATCTTCGCCGGCGTGCTGCTGACCTTCATCCCGGCGCTCGGGGACTACATCAACGCCCAGTTGCTCGGCTCGTCGCAGCAGTACATGATCGGCAACGTCATCCAGGGCCAGTACCTGGTCGTGCGCGACTATCCGACCGCGGCGGCATTGTCGTTCGTGCTGATGGTCGTGATCCTCGTGTTCATCGGGATCGCCGCCAAGCTCGTGGGCGGCCGGACCCTGCGGGAGGCCGCCGCATGAGGACGACGGCCGACCGTGTGCGGGACATCGGCATCCGGGTGTGGGCCATCCTCGCGGTGGTCTTCCTGTTCGTGCCGATCTTCGTGATCGTCCTGTTCTCGTTCAACGACAACAGGGGCCGCTTCAACTTCACCTGGCAGGGGTTCACGCTCCGCCACTGGGAGCATCCGTTCGCCGTCGAGGGACTCCAGGAGGCGCTCACGAACTCGCTCGTCATCGCCGCCTTGACCACGCTGATTGCGGTGGTGTTCGGGACGCTCATGGCGCTGGCCCTGGTCCGCCACGAGTTCCGCGGCCGGAGCGCCACCAGCGCGCTCGTGTTCCTGCCGCTCGCGACCCCGGAGGTGGTGCTCGGCGCCGCCCTGCTCGGGTGGTTCCTGACGATCAGCGTGTCGACCGGCTTCGTGACGATCCTCATCGCCCACGTGATGTTCACGCTCGGTTTCGTGGTTGTGACGGTGCGCGCGCGGCTGGAGGGGATGGACCTGCACATCGAGGAGGCCGCGCAGGATCTGGGCGCTGGAGCGATCACGACGTTGCGCAAGATCACGTTGCCGATGATCGCCCCCGGGGTGGCGTCGGCCGGGCTGCTGGCCTTCGCGATCTCGATCGACGACTTCGTGGTCACCAACTTCAACGCGGGGCAGACGATCACGTTCCCGCTGTTCGTCTACGGCGCCTCCCGTCAGGGCGTGCCGCCGCAGGTCAACGTGCTGGCGACCGCCCTGCTGGTGATCGTGATCGCCCTGATGTTCGTGGTCCTCGCGTTCCAGCGCCGGGCCGCGCGGGCCGATGCGGCCGTCGCGCCCGAGCCCAGCGCGGCCCCCTCCACCTGACACGCTGTCAAGCCGAGGTGCGGTCGCGGTAGGCTCGCTCCATGCGCGCCATCGTGATCACGAAGAAGGGTCCGCCGGAGGTGCTCCAGGTCCAGGAGCGTCCCTCGCCGGTCGTCGGCCCCGGACAGGTCCGGATCGGCGTGGCCGCCGCCGGAGTCAATTTTGCCGACACGATGGCCCGTGTCGGCCTGTACGAGGATGCCCCGCCGCTGCCCGCGGTGGTCGGGTACGAGGTGGCGGGCACGGTGCTGGAGCTCGGCCCCGGGGTGGACGCGGCCGTCGTCCCCCCGGGCTCGCGGGTGATGGCGGGCACGCGCTTCGGCGGCTACGCCGAGGAGGTCGTCGTCGGCGTCGGCGACGTCATCCCGCTGCCCGACGCGCTGTCGTTCGAGCAGGGTGCCGCGATCCCCGTCAACTACTCGACCGCGTGGGCCGGCCTGCTCGGGTACGGCAGCCTGCGTCCGGGCGAGCGCGTGCTCATCCAGGCCGCCGCGGGCGGCGTCGGCATCGCCGCCACGCAGATCGCGGTCCAGGCCGGGGCCGAGGTATGGGGCACCGCCTCGCCCGCCAAGCACGATGCGATCCGCGCCCAGGGCGTGGCCCACGCCATCGACTACACCCAGGAGGGCTGGGAGAAGGACGTCCCGCCCATCGACCTGATCATGGACGCCATCGGCGGCGCGTCGTTCCGGCGCAGCTACGACCTGCTGCGCCCCGGTGGCCGGCTGGTGGCCTTCGGGGCTTCCAGCGTGCTGCAGGGGGAGACGCGCAACCTGCTCAAGGCCGGCCCGCAGGCGTTGCGCATGATGCGCGGCTTCGACCTCATCAAGCAGATGGGCGAGTCCAAGGCGGTCATCGGCCTCAACATGCTGCGGCTGTGGGACGACCGCGGGAGCTTGGAGCCGTGGATCGCCCCGCTGCAGGAGATGCTCGCCGACGGGACCCTGCAGCCGGTGGTCTCCGACGTCGTGCGCTTCGCGGACGCCCCCGAGGCGCACCGGATCATCGCCGAGCGCCGCAACGTCGGGAAGGTCGTGCTCGTCCCCTGATCGCGTGTCGTGGCCGTTTGGCGCTCGTCTCCGCGGTTGCTACGCTGGGAGGCGACGTGTCCTTCCTGCTCGACCTCCGACTTCTTCTCCTCCCCCCTCGGGGGGAATAGCGCGTGGCGGCCGCATGTAGCCGCAAACCACCGAGAAGAGTCCGACGGTTCGAGCCACTGAAGAGGAAGAAGACACCATGAGCCCCATCCCGAACGATCCCGATCAGGTCCTGATCTTCGACACGACCCTGCGGGACGGCGAGCAGTCGCCGGGGATCTCGCTGAACACCAGCGAGAAGCTGGAGATCGCCCACCAGCTCGCCCGCCTGAAGGTCGACGTCATCGAGGCAGGCTTCCCGATCGCCTCACCCGGCGACTTCGAGGCGGTCCAGGCCATCGCCCGCGAGGTCAGCGGCCCCGTCATCGCCGGACTCGCCCGGGCGAACTCGGCCGACGTGGATCGTGCATGGGAGGCGGTCCGCGACGCGGAGCGACCTCGGATCCACACGTTCGTCTCCACGTCCGACATCCACATCGAGCACCAGCTGCAGTCCACGCGCGACGACGTCAAGGGCTTGGCCCGGGCGTCGGTGGCCCAGGCCAGGGCGCTGTGCGACGACGTCGAGTTCTCGCCGATGGACGCCACCCGCGCCGACATCGCCTTCACGGCCGAGGTCGTGCAGATCGCCATCGACGAGGGCGCCACCACCGTCAACATCCCCGACACCGTCGGGTACACGATGCCCCACGAGTACACGGCCTTCCTGACCGAGCTCTACGAGCGCGCCCCCGGGCTGCGCGACGTGGTGCTGTCGGTGCACTGTCACGACGACCTGGGCCTGGCCGTGGCCAACTCGTTCGCGGGGGTGCTGGCGGGCGCCCGCCAGGTGGAGTGCGCGATCAACGGCATCGGAGAACGCGCGGGCAACGCCTCCCTGGAGGAGATCGTGAT
>WBZU01002541.1_pt1 | contig 10232 bp, 7 predicted proteins | sample 5204311 | NCBI WGS metagenome assembly WBZU01 (sample SAMN12344359, study PRJNA552823) | activated sludge metagenome | biome: Activated sludge suspended growth; feature: Nitrification reactor; material: Wastewater; isolation source: activated sludge from nitrification reactor of wastewater treatment... | reverse complement strand
CGGTGAATGACCTCTGATTAACTTTGAAATCATAATACTTTACTTTCACAGTGATCGTCCTTCCTTTTGTATTTATACTGCGCAGTTTCTGGCAGCATCTTTCCATGAGATAGTAAAGTTCTGACTGAAGAAACTCCCTGTCATCAGTATCTTCCCAGAATGTATTCTCCTTTGAAAGCGATTTCCTGTCTTCATCAAATTCTTTTACAATATCACTTGACTTCCCACCGGCTACATTTAATAAAAATGATGTATGAATGCCAATCTCGTTTTCATAAAATGATTTACTGTATTTCAGAATGTCGCCTATCTTTATTATGCCGTATATCTTAAGTCTTTCCTGCGTTGCCTTACCTGCGCCGGGAATTTTATCTATTGTAAATTCACTCAGAAATTCTTTTTCCTTTTCAAACGGAACTACTGTAATTCCATCCGGCTTGTTGAACTTTGATCCTATCTTTGCACAAATCTTGTTTGATGCAATTCCTATCGAACAGGTTATCTTAAGCGTTTCTTTTATTTCATCCTTTATCTTCTTTGCAAGCAGTAAGTGATCATTATTATGTAGATACAAAACCTGAGTAACATCTAGATACGCTTCATCAACGCTTACCGGCTGAACAACGGGAGTATATTTATAAAATATTTCCCTCACCTTTTTTGAATAATCGGAATAAAGTCCTCTTGTACTTCTGATAAAATTAGCTTCCGGTACAAGTATCATCGCTCTTGCAAGCGGCATTGCCGTTCTGACACCTTTTGCCCTGGCAAGATAATTCGGACAAGCTACAATGCTTCTCTTGTCCTCCTTTGTCCCACCCACAACAAGCGGCTTGCCTTTTAATTCTGGCTTTATCGCTTCCTCGCAGGATGCAAAAAAAGCATCCATGTCAATGTGAAATATTATTTTATGTTTACCAGTCATTTAAGTAAACTTATAGTTTCATCTTTTTTTAATCAATTAATTTTAAAATAACACTCATTCACTATTCACTATTCACTATTCACTATTCACTATATACTATTGCCTATTCACTATTGCCTATTCACTATTGCCTATTCACTATTGCCTATTCACTATTGCCTATTCACTATTGCCTATTCACTATTGCCTATTCACTATTGCCTATTCACCGACATAAGAATCAATGAGCCATATAAATAGTACCTTGAATAATCAAAAGGATAACTCTAATTTTATATAAATTTTTCAGAGCATGATGCGTTTATAAATTAAGCTGTCATGGATAGAATAAAATATGGAAAATATTTCTACCACGTAATATCGGCTATATTATTGATCACCGGTTTATTCGGTATCAAAAGACTAATGACAAAAGCCGACCTGCCCTTTAGTTACTCCTTTCAGGATAATAAAATTATTTCAACTGAAAAATATGAAGTCATCAATCCCGGAGATGTAATACTCTCTGTAGAAGGAGTTAGAATTGTAAGTTTATTCCAGCTTGAGACTATTCTTGATGAAAGATTTATTGAACAGGAAACTGATCTTGAAATAGTTTCATCTTCCGATACAAATTCTGTTTTACAAGTTCATCTTACACGTTACTACAGGAATCTGAATTTCATTTTAATAAGTCTTCTTGCCGGGCTTTCTTTCTGGATCACTTCTGTATTTTTGATAATTAAAAAATACGGGAAGAATTCTGTAACAGCTTTGTTCTGGGTTCTTATCCTGTTTTCTGTTGCGACTATGACTTCACCCGGAAGATACTTTCCCGGAACTGACATGATCGCATTTTTAATCAGAGCTGCTCATGTTTCTTCATATTTTCTTGGCGCAGTTGCATTCCTGCATTTCACTTTTACTTTCCGGCAGGAGAGAAAATATAGCATAAACTATTTTATTAAAGCTCTTTATATCTTTTCAATACTGTTTTGCTCTGTTCTGATAATTGTTCAGATTTATTCGATCACGGATAATACTTCCGGCTGGGTTTTTGTAATGGAAAAACTCTGGATAATCACAGAGGCATTTTTGTTAATTTTAATAATTGCCGGAGCTATAAATCTGTATTCAATTTACAGAAATATTAACGATCTCCCTGAAAGGAAGAAAATTGAATGGATATTCTGGGGTCTTGCAGCAGGTGCCTGTCCTTTTCTTTTATTATGGCTGCTGCCTCAGTTGCTTGGATTGCATGAATTTGTTCGTGAAGAAATACTTCTGGCTTTCTTAATACTCGTCCCCGTTTTCTTTGCTATGGCTGTTGTAAAGTATCATGTTTTTGAAATTGATGTGTTCATTAAAAGAAGTATTCTGTATTCATCATTAACTTTTATTACTATTGCCATATATTTTATTACAATTACAATTGTAACATTTTTTGCAAATGATCTGATGAAGGAATACAGGAATATTGTTTCTGTTTTCCTGATCATTCTTATCGCATTCATTTTTAATCCGCTGCAGATTAAGATCAGACATTATATTGACAAGATATTTTACAGGGAGAAATACAATTTTGAAAAAGTCGTAAGTAATTTCTCTGCAGGCATTAAAGATAAAAATACTGTTTCCGAACTTAGCCGGTATGTTTTAAATGAAATTGAAAAAATTATACCCGTAAAAAAGATAGCGCTCATTGCTGCAAATGAAACCGGCGACAGATTAAGAATTCTTTCTCAGAATAATTTTAATGACCTGAGGGAATACATTTCAGCAGTGAGAGTGAACAAACTTAGTTATGATAGAAATAAATTTTTTGCAGTTGCTGACAAAGTGGAACCTGGAATTGATGTTGATATTAATATGACGGAAGTTTTAAATAAATGGGAAATAAATATTGTAATTCCCTTCAATCTCGAATCAAAAAATAATATTGGAGCTGTTATATTCGGTGATAAATTATCCGGACTTAGATATACAAAACATGATATTGATATTTTAAAAGTATTAATATCAAATGTAACTTTAGCATTGAATAAACTGCGGATACAGGAGAAACTTGTTTTTGAGGAGATGGAAATTTCAAGACTGGAAGAACTCAATAATATGATGGCTTATTATGTGTCAAGCGTTTCTCACGATCTGAAAACACCTCTGACGTCTATTAAAATGTTTACAGAAATTTTAAAAGAACAGAATAATTTCGTTAATGGTAATTCGAATGAATATCTTGAAATAATAGAAGGCGAAAGTGACAGGCTTTCAAGACTAATTAATAATGTTCTTAATTTTGCTAAAATTGAGAATGGCATCAAGGAATATTCTTTCGGCAAAACAGATCTGAAAAGCTGCATCGAGGATGCCCTGAGAATAATGGAATACCAGTTTTCTATTGAGAATTTTAAAATAGAAAAGTCCCTTCAGGAAAATATTATAGTCACTGCTGATAAGGACTCAGTGAAAGAAGTACTGCTGAATTTATTTTCCAATTCTGTCAAATACAGTTCGGATAAAAAAATTATAAGGGTTTCATTAAAAACAGAAAATGAATATGCAGTTGTTGAAATTCAGGATGAAGGCATAGGAATATCGCAATCGGATACTAAAAATATTTTCAAACCATTCACACGTTCAAAAAGCTCAAATGCATTACACACAGGAGGAGCGGGAATAGGTCTCAGCATTGTAAAAAATATTATGGATGCGCATAAAGGAAGGATTGAAACGGAAAGCGTTTTAGGAGAAGGCAGCACTTTTAAATTGTATTTCAAACTGGATTCCACTGATTGTTCCCAATCTCCTGAGGCTGTGTGAAAATGTCAACTAACGCACTTGTCATTCCCGCGAAAGCGGGGGGGTACCCTCTGGGTCATCCAGTGCGTAAATGAGTGAATCTATCTTCGGGAAATGTATAATTTTTTGTTTTCACACAGCCTCTCCTGATTGGGAACAGTAGTACAGTTACGAATAAGACCTTTATTGCCTTCAGGCGGGTAAATTCGTTACGAGAGGAAAGGAACTGATCAAAAATATTGGATTCATTAATATAAATTATTTAATAATTATGAATAAAATTTTAATCATCGAAGATGACCCCGCAGTTTCAAAAGGACTTGAAATAAGTCTGAAAAAAGAAAACTATGAATCATTAACTGAATCCGATGGCGAGAAAGGATATCAGACTGCATTAAAGATCAAACCCGGTCTTATACTTCTTGACATTATGCTGCCGAATAAAAACGGATTCGATATATGCAAGGACCTTCGGCTTAACGGACATAATTTTCCCATAATAATGTTATCCGCAAAAGCAGAAGAGGCGGATAAAGTTATTGGATTCGAACTCGGAGCTGATGATTATGTTACCAAGCCATTCAGCGTAAAAGAGCTGATGGCAAGAGTCAAAGCTATTTTAAGAAGACGGTCTGTCATACTTAATGAATTTGATAATTTCACATTTGATGACGTAACACTTGATTTTGCAAAGCTGGAAGCGATGAAGGGAAAGAAGAAGATCGAAATGTCTCTGAAGGAATATGAGATTTTAAAATATATTATAAGACATGAGGGCAATATCGTTTCACGAAATGATCTGCTCGATGAAGTCTGGGGCTACGAGTCTTTTCCCACCACACGGACTGTGGACAACTATATCCTCATGCTTCGCAAAAAGATCGAAACAGATCCTTCTCATCCTAAACATATTCTTACTTTTCATTCTGCGGGGTATAAGTTTGTAAAATAAAACTTTAAACTATTAAATCAATCTGCCATCTTTCGGATTGAAAAAGAAATTTTTTAAATAATTTGTCTGAATCCCCGAAATCAGTAGCTTAATATAATATTGAATAATAAAAGCCGTCAGCTTTTATAAACAATCAATTCCTTTATATACTTCATTCTTAAACTGCTCTTCTCTATTTAATTCCGGTCCTTATTTCGGATTTATCTGGGACGAATCTTTATAGCTTACGAAATAATTTTTTATTTTTGACAAAACCATGACAATTGACATAAACATAATATTTAATTTTACACAAGTTAAAGGAAATAATAAAAAGAAAAGTTCATTAACAATTTATAATATTACAAATTTAAAACTCCTGCAGTTAAATGGAATTGGCATTTGAGAATTTATAAAATCAGTTAAAATGCCATTTCTGATTTTCTGAAAGTTTTAAATTAAATTAAAAATAATCCGCTAAGGCGGAAAAGGAGATTCAAAATGAAAAAGGTAAACAGTTTTTTAATAGCAGTTGTTATTCTGATATTCTCATCTGTAAATCTTATAATTGCTCAGGGAACATCAATTACAATTCTGCATACCAACGACAGTCACTCACATCTTGACGCTGTCGGTCCTAAGACCTGCAATCTTGATGGTACTTTAGGCGGCATTGCAAAAGCTGCGACCGTAATTGGAATGGTAAAGCAAACAGAAACAAACGTTCTTACTCTTCATGCAGGAGATTTTTCTGTAGGAGATTTTTTCTTTAATAAATATTTCGGCGCACCCGAGCTGCAGTTAATGAAAATGATCGGATTTGATGCGCTGACTGTCGGGAATCATGAATTTGATCTCGGTCCTTCGACTTTGAATGATGTGCTTACAGCAGGTTTTGCTGGTGGTTCATTTCCTGTGATTTCTGCAAATCTTGATCTTACGGGTTATCCGGCTTTAAATAATTTTATACAGCCCTATACTATTAAAAACTTCGGAGGAGTTAAGGTCGGTATTTTCGGAATGACAATTCCTTCACCTCTCAGCAATGCATATCCTGTAATTATCAGAGAAGATGTCGCTGAAATTGCTTTCGCTACAGTAGTCGAACTTCAAAGTCAGGGATGTAATGTAATTATTTTTCTCTCGCATCTTGGCTCAGCAATTGATGAACAAATCGCTGCAAATGTTCCGGGAATTAATTTTATCATCGGTGGACATGATCACTATGCTTTTGCTCAGCCCGTTGTGGTTATGAATCCGGAAAGCAAGCCCGTTTACATTTGCCAGGCAGGTTCATATTATCAGAATATTGGTAAACTGAAATTTACTGTTGATAATGGAATAGTAACTTATGATAATTACCAGCTTATTCCTGTTAATGCAAGCGTTCCGGCTGTTCCTGAAATTAAAGCTGTGATAGATGAACTGAAACTTGGGATTAGAGAGCAATTCGGCGATGTATATCATACTGTTGACGGATTTGCATTATTAGATATGAATGCAGACAATAATCCTGCAAGTAAAATAAAAGATACTCCGATGGGAAATCTTGTAACTGATTCTTACAGGAATAAAACACATACGAAAATTGGAATTACGGCAAACGGATTAATTGCAGAGAAAATTTACCGCGGAGTAATTACAAGCGCTGATATTTTCAGAACGGTAAGTTATGGTTATGATACTGCTACAGGACTTGATTTTAAGCTTGCTACATTTGATATACTGGGATCTGAACTTGTAAAAGGACTTGAAGTTGGTTTATCTATGATTGGAATTGATGATGACTTTTTCCTTCAGGTTTCCGGAATGAGTTTTAAATATAATCCTTCAAATGCTGTCGGTGAAAGAGTAATTCTTTCTTCAGTAAAAATTAACTGCATGCCGCTGAATCCTAATAAAAAATATTCTGTCACGGTAAATGAAGGACTGCTGGGAATATTAACTTCACTGGGCGGCGTGGAAGTTGAAAATATTAATATCCTGCCCGTTCCTGAATATAAAGGACTCAAAGATTATGTAAGAAAACTAAGATTTTTATTTTACTCGCCTGAAGGGAGAATCAAAGAAGTAAATTCCGGTGATGCAGTTGAGTCATCCATAGAAACTCATCCGCAGGGATACGATTATGAATTGAAGGATAATTATCCTAACCCGTTTAATCCTTCGACTACCATAAATTATCAGCTTGCAGCAAACGGATTTACATCACTTAAAATTTATGACGTGCTGGGAAAAGAAATTGCGACTCTGGTAAATGAAAAACAGGATGCAGGAACTTACACAGTTCAATGGAATGCTTCTGCTTATTCCAGCGGAGTCTATTTCTATAAATTACAGTCAAACGGATTTGTTCAGACAAAAAGAATGATCCTTACAAAGTAATTCCCGGTTGCAATTAGATTTAAAGGAACAGAACAAAATATCACCAAAAGAACAAACTAAGATCTCATCTCCTGATCAGGGATGAGATTTTTTTTTGAAGCAACGGATTTATTTACAAAGCTAGGACAATATTTGACAAAACTATGACAATTGAAAATTTTCTGTTGAGTAACTTTGTACAGAAAATCAAAGGAGATAAATAAAATGAAAAAGTTAAATATAAAATACCCGGCAATCGTAATACTCCTGGTCATAAATTCAGTAGTTTATTCTCAGTATGACTCAAATAAAATTTATTTTACAAATGATATGTTAATCGAATACAATGACGGTTTTAAGAAATATGTTAACGTTAAGGGAGACGTAATATCAATGGTTCCTAATTTGATAACTTTTGATGATATCAGTAAAATCATAATTTTAAACGACAGTTTGATAAGTGTATCAAATCAGCAAAGATCAGATTTGAAGTTGAAAATTAACGGAATTAATAAAATAGGTATTAAAAGCGGAACACAATCATTAAAAGGAACACTAATAGGTATTGGATTAGGAATTGTAGGAGGCGGTCTCTTAGGTTACGCATTTGACAAATCTGATGGGACACGGGGGAACGCATTAATTTATATTGATCCCGGTGCTGCAAGCGCAGTTGTAGGAGCGCTTTTAGGTGCAATAATTGGAGGAATAACCGGAGATAGAGTAGGAAGAAACTCTAATTCTTATGATACTTTTTATATGCATAAAAATACTATTGATAAAAAATCAGAGCTGAAAATAATTCTCAGGATTGATAAGAATAAAGAAGGCAGTTAGGCAGTTAGGCAGTTAGGCAGTTAGGCAGTTAGGCAGTTTGGCAGTTTGGCAGTTTGGCAGTTAAATAGATAGATAGTTAGACAGTTAGACAGTTAGAATAAATATTTTGACAAAACCATGACAATTGAAAAATATCTGTTGAGTAACTTTGTACAGAAAATCAAAGGAGATTAAAATGAAAACGCTGAAATTAAAATATTTTATCATCGCAACTATACTGTTGATAAGTTCATCAGTATATTCACAGTCTGATACAGGACATACATATTATACAGATGATTTTTCTATCAGATATTTCACAGGAACTCCTGGTAAATCAACTATTAATACTTTGAAAAATATAAATGCGGTAAACTTTATGAATGACAGTATGATAAAATTGACTTATTATTATGTCAATGTAGATTATTTAAACATAAATAGTATCTATGAGGTAAGTTTTCAAAACAATACTAATTCTAAGATCGGTGTTTGGACTGGAATGATATTAGGAGGAGCAATATGCGGATACGCAGCAGGCGCAGATGTTTCCCCTGGTGTGGGCAGGGTATTTTCTGTAATTGGCGGATCCGTAATCGGAGTGCTTCTTGGAGGATACATGGGATCTGCTTTAGCAAATCTTTTTCCGACTTACAGTACTTATGATTTTAAAAGTCATATTAAAAATAAAGAAAAGGAACTTAAGAGGATTCTTAGAATAAATAAGCAGCATCATTATTCTTCGGATTATTGACCGGCTTAAAAAACTTTCAAGTATTTTATATATAATTTAAAATAAAAATTTTCATACTTAACAAATTTTCAGATATCAAAGGAGATTAAAATGAAAACGCTAAAATTAAAATATTTTATAATTGCAACTATACTGTTGATAAGTTCATCAGTATATTCACAGTCTGATACAGGACATACATATTATACAGATGATTTTTCCATTATTCTAAATGAAATATCTGATAGTAATGCTGTCTCGAATCAATCAGTCGGTAAAACAGATTTCAATTTATCTAAACGCATTAATAATATTAACGTAATAAGTTTTTTAAACGACAGTATTATAAGTGTTTCAAACAAACATCAATCAAACTTACAGTTGAACATTAATAAAATAAATTCTGTGAAGATTAGAAAAGGTTCAAAATTAGGAATAGGAATGGTTTCGGGAGGAGTTGCAGGTCTTGTATTAGGAATTATTATTGGCCAAGCAATGATTCCGAAGTCATCAGGTAGTTTTATGAGTGGCTTTATGGATGGTATTTATCCAATGGCAGGCGGTCTCGGAGGAATGTTGTTTGGCATGGGAATAGGAGCAGGCATTGGGGCTTCTGTAAAAGTTTACAAAACAATTGATCTGAATAAACATAAAAATGATAAGAGAATAATATTTGAAAGTATTTTCAAAGCTGAAAAAAGGAAATATTATCCGGATAACTGATAATCATGCATTTGAATGTTATGCATTATTTATAGAATGAAAATTGTAATTAATTTAAAAAAACAAAGAGTTTAATATTACGAAAATATCTGAGTGAATAATTTCCGTGCTCAATCCTTTTCAAAAAAAGAATTATTTCTTCATATCTACTTTGAAGATGAATTGGTAATTTTAAATACAAGTTTCAATTTTTACATTCATAAATATGAAAAGCAAAGGAGATGAAAATGCAAACACTTAAAGTAAAATTGGTATTAATACAAAACCCTGCAAACAAAAAGACTAACAGGAATAACAGATATTAATTACTATAGACTTTCGTAACACAAGAGAACGTTTCAATTTATATTATCCCCGCCATGAATTCTACAGCGGGGATATTTTTTTATGAATACTTTATAATTCTGTGTTTTTGAATCCTGTAAGAGTATCCTGAATAGGATTTAAAAGAAAAACTTTCTTATTAATGTTTTAATTTTTTTATAGTATTTTGCATACACTAACTTAACTTAACATTTGCCAAGAAAATTTTCAGCTACCAATCAGATGCAATCCTGGATACTGCTTTTAATATTATCAGTAATCTGGGGAAGTTCATTCATTCTTATAAAAAGAGGACTTGTATATTTTACTCCGCTTCAGGTTGGTACGCTTAGAATCGCATTCGCATTTCTCGTAATGTTTCCGTTTGCATTAAAAAGAATGAAAGAAGTATCCGGAGATAAATGGAAATTTTTTGCATTCACCGGACTGATAAGCAATTTAGTTCCTGCCGTATTATTCGCCGTCGCGCAGACTAAGCTTGAGAGCTCACTAACAGGAATTCTCAATGCTCTTTCTCCATTGTTTACTCTTATCTTTGCAGTTCTGATGTTTAAATTCAAACCAAATTCTTTTCAGTTAGGTGGTTTTGCTCTCGGTATGGCGGGTACTGTCGGCTTAAGCCTTGTTAACAGCAGCGG
>WBZU01003107.1_pt2 | contig 10243 bp, 8 predicted proteins | sample 5204311 | NCBI WGS metagenome assembly WBZU01 (sample SAMN12344359, study PRJNA552823) | activated sludge metagenome | biome: Activated sludge suspended growth; feature: Nitrification reactor; material: Wastewater; isolation source: activated sludge from nitrification reactor of wastewater treatment... | reverse complement strand
CAATTTAAAAGATTAACCTATACAAATACTATTTTTTCGTTAAGCAATCCGTTATAACTTCTTTAAATTCCTGATAGCTATGCTTTCCAATCAAAGTTTTTCTTAGCATATTGTTCTGATCAAAGACAAATGTACCCGGTATTGATCCATCCCAGTCTTTGCTCATATAATTAATCAGATCTTCGTCTTTTGAGAAATTGTTATAGTAAGTTAAAAAATCCACACCCTGTTTTTTCAAAAACGCTTTTGTTTTATCGCCAAGCTCGTCTCCGAAATCAAGAGATACGAAAATGAGTTTAAAGTTCTTGTCTTTGAAGTTTTTATGGAGTTTAACCAGATCAGGGAATTCTTCAGTGCAGGGTTTACACCATGTCGCCCAGAAATTAAACAGAATTACATTTCCCTTATTCGCAATCCGGATGCTGTCTAATACAAATTTATCTGCGGGATGAAGTTCCTGAGAATAAGAAGCGCCTGAAACAGTTAAAAATATAAAAAGTAGGATGAATTTTTTCATAATTTAAAAGAGAGAGGCAGTAATTACCTCTCTCCGGCATAAAGTTTAATTTTAATAAAACATAATGCAGTTATCGTTTAATTCCGCAACCAAAAGCTTTAGTAAGATTGTTTGTAATTTCTTTTCCGGCAAGGAATTCATTAAGTGCATTCTGAAGATCACTGGAAGTAACTTTTGAAGCTTCTTTATTATCATCAATTCTTCCATGATAAACGAGTGTCATATTGCTGTTGTCAATGACAAAGACTTCGGGAGTTCGCGCTGCTCCAAACTGATCTGCAACTACATTATTCAAATCCTTAAGAACAGGGAAATTGTAGTCTTTTGTTTTGGCGTGATTCATAACTTCATCTGTTGTTTCGGTTTTATTAGAATTCATTCCCCATATAATTACACCTTTAGAACTGAATTCATTATTTAAACTGATCAGTCTATCGGTATATGGCTGTACAAACGGGCATTCTGTTGACATAAAAATAATTACCGTGGCTTTCGCATTGGAATTATTTAAAGTATATGAATTTCCGTCATAATTGGAAATTGTAAAATCTGAAACCTTGTCTCCGATTTTATAACCTTCAGATCTGTCGTTTGAAAAAGAATTGGTAAATAACGAAAGGACTATTGCAATTACTGACAAAGATTTGAAAATTTTCATTTAAAGTCTCCTTTTTTGATTTATGTTTAAAGTTATGAATAATTTAAATTATATAAAAGTTTCTTTGAATAGTAAATTTACTTTGTATTTACTTCCTTATAATATAGGAGTATTGTATAGAGCACTTGTATGACCTCCCACTGTTCGCCTATGGGACGAGGCGGGCAAACCAGCCTTCAGCGGGCTTCACCCTCCTTGCAAAGCAGTCTGTCTCAAAACCGCAGGTTTTTCTTTAACACAGGGACTCAGAGCCACAGAGGGTTTTAATTTTTGCTTATTTTTCGCTGTGCCTCTGCACCTCTGTGTTGATTTATTTAGTTTTGAGACACTCTCAAGGAGGGGGATTGAGGGGGTGGTCGTTATGTTTTGAGATAAACTCTTTAATTGCATTCAAATAAAACTTAATAATAAATTGTAACTTGTGTCTCAGAAAATTAATATTGCAATTATTTTTAATCCTATAAATAAAAATTTTTATTCTTGGAAAATCATATTTCAAACAAGTATTTAATAAAATTTCCGATAATACATTTTTATTTAAAAATACAAAAACTAAATTGCTGTTAATATAAAATTCCAATTAAATCTTTACTCAATGCATCTTATAGACTGGATAATAATCCTGCTTTACTTCGCAGTTTCTCTGGTAATAGGTCTTATGTATTCAAAGAAAGCAGGCGGATCAACGGAAAACTTCTTCCTTTCCGGGAGGAAATTATCCTGGTGGCTTGCGGGTATATCAATGGTTGCAACGACATTTGCTGCTGATACGCCGCTTGCTGTGACGGAGCTTGTCGGGCAGAACGGCATAGCGGGCAACTGGCTTTGGTGGAATATGCTTATAGGAGGTATGCTTACTACTTTTTTCTTTGCAAGACTCTGGCGGAGAGCGAATATACTTACTGACATCGAGTTCATCGAACTTCGTTATTCAGGCAAGCCGGCGGCTGCTCTCAGAGGATTTAAGGCTATTTACATGGGCATATTCATGAACACTATAATAATGGGCTGGGTAAATCTTGCAATGATAAAAATCCTGCTCGGCATGTTCCCTGAATATGTTAATTCTACAAATGCATTGTATTATGTCGGAGCATGTATGCTGATAACAGCATTTTATTCAGCAATTTCCGGATTGTGGGGAGTTACAGTAACAGATGCATTTCAGTTTATACTTGCGATGGCAGGATGCATAGTTCTTGCAATAATAGTAGTAAACCAGCCGCAGATAGGCGGTATCTCGGGTCTTCAGGAAAAGCTTCCTGAATGGGCTATGAGATTTACACCTGAAATTACAACAGATATGTCTGCTTCATCTGTAGGCGGAATTCTTGCCATGAGTGTTTCTACTTTTCTGGCATTCATTGGAATACAATGGTGGGCGTCATGGTATCCCGGAGCGGATCCGGGCGGCGGCGGTTATATTGCTCAGAGAATGATGGGAGCTAAAGATGAAAAGAATTCTTTGTATGCTACGCTCTTCTTTCAGATCGCCCATTATTGCATAAGACCCTGGCCTTGGATAATAGTGGGCTTATGCGCTTTGGTTTTATATCCCGATCTTTCTCAAGCCGACAAAGGATTAGGATACGTAAAAGCGATGAATGATTTTCTGCCTCCGGGACTAAAAGGATTGCTGCTTGCAGCTTTTCTCGGAGCTTATATGTCAACTATATCAACACATTTAAACTGGGGTACATCTTATTTCATAAATGATTTCTACAAGAGATTTTTAAATAAAAACAAATCTGAAAAACATTATGTAACTGTTGCAAAGTTAATGACAATAGTCTTCATGTTTCTTTCAATAATCGTTACTACACAAATGACTACAATTTCTGGTGTATGGAGTTTTGTAATAGAATGCGGAGCCGGACTCGGACTTGTTTTGATATTGAGATGGTTCTGGTGGAGAGTGAATGCTGTGAGTGAGATAGTTGCAACTATTACTCCGTTTATAGTTTATGCAGTTTTATATTTCGGCAAATTTGATGTAAAGTTTCCTAATACACTTTATATAATTGTTCCAATTACTACTATCACATGGCTTATTGCCACATTCATTACAAAGCCAACTGAAGAAAACAAACTGCTTTCGTTTTACAGACAGGTTCATCCCGGAGGCATAGGCTGGAAGAGCATTTCTTCGAAACTCTCCGATGTGGTTTCAGACACCGGATATTATTTATTATTCATTGACTGGGTAGCAGGAATAGTGCTGGTCTATTCATTCCTGTTTGGTCTCGGAAAAATAATTTTCGGAAATTATACAATTGGACTTTTATTCTTGCTCGTCGGATTTGCGGCAGCAATGCTGATTAGAAGAAATTTCAATAAAGCTGGCTGGGAAACGATAAATTGATTTGAGCTTCAATATTGAAAAAAAATTTTGTCACTAATTACACTAATTGACACGGATTTCAAAATGCATTTTAATACAATTAGTGTCAATTGGTGTAATTCGTGGCAGAAAAAATCTTCAAAGATTAAATCAGTCAACTTGAGCAATTAAAAGTATTTCCATTATCATATTTATTTTAAATTCATATTCACCATTATTTATTCTTAATTATTTAAATATATGTTAAAACCCGGAGACAAAGCGCCAGAGTTCTCATTAATAAGTGATGAAGGCAAAAAAGCAAGTTTAAAAGATCTGAAAGGAAAGAAAGTAATACTTTATTTTTATCCGAAGGATGACACGACAGGATGTACTGCCGAAGCGTGCAGTTTCAGAGACAATATAAAGTTCATTGAAAAGAAAAATGCAGTTGTTATCGGAGTCAGCAAGGACAATACTGCGTCTCATCAGAAATTCAAAAAGAAATACAGTCTGCCTTTTACTTTACTGTCAGATGAAAATCTTGACATGCTGAAGGATTACGAAGTTTGGAAAGAAAAGAGCATGTATGGTAAAAAGTACATGGGAATAGAGAGGACAACTTACATAATTGACGCTAAAGGAAAGATACAGGACATATTCAACAAAGTGAAAGTTCAGGGACATACAGAAGAAGTACTTAAAAAAATTTAAACTCAAAAGATAATGCCGGATACAATAGAAATTATTCATGTTGAAACAGACAGCGATAAAAATAAATTCATAGAGTTTCCATACAGTTTTTATAAGAATGATAAATACTGGGTGGAGCCGTTAAGATTTGATGTCAAAAATAATCTTGATGAAAAGAAGAATCCGTTTTATAAGCATTCAAAGATCAGGTTATGGCTTGCAAAAAAGAACGGTGAGATCGTGGGAAGAATTGCAGGAATAATTAATGACAATCACAATAAATTTCACAATGACAAAGTGGGATTCTTTGGTTTCTTTGAATGCATAAATGATAAGAATGTTTCAAAGATGCTTTTTGACAAGGCGGCGGAATTTGTCAAAGAAAACGGTATGGATACGCTTCGCGGTCCGATGAATCCTTCGACAAATGACGAATGCGGACTTTTAATAGACGGATTTGACAAGTCGCCTGTAATGCTGATGACATATAATCCGGAATATTATATAGGATTAATGGAAGAATACGGATTTGTTAAAGCAAAAGATCTTCTTGCTTTCTGGATAACAAATGATATAGCAAATGATGAAGCGATGATGGCGAAACTTAAAAGAGTCAGCGATCTGATTCTTAAAAAGGAAAATATTACAATCAGAAATGTTAATATGAAGGATTTCAAAAATGAAGTTCAGAGGATCAGGGAAGTTTACAATGATGCCTGGGAACGGAACTGGGGTTTCATTCCAATGACTGAGGATGAGTTCAATTTCATTGCAAATAATTTAAAGTTAGTTGTAGACCCGGATTACATAGAATTTGCAGAGATCAACGGAAAGCCGGTTGGATTTTCACTTGCGTTGCCGGATGTAAATCAGGCGATCAGAGGTCTTAACGGAAAACTTTTTCCTTTTGGATTCATTAAATTCCTTTTGAATAAGAAAAAAATTAATCAGCTCAGAGTAATGATCATGGGTGTGAAAAAAGAATACCACAGAAAAGGAATTGATGCCATATTTTACAGGAATATAGTAGCAACCGCAACCAGAAAAGGATTAACGGGAGCTGAAATATCCTGGGTACTGGAAGACAATTATGCAATGAAGCAGACAACGGAGAAACTAGGAGGAAAGGTTTACAAGACTTACAGGATTTATGATAAATTGATTTGATTTCAGAGAATAGATAATTCCGCCGCTTTTGAAACCCGCAAAAGTACCGGCAGGAAATAACAGAGACGGAAAAAACAAAGTAGTGTTGTTAAATTTCAATTTTTGTAATTGTTTTTTACAACTAAGTTCCTTCCTTTTTATGAAGTTTTTTATTTCTACGAAAAATCGTATTACTACGAAATTAATTCGTACTAACTCAAATTGAAAGTGAGCCGTTTGTTAATTTACCTGTGGCGGCGGAAAGAAATAAATTCCCAAAGACATACAAATTTATTATTCCTCATGATAATATCGCTAGTCTCCGCCTGTTCTGGCAGGCGAAATCCCAAATTCAGAAACGCTCTAATGCAATAATATATTTGTTATTTCTTTTGGCTGAGTGACGGCGGTTGGTGGATGGAGCAACACCAACCGCGGCAAAAATTTTAAAGACGATGGATATTCATTTTATCCTTTATACTTCCCAGAGCAAAAATTAATTTGCTATGGATTGATGAATATTAGTTCTAATACTCAGTATGGTAAACGCATAAATTCTAATTTTTGTTAAAGACCAGGAGAAAAGAATGAAATCAATTTTATTCATATTAATTCTGATACTGCTCAACACATCTCTTTATTCTCAAAGCAAGTGGCAGTGGCAGCACCCTCTTCCCGGCAGTGGAAGTTATCAATCAATATTTTTTGCAAATGAAAATACAGGATATGCTGTTGCAGAGAACTCCATCATTCTCAAAAGTACGGACGGGGGAAGCAACTGGACATGGATCTATTCCGATACGTCTAATATAATCTATATCGTTTGTTTTGTATCGCCAATGACCGGATGGGCAACAGGTATCGGCGGTGTGATTCTGAAAACTACAAACGGAGGACTGAACTGGGTCAGGCAGCAGAGCAACACTACCAGTCATCTGAGTAAATTATATTTTATAAATTCAGATACCGGATGGGCAATCGGCTATGAAGGCACTATATTGAAAACTACGAATGCCGGAAATAACTGGATCTCTCAGACCAGTCATACGAATTATATACTGCATTCGATATGCTTTGTATCACCGGATACGGGCTGGGTCTCCGGTGCCTATGATGTTATAAGGAAAACAACTAATGGCGGATTGAACTGGCAAATTCAGGATCCAGGTACGACTCATATATATTTATATGCGATTCATTTCACTTCTGCTTTAACCGGCTGGGTTGCCGGCACCTTTTATAATATATTAAAAACAACAAACGGCGGTGATAACTGGCAGCTAATGCGGGACAGCAATTCATCGGGTGGTTATGGTTCAATTCACTTTATTTCTCCGGATACAGGTCTGTTTATAGGAAACGGCGCATTAGCAAGAACTACGAACGGAGGTATTAGCTGGACATCTGTCAGCACCGGGACGGGAATCTTCGGCTTATACAGCTCATTTGTGGAACCCAATACATTATTCATTGCCGGTTCAAAAGGTGTAATGGCAAAGTCTACAAATGCCGGATTAAATTGGTTTTCTCTATATCACAGCGTAACAGAAAATAGACTGAATGATCTTTACTTTATTAATTCCAGGACCGGCTGGTGCGCTGGAGAAAACGGTACTATAGTCAGGACTACAAACGCAGGTAAGAACTGGTTTTTACAGCCGACCAATAGTACAGCTGACTTATGGTCATTATTTTTTATTTCGGAAAAAACCGGCTGGGCATCAGGTGAAGATATTCTTAAAACTACCAACTCAGGAGTGAACTGGACTTTAGTATCAGATATTGGAGGAAACATTTCATTTGTCGATTCTCTTTATGGATGGTCTTCCGGAAACTATGTTATTCAAAAGACGACTGACGGAGGAATCAGCTGGAGCACGGTTTATGATGACACTTATGTAAATGATATTTTTTTTGTCACACGGGATAAGGGCTGGGCTACTGTGACAGGATGGGAAATATATTACATAATTAATACAACTGATGGAGGATTGAGCTGGATGAATCAGGATACGTCATATAATTATTTCACGGCAATGCATTTCATATCGCCAGATAAAGGATGGATTTTTGATTCTTACGGAAAATTGTACAGCACTTCAAATGGCGGTTTGAACTGGTCATATCAACAATTTAATAACTATTACACATCATGTATTTACTTTCTTTCAGAGCAGACGGGATGGTTTACTGCCGGCAACAGACTTTACAAGACTATCAACGGAGGGATTAACTGGAATTACAGTAATACAGTCGCAGGCTTTTCTAATGTTCACTTTACATCGCAGGATACGGGCTGGGGGATCAACGGCAACGGTATTCTTATCTATACAGACCTGTTAACTCCGGTATTTCAGACAACGGAAGTCAACATAGAAAATTATTATCTGCAACAGAATTATCCCAATCCTTTTAACTCATCTACCAGAATTAATTATACACTTCCCGTAAATACAAATGTTTTGCTAACAGTTTATGATGTTACCGGACGGATAGTTTCAACTCTTGTAAACTCATATCAGACTGCAGGCAATTACAATATAACATGGAATTCAAATGATCACCCAAGCGGCATATATTTTTACAGGATAAAAGCCGATGAAACTATTCTTGAAACCAAACGGATGATTCTCTTAAAATAAAATGTATACTATAAAGCCGTAGGCGGGAAAACACCGGAGTAATAGATAACAATCTTAATTTGTCCTGGCTACACATATAGAAGTTGAATGGGAATATTCATGCGGGTATGAACAACTACACCGTATTTTCTGTTGCTATTGGTGTTCCAAAAAGTTTGATTTCTATTTATAAATTACTTCTCATCTCTTAGTTATACTTTTTGGAATCTGTCAAAGGAGGGGCAAGCTCCTACTGAGGCGGAAACCTGTCAATTTTTACTTGTTTCGTTCAAACATAATATTTCTAATTTCAATTTTTGGTTAATAAAAAATGCCGGAATCATTTATTCAATAATTCCGGCAAATCTAAATTCTAAATTCCCTGCCTCACGGTTTATCTCGCTGAAGTCGGGCAAATATAAGCATCAAGGAGTAATTACGCTTACGGAATTAGATGCATTATTATCAATAATACTGACATCTTCGGCATCTACAAAATCATCACCTGTCACATCAGTAGGAACATATCCGCTGATTGAATTCAATGCATCATTATCCGCATCACTTAAATCCGATGCATCTACTGTTGCATCCTTGTTTACATCTCCGCTGTATAATCCGAATTTCACAGGGGTCGCATCTATCTGAACCATATTATTTCCATACGCCTGTGTATTTGCAGTTGAGAAATCATATGTCCCGAAGAATGAAGCAAAGCTTTGTCCCGCCGCACTCCAGGTTTCGATAGAATTTCTATGACTGACATCTATAAAATAATTTGTCCCGTTAATGGCATTTGAAAAAATAAATGTTCCTATGCCGGAATTATTCAATACACTTTTCGCTGAATCAACTATTGCAAATGGTGCAAAATCATTCCTAAGGTACACAGCTATTGTATCGGATAACATTATATCAGTAGAAGGATTGTAAAACCCCTGAATTAATGCAGTCAGTTTCAGGACATAAGCAGTGTTACCGTTAATTGTTCCGCCGCCTGTATATGTGCCGTTGATGATGAAAACATCAGCTGATATATCAGCTCCCGAATCGTTAGTAAGGGAAGTGCCTGCTTCAAATTCGATCACACTCTGGCTGAATGTAATTGCAGTTACTGACATTAAAAAAATTGTAATATAAATTATGATTTTCATTTTTATCTCCCTTATTTTGAATTTGTCGAATTCACTACTTCGTTGATAAGTGAAGTGTGTTTTACAGATGTCAGTATATTTACAGTCTGTTCAAGTTTTGCAATTTTATCGGTCATTGTTTTTAATGTTTCAACTTCGGATTTAAGATTCTCATTACTTAAAGCAAGCTTACCATTATTTTCTTTAAGTTTATCATTTTCTACTTTTAATTCCTGAATTGCTTTTACCATCGGAGCAAGCAGATCATTATATCGAACTGAATACATTCCTTTATCATCAACGCTTACCATTCCGCTGTTATCAACGCCAGATTCTTTTAACTCATCTTCAACTTCCTGAGCTATGAAACCATATTCTGTTTTTTGCTTTTCATCGTTATTACGTGTGTATGAAACAGGGTTAAGCTTAGAGATAAAATTTAATCCAAGATTTGAATTAGAAATATTTGATTTCAATCGCCTGTCGCTTGTTATCGTCCATGCAACCTGAACACCTGCATAAGTAACCCTTGTATTCCCCACTCTGACCTGATTACTTGCTGTCCCGTTCGGCACTAGGGCACTTTGTCCGATTGCTGTATTGTTATTGCCTGTTGTAATATTAAATCCTGCGCTGTCTCCCAAAGCCGAGTTTGAAGTACCTGTGGTATTATTGTATAAAGACAAATATCCAACAGCAGAGTTTAGCGTGCCAATAGTATTTGTTGCTAAAGAATTTACACCTACAGCAGTATTACTACCCCCTGAGATATTTGCCCTTAAAGAACCATTTCCAAGTGCAGTGTTTTGCCCTCCTGTGGTGTTAGCATATAAAGAATACTCTCCGAAAGCTGCATTAATATTACCTGTGGTGTTGAAACGTAAAGACCAAAGTCCCACAGCTGAGTTATCAGAGCCGGTTGTGTTTGCAAACATAGACTGATATCCCAAAGCTACGTTATTAGAGCCGGTAGTGTTGTTAAGCATTGTCTCAAATCCCACAGCTACATTAGAGGAGCCAGGACCGCCCATAGTAAAATTACCGGAATTAACACCTAAGAATGTATTGTTTGTTCCCCAGTTATGCAAAAATCTGTTTCCTCCTTTATATATCACTCCGTCATTCAAACTTGTTGTATTTGGAAGGCAGATTAAT
>WBZU01003508.1_pt1 | contig 10245 bp, 5 predicted proteins | sample 5204311 | NCBI WGS metagenome assembly WBZU01 (sample SAMN12344359, study PRJNA552823) | activated sludge metagenome | biome: Activated sludge suspended growth; feature: Nitrification reactor; material: Wastewater; isolation source: activated sludge from nitrification reactor of wastewater treatment... | reverse complement strand
TCAAGGCGACTACCTCAGCCATGCAGTGGGTGCGGCGGCAATTGCCGGGTATGCCGCTGACCTACCATGGTGAAGGGCTGTGGACCACGCAGCCTGATTTTCCTCAGAGTCACTCCGGACAACCGGGGGTGGCTGAGGCCTGCGCGCAGGTGGCCGCCTTGAACAGTGCGTGGCTCAATCACGAATGTGCGACCAAGCAGATGGCGGGCTACGCGGTGGGTACCTATCTGCCGCCCTTGTACACGGAGTTGTCGGCGAGCATGACGGCGGAGAACGTCGCCTTTCTCCAGCGCGAAATTGATCAAGATGCGCGTCGACGTGGAATCGATCCTGCGTTCGTGCTGTTAGAGATGCCGCCGCTCACCTATTTTGGCTGCGGTGCCATGTCTATCCCGCGTTTCTTTCGCCTGGCGACAGAGCAGGCGGCCTGTGGCTTGGTGTTGGACATCGGACATCTATGGACCGTCTACCGGTATACCGGTGCCTGGCGTCGGCAGACGGTGGAAGCCTTCGTGGCAGAGTTTCTGAACGAATTTCCCCTGGAGCGGGTGATCGAAATTCATGTCGCCGGGCTGGCGGAGTTCCCGGCGAATGCTGATCATGTGAACAGGGCGGAACGCGATGGACAACCCGATTGGATTGATGCGCATGGAGCAGCCATTCCGGATCTGTTGTTTGATATCCTCGCCCAGGTGTTGGCCCATCCTCGCCTGCGATCACTCAAAGGGGTAGCTCTGGAGGTCGACACGAAACCAATTGCGACGATCGTCGAGGAGTATGGTCGTTTCGTCGCGCGGTTCAAGACGTCAATCACCGATGTGCAGCAAGACGGACAGACGGCGTCGCAGGTGCCACACCAGTCAGCGACAGTTCCTGCCCATCGGGTGCGGCAGCCTCTGACGACTGAGAAGCGTTCGGCGTTACACGAACAGTATCAGGCCTATGTCCACTACGTCGCCACAGGGACGCAGTTGCCGATGATGGAGGAACTGTCGCTTCTGGGCGGATCTGATGATGATCTGAACCGATATCGCACGACCTATCTGCCGCATGAATTACTCCACTGGGGGGGAGAATTGCGGGACATGTTCCCGAAGACCTGTGGCTTGCTGACGGAGGCTCAGGTTTCGCTGGAGCAATTTGTTTCTGCCTGGTTCAGCCGGCCCAGACCCGAGCAGGCCGACTATGATTTTTTCCTGCTGAAGATCGATCGGTTTGTCGAGTTCGTGGCGGAGGTCTGCCCATCGGCGCTCACAAGCGTGAACAGTGAAGCGCAGGAGTTACGGGATGCCTACCGTGCAGCGAATGAACCGGTCGAGACGGTCGGAGAGCCGGTATGAATTTCTGGAAGGCCCTGCCGCAGCCGATTCTCGGTCTGGCCCCGATGGACGGGGTGACTGATGCCGCGTTCCGGCATATAGTCGCAAGTGAGGGACGCCCCGACATCACCTTTACCGAATTCACGAACGTCAATGAGATCTGCCGCGGGCCCGATCATCTGCTGTCGTCGTTGATCTACAGCGACAGAGAGCGACCGATTGTGGCGCAGCTCTATGGCAAAGATCCCGGGCAATTCTATCGGGCTGCGCAAGTGGTCTGCGAGCTTGGCTTCGATGGACTCGATATTAATATGGGCTGCCCGTCCAAGAGTGTGGCCGCGTCCGGGTCCGGGGCGGCGTTGATCAAGACGCCGGAGCTTGCCCATGCGATTCTGCGGGCTGCCCGGCAGGGCTTGGAGGATTGGGCCGGTGGACAATCCGTCCATACGCTGGGTTTTAAGCCGTCCCGCATTGAGTTCATTCACGAACTGAATTTTCGGCGTTCCGGCTCCCCTGTCGTGCCGCGCCGGCTACTCCCGCTGTCGATCAAGACGCGGTTGGGGTTTGACTGTGTGGTAGTCGAGCGATGGGTGGAACATTTGTTGGAAATGCGTCCCGCAGCGATTACCGTGCATGGCCGTACCCTCCAGCAGATGTATCGTGGCGCTGCCGACTGGTCGGCCATTGCTGAAGCGGCGAAGCTGGCGCGCGGCACGGAGACGTTGATGTTGGGCAACGGCGACCTCACGACCTTGGTTGACGCGGTGCGCCGTGTGGCTGAGAGTGGGGTGCAGGGTGTGTTGATTGGACGGGGAACGCTTGGCTCCCCATGGTTTTTCCGTGAAAAAGAGCGGGCGCGCCGGGCATCCCAGGAACAGCAGGATGTGGCTACGCTTCCTGCGGCAGCCTGGGAGCCGCCGGTGTCCCTGAATCACCGCATGCAGGTCATGGTGGACCATGCGCGGCAGTATGAAGCTATCGCCGGAGTGGAACGCTTTCGCAGCCTTCGCAAACATCTTGGATGGTACTGCAAAGGATTCCCCCATGCGGCAGCCATGCGGGCGAAGATGTTCGGGGTCTCAACTGTCGAAGATGTTGAATGCATCATTTCCGAGTTCGGCATGAGTCCTCGCCAGGCCGATGCGGCGCCCTCCGAGTCCCTGCCCCCTGTCATTCACGTTGCCTCTCCTTGCGCGTCCTGACCCATGCGATTGATTTTGGCGTCCACGTCTCCGCGCAGGCATGAACTGCTGACCCTCCTGGGCCTGCCCTTCGAGGCGATCGCGCCGCCGTTTATCGAGGACGTTCAGTCGCATGTCTCTGCGGAACAGCAAGCCATAGCGTTCGCGGCAGGCAAGGCCCGCTCCTGTCTCTCGATCTGTCCAGACGCGCTGATTCTCGGGAGCGATACGCTGATCAGTCTGGACCGGGAGGTCATGGGCAAGCCCGCTAACGTGGCCCATGCCGAAGCCATGCTTCGACGCTTGGCCGGGCGGACGCACAGGATCGTGACCGCCGTCGCGCTGGCAGGGCCTGATCCGGAGGCCTGCGAGGTTCGGCTCTCGACGGTGCTGGTCAGGATGAAGCCTCTGGATGCCGCTGCGTTGGCCGCCTATCTTCGAACGGGCGACAGTCTGGGTAAGGCCGGTGCCTATTCCATTCAAGGCGGCGGGGCAGCGCTGATCGAGCGGATCGAGGGGGACTACACTGCGGCGGTCGGCCTGCCGCTGCGGCTCGTGGCAGACATGCTGCAACAGCGCGGTATGCCCTGTGCCGTCGATATTGAGCAGCTCTACGCCCGCACCCCCTATCCCAATTGGCAGCGGTTCGGGACCTCGCCGTGATCCAGCCGGGCCGTGGCGAGCGGCCCGGGCTGTCGCGCGCCGGCCGGTGAGATTGAAATGGTCTTCCCAATCCTTTTACAATGCGCCCTTGTTCAGAGACGCGTCAGGGAGGTAGGCATGCGCGCTAATCGTGGCAAAGGAGTTTCTCGTGGGCAGTCTCACGGGATGGTTGGGTTGATCGTCGGGGCGATGGTGCTGGCCGTGAGCGGGCCGGCGTGGGCGATCGACGTCAAATTGTCCCCTGACGACGCGAGGAAGGCTCTGGAAGCGGGGCGAGCGCCGATGGAGAAAGCGGCCTCGCCGGAAGACGTCAAGAAAATCCTGCAGCAGGCGTCGCTGGTGACGCGGGTGGGAGCAGACCCGGAGAAAGATCCCTGCGGGGCGAGTGCCATTTTGCGCACCAAGCGCTACCGGCTTGAAGCCTTCGGTCGGCAGGAAGCAGCGGAATCCAAGAAACAGAAGAAAGATGTGCGTATGCCCGACGAGTTCATTCAAAAAGTCGTGGATATGCCGAACATGGAAGTGGAAGTGCAACTCTGCGGTGATGACGAATATTTCGCGGAGAAAGCCGACATCGTGTTTCAGCAAAAGGGCAAGAACATCCGCCCGATAGATTTGAGTCCCGCCGATCGAGGACGAAAGAACGATGCGTCCGGCCCTGCCTATCGGTCGAGGTTCACGGCGCGGTTTGGGTACGAATCATTTGATCCGAACGCCAAGACGACGATTGTCGTCACCTTGCAGGATGGGCAGACCATGCAGTTCGATGCTGATTTTTCGCAAGTGAAGTAGCGGGCCATCCCCCGCGTGTGTCGGGTGTCCGGGCTTCTGTGCATCCTGTCGGTGTTGTGTCGTGTCGTACAATCATCCCGAGGTGGATCTTTCCTCAGTGATGTTCTCAGACAATTCCCTCCGACTCGCCGTTCGCGGGAAGTCGGCAGCGCACCACAGGAGGTCTGATGGGGAACGAAGGCACCATACTCATCGTTGATGATGAAGTCGACGCACTCGACAATTGTCGACGCATCCTGGGCCGCCTCGGTCATCGCTGCCTGACGGAGCATGATCCGCTCCGGGCCCTCAATGTGATGCAGGCGGAACGGCCCGAGCTGGTGCTGACCGATCTGCGCATGCCGGGCCTGGATGGAATCGGTGTTCTGAATGCCGCAAAAGAGCTCGATCCAAACATCAAAGTCGTGCTGCTGACCGCCTACGCGACGGTTCAGACTGCCGTGACCTCCCTCCGCCAGGGTGCGCTCGATTACATCCTCAAACCCTATACGAGCACTGATCTTGAAAATGTGACCCGCCGAGCCTTCGCCGAGAAGGCGCGAGGAGGGGACATCTCCGGGCGGCCCACAATCGCGGCGGAGCTTCAGGCGGCGGCGTCGCTTGCCGACCATCCGTCAGGTAGAGATCTGTTAGGGGGCAGTCGAGCCATACGAGATGTCTTGGCGTTGATCAACCGCGTAGCGGCTACGGATGCCAACATCCTGATTTACGGCGAGAGCGGGACCGGCAAAGAACTGGTGGCACGGGCCATCCATCAACGGAGTCAGCGGGCCGCTCAACCCTTTGTGCCGGTTGATTGCGCGTCACTTCCCGATGCCCTGCTTGAGTCCGAGCTGTTCGGCCACGAGAAAGGGGCGTTCACGGGAGCCTACGCGGCCAAACCGGGCCTGTTCGAGGTGGCTCACGGCGGCACGGTGTTCCTGGATGAAGTGAGCAGCATGAGCCCCACGCTCCAGTCGCGTCTCTTGCGAGTGTTGCAGGAGCGGCATGTCCGTCGGGTTGGAGGTGCGCGATACACTGATGTGGACGTGCGGATGATCGCGGCATCCAACCAGGGACTTGAGGAGGCCTGCCAGGCCGGTACGTTTCGGGAAGATTTGTATTATCGCCTCAATGTCATTCCCATTCAGCTGCCGCCTCTTCGCGAACGGGATGGAGATGTGGAGCTCTTGGCCCAGGAATTTCTCAGCCGATTCATGGCAAAACATCGGCAACTGTATGGCGCCATGCCTATGTTTGCGCCGGACGCGCTGACCTTGCTGCGGAACTATCCCTGGCCGGGAAACGTCCGGGAATTGCAAAACGTCATTGAACGGGCCAGCGCGCTCGCCGATGGGCCGCTCATCCAGGCGGAACATTTTCCTGACCGGCTACGGCAGGTTCAGGCTGACGAACGATCCATCCTCGAAGGAGGATCGTACAAACTGGCGAAGCAAGAAATGGTTCGATCCTTCGAACGCGGATTTCTGTCCGATCTCCTGCAACGTCACCAGTGGCACATGGGCAATGCCGCGCAAGAGGCCGGCGTCGATCGTAAGACGATTGAACGGATGGTGAAGCGTCACGGTTTGCGTGAATCGCGCTAGGACCGGCTTCCATGTTCGCGCCGTACGAATCCGCAACATGTTCCTTTTTCTTGATGGGGCGCCACTGCCCCATCTGTCTTTCTCCATAGACAGCTCAAACAGCAACAACTCACGCAGTCTGTAGGATCTACTCGCACATCATGGGGCGCCTGCTCCCCATTGACGTTCCGATCGGCCCCAGGCTGGACGTGCTCGTCATCGATATTTCCAGGACTTGTCTCATCCATACATGCTGCGACGATCGGGCATACAAATTGCTGAAACTTTTCAGAGTTGGCCGAAGTCGTGAATGGCGACGGAATCAAGTCTCCCCGCGGTGCTGAGAAGTCTATGAACGGTCCTGGAAAAATTCTCGTCGTCGATGACGAGCCGGATGCATTGGAAAACTGCCGCCGTATTCTGAGTCGGCATCGCTACGACTGTTTCGTCGAACCAGATCCCAGTCGTGCCATTGGAGTAATCGAGCGGGAGCATCCACGCTTAGTGCTGACCGATTTGCGAATGCCCACGCTTGACGGGATCTCTCTGCTCAAAGCCATTAAGCGCGTCGATCCTGCGATTCAGGTGGTCCTGCTGACGGCCTATGCCAGTATCCAGACGGCGGTGACCTCCATGCGATGCGGGGCCTTCGACTACCTCGTGAAGCCCTTCACCAGCGCGGAACTTGAAGGCGTCGTTCGACGGGCCCTCGGAGAAATCGATGCGGTGGTGGAGCCCGATCGCTCCTCGTTGGCGATCGGTGGGCAAGGACCTGCGCGCGGGCCGGCGCCTGGGGCGCTGAAGGAAATAATCGGAACGAGCCCCGTGATCTGTGCCGTCCGTGAAATGATTGCCCGTGTGGCGCCGACTGAAGCGGCGGCGTTGATCACCGGCGAAGCCGGGACCGGAAAGGAATGTCTCGCCCGCGCCATCCATGCGCGCAGCGCTCGAGCCCGTCACGCCTTCGCGCCGTTGGATTGCCTGGCGGCTACGGAAGACGCGCTTGAAGCGGAACTATTCGGCTGCGACCCTCAACCGTCTTCCGGTGGAGGCGGCGCCACGCCGGGTCTCTTCGAGCTGGCGGCCGGTGGCACGCTGTTCGTGGATGAGGTCGGGGGGCTCAGCTTGCGGCTTCAGGCCAAGTTGTTGCGCGCGCTGAAAGAACAGCGATTTCGTAAGGTCGGCGGGACTCGATTCCTGCCTGCCGATGTCCGCGTGATCGCCTCGTCCACTCAGGATCTCTATCGCGCGGCTGGCTCCGGAGCGTTTCGCCAAGACCTCCTAGCATACCTCACGGTGATCCCCATTGCTTTGCCGCCCCTCCGGGCGCGCAAAGAAGACATTGTGTTGCTCGCGCAGGAATTTCTCCGGTCGTTCTTACGCCGCAAACGGAATGTCGCATCGCAGGAAGGCGTCGTGGCGCTGGAGGCTATTGCTTTGCTACACCGCTATGCGTGGCCGGGCAACGTGCGTGAACTGCAGCACGTGATTGAGCGGGCCGCCGCCCTGTCCGAGAGCGCCGTCATTCACGTCGAACATCTTCCCGAACGATTCCATCACCGATAAGCTCGAATCACGGTTTTCCCGCTGACGGCTCCCATCGCCATTCATCATATGCTGCGACGATCGCCACCCGCAGTGGAGTGTCCGCGACGCCACTGACTTGTCCAGGACCTGTCCCTCCGCGCCACAGTTTCGAATTTCTCCGTCCAATTGTTTAGGCATACGTATCTTATTGATTTTCCGATACTCCGGTTTTTCTGCTTCGTGAATGACGGGACGCTTGCGTCCCGAAGGCAGTCCCGTCCGCCAGTGAGGCTCGTCATGGCCCGTTCCAATTTTAGCCACGCGTAATCAGCGGATTCTTACGCTGGCCGCATGAGTACGGCTGGTGGCATTGATGTTGCTGAAGTGCATGCTCGCTGGTGAAGGGATCGGTTATCGGACCGGCCTCCGAGTAACCTGTGTCTCATGTGGGACCACCCTTCACCAGTACCTCATTCATGTTCCGGAGTGACGGGTTGAGGTCCGCCGTACAGGGCAGGAATGACGGGACAAGGCCGGAAAGTTTGCATGGGTCGAGAGGGAGCAGGGTCATCTCAGCCCGCTGCCGAACATCGGCGGCGGCAGAGTAAGGAGGCCAGTGTATGAGAGGGACGGGAGGAAGGCGTAAGCGCTACGCAAAACGCGTAGCAGCCGGTCTGCCGATGGCGCTACTCGCGAGTAGCCTATTGGCAGCACCGTTAGGGCTCGCCGCCGATCCGCACGGTCACGGAAACGATGACAGTGCGGCATCGGCGGAGCAGGTGATCTACCGTGAAGGTGGGTCGGTACTGCATGACCGCATGATGGATGAGGTCAAGCGGCAGCAGGAATTTGTGGGGCAAAAAGGAGGGTATGCGTCGGGAGCCAACAGCCACATGATGCAGCAGGGTGTCTTGCTGGTGGCGGAGGATCCAAGCAAGGTGTCGGTGACGAACGGGCAGCGTTGTCCGGCGAATGCGCCGACCAAGGAGTACAACGTCTCGGCGCTCAACATCGAGATTACGCTGAGCCGGTTTCTCGATTACTTCCCGGGCTACATGTACGTGTTGTCGGAGAATGTCGACAAGGCCCGGGCTGAAGAGGCCGCCAACAAGGCGGCTCGCGACAAGGAGAATGATCCCGGCGCTGTTTCCAACGGGTTGCAGGGAGACATCATTCAGCCGCTCGTCATTCGCGCCAACCAGGGCGACTGCGTCAAGCTGACGTTGAAGAACGAGATGGCGGAAGAACCGACGAACTTGATCATCAACGGGTCGTCGATGGTCGTGGCCTCCACCGGGAAGCCGGCGACGCCGTCCACTGCGGACGCGACTGTGTTGCCTGGCGCCAGCCAGACGTTTGAGTGGTACATCAAGCCCGAGACGCAGGAGGGCGCGCATTTCTTCCGGTCCCATGCGTCGCGTGATCAGTTCAATCAGGGCCTTATCGGGATGTTGGTCGTGGAGCCTCGTGGTTCCCGTTATTTGAGCCCGTTCGACGGAAAGCCCATGGCCAGCGGGTGGGAAGCGATGATCGAAGATCCGAGCGGCGCGGACTTCCGCGAGTTTGCGATTTTCTATCATGAGGCCGGAGACGAAGCGTTCCGGTTGCTGAATAAAAAAGGGGAGATGCTGCCGCAGCGCGATCCCCATACCGATTCCTACCGGCCTGGGGCGCGGTTGCTGAACTACCGCAGCGAGCCGCATGGCACCAGGCTCGAATTGCAGGCCCATATGGGCTTCTATGCCGATGAATCGATGGGCTACGGGTCGTATACGTTCGGAGACCCGGCGACTACGATTCCGCGCTCCTACTTAGGCGACCCGGCCAAGTTCCGGATGGCCGGCGGATCGGAAATCGTCCACTCCCATCACCTGCACGGCGGATCCATCCGCTGGGCGAGACAACCGGGCAACAGCCGGTTGGATTTCGCAGCATCAGCCAACGGGCCGGTGAAGTTTCCGTTGATCGCCGACACCTCGGACCGGTTGGATGTGCAATCCATCGGTCCGACGGAGATCTACGATCAGGTGATCGAGGGCGGATCGGGCGGCCTGCAGGCGCTCGCCGGTGAGTTCGTCTTCCATTGCCACATTCCGCAACACTACGTGACGGGGATGTGGGGATTCTGGCGCGTGTACAACACGCTGCAGCAGGAAGGCTCACAGACCGATGTCATGAAGCCATTGGTCGAGTTGCCGGACCGTGTCGGCAAGATCAAGGGCGGCATCGGGAGCGAGAAGCTCGTCGGCACCACCGTGGACTGGTACGGCGGTAAGAAATTCCAGGTCACGAAGGATGAGACCAACTGGAATGCCAACCCGGCGAAGGTGTCCCTGAAGGACTGGGTTGAAATGCAGTTGGTGCCGCAAGGGAAGCCGGGCCATAAGAACGCCGAAAAGGAGCAGACGCTGGCCTACGACGCGACGGTGAGTGATTGGGCCTGGGACGGGCAGAAAGCCCTGAGCGAGCCCGAGACCTCGTACGAATGGGTCAATTACAAGTCGGCGACGCCGGGGAAACGGCAGACCATTCTGTTCGATCCAAAGAGCGGAAAGGTGGCCTGGCCATGGTTGCGCCCGCATCTGGGACGGCGCGTGCCGTTCTCACCGAGCCACAGCGGAGCGCCCTGGTTGGAACCGATCCATCGTCGCGACGATGGAAGCAATTCAACGGAACCGGCCAAGCCGGGCGAAAACGGCCCCTGGAGCCTCTGTCCGGAGAATGCACCGGTGAAGTACTTCAACATTCATGCGATCACCCTGCCGATCACGCTGAAGTCCAAGACGGCGAAGACTCCGGCGATCGTCGATCCGGATGGGTTGTTGTATGTGCTGCATGAGGAAGAAGAAGAAGTCCGGAAGAATCCTGCCAAACAGATGCCGCTGGTCATTCGCGGTAACGTGCAGGACTGTGTCGATGTGGTCTACAAGAGCGAACTGAAGGACGATGAGCGGCAGGGCTTCTCCAGCAAGACGAACCTGCACCCGCACATGTTCCAGTTCGACACCCAGGCGTCAGACGGTCCGATCATCGGCTTCTCGTACGAGATGTCGTTGCGGCCGTTCGCGATTCTGAAAGACGAGCATCCCGGCAAGGGCATGCCCGTTCCCGCCAACACTTCCATTGAGGCAGATGTTGCCAAGGGGGCCACGACCCTTACGGTGAAGGATGCGTCCCGCTACCACGTGAAGACGGAAT
>WBZU01003505.1_pt1 | contig 10248 bp, 10 predicted proteins | sample 5204311 | NCBI WGS metagenome assembly WBZU01 (sample SAMN12344359, study PRJNA552823) | activated sludge metagenome | biome: Activated sludge suspended growth; feature: Nitrification reactor; material: Wastewater; isolation source: activated sludge from nitrification reactor of wastewater... | reverse complement strand
AATTGTCGGAACAAAATCTTTCGGCAAAGGACTTGTTCAGCAGATAAAAGATCTCGATAAAAAAGCTCAGATAAAGATAACAGGTTCAAGATATTTTACTCCTTCCGGGAGATGGATACAGGAAAAAAATTATTTCAAGGAAAACAAATACGGAGTGTTTGTAGATAAGAACAGATCTGATCAGACAGATTTTAAAACTCTCGACGGCAGGACTGTAAAAGCTTACGGCGGGATCGAGCCGGATGCTGTAGTCGCAATTGAAGCCGAAAGCGAGATTTACCAGGGACTGCTTTCCAAGGATATGTTTTTTAAGTTTGCAAACTATTACATAGAAAAAAATCCGGGAGTGAAAACTGTTATCCCTGATGAGCGTCTCTTCAGCAGTTTTAAGACATTTCTTTCGGAGAATAATTTTTCCTATGATTCACAGATAGAGAAGAAACTTAAGGAGATCAAAGATCTGGCTTCTGCAAAAAATTTCAAATCCGATTTTCAGAATACTATTGATAAATTAGAATCAGCGGCGGAATCAGAAGAAACTTCGGAAATAGATAAAGCAAAGACTGAAATTTCACTCAGCATTGCAAATGAAATAAACAAGAGGATCATCAGCGAGTCAGAGCAAATCGAAGCTGCATTTCCTTTTGACATACAGCTTCAGAAAGGGATTAATCTTCTTAAAGATAAATCCGAATACAATAGACTGCTTGGTAAAATGTAATAATATTTTTATCCGGAATTAAAATCATGAAATAAAATTTAAAACAAATATTATTTTAAAGTGAAGATAGGAATACTCGGCGACGGTCAGCTTGCAAGGATGATAATGGAAGCTTGTTATAAATACGGATTTGAATTTCACATACTTTCCAAAGAAGAAAATTCGCCTGCGGGAATGATCACAAAGTTTGAATGCAAAGGAGACTGGAACGATGAAGAAACTCTGCTAAGATTTTCCGGGAAGTGCGATTTAATAACGCTTGAAAATGAATTCATTGATCATCATAAGATAAGATTCCTTGAAGACAGAGGGAAGCAGGTTTTCCCGTCTTCAGAAATAATAAAACTTGTTCAGGATAAACTGTTTCAGAAAGAATATCTGAGAAAATCCGGAATTCCTGTTGCTGAGTTTGCAAAAGCAGATTCGAAGGATGATATTTATGATTTTGTATCCGCTAATCATTATCCCGTAATTCTTAAATCCAGGACCATGGGCTACGACGGCAAGGGAAATTTTACAATTGAAAGAGAAGATCAGATAGAAGAAGCGTTTAATGTTCTTTCAAAGCGGGGCAGACTTATGTGCGAAAGTTTTGTTGATTTTGAAAAGGAAATTGCAACGCAGGTAGTAAGAAACAGATCGGGAGAAATGAAAGTTTATAATGTAGTTGAAACAATTCAGAAAGATCATATCTGCAATCAGGTTATTGCTTCCGGCGGACAATTTGAAAATGTAAAAAACAAAGCGGAAAAAATTGCTGAGAAAATCACTGAAGGACTTAATTATAAAGGTGTAATGGGAATTGAAATGTTTCTGAAAGGAGAAGAAATACTTGTTAATGAACTTGCGCCGAGAGTGCATAACTCGGGACATTATACGATCGAAGCATGTAAGACATCACAGTTCGAAAATCATTTAAGAGCAATACTTAACTACACTCCCGGAAGTACGGATATGGTCTGCGGCAATGCAGTTATGATAAATATTCTCGGGACGAGGAACGGGAAAGCGGAGCTTAAGAATGCCGGTGAGTTATTAAAATCCGAAAATGTATATTTGCATATTTACGGAAAGACGGAAACAAGCATAGGAAGAAAGATGGGACACATTACAGTTTTAAATAATGACATTAACAAAGCGATTGAACTTGCTCAGATAAACAGGGATCTGATAGAAATATAAATTAATTTTAATAACATTAAATAAAATATTATGACAGGTATAATAATTTTTCTGATAATCGCAATAATAGTTTTAACTGTAGTCAAAGGTCAGCTGAAAGCTAATCTGCAGCTCGAAAAAGTAACAGACATGCTGAGGGTTGTTGCAGGGGTAGGAATACTTTTGACAGTATTGTTCGCCTCTATTGTTCAGATCGGTCCGGGAGAAGTGGGAGTTCAGAACCTGTTCGGAAATGTTCAGGAAAGTATTCTCAGAAGCGGTTTGAATTTAGTAAATCCTCTGATGGAAGTTCAGAAGATTGACATTAAGACTCAGGCATATACAATGAGCGGCGCAAATGATCAGGATGTAAATGACGTAAAGAGCAACAGAAGCGATCCTATTCAGACATTGTCTTCAGACGGTCTGACGCTGCTGCTTGATGTTACTGTCTGGTACAGATTAAGCGCAGACGAAGCTCCGAATCTTATCAGAACTATCGGAGTAGATTACGAATCGAAGATCGTACTTCCGGCTATCAGGACAGCTATAAGAGATATAGCGGTGAATTTTGTTGCAACGGATATTTACTCTTCGAAGAGAGATGATTATGTAAATGATGTTGCGAAAAAATTAGAAAACTCTTTTGAGGGCAGAGGAATAATTCTTGAAAAAGTTTTGCTGAGAAACGTAGAGCTGCCACAGAAAGTAAGAGAAGCTATTGACGAAAAGATTGCAGCGGAGCAGAGAGCTCAGCAGATGGTTTATGTACTTCAGAAAGAAAGACAGGAAGCGGAAAGGAAACAGGTGGAAGCTACCGGAGTTGCAGAAGCGCAGAGAATAATTAACAGCACAATCAGTAATTCGTATCTTCAGTGGAAGTATATAGAAACTCTGAAGGAACTTGTGAATTCGCCGAACAATTCATTTGTAATTGCGCCTTATGATCAGAAACTTGTTCCAATGCTTAACTTTAATCAGCTTGCTAAATAATTTATGGAAAACAAATTAGTCGAAGTATATGTGACATATGATCCGATGGAAGCCAGTCTTGTACGCGCAAAGCTGACCGATGAAGAAATCTTTTTTAATGTTACCGGTGATTATAATATTTCGGTTTCTATGGAAACCTTTAACACTCAGCTTGGAAGGATAGCTTTGAAGCGACCGATAAAATTTTTTGTAAAAGAAGGCGATGCGGAAATTGCAAAAGTCGCCATCAATACTGATAAATCTTCTCTGCTGGATGAAGATCTTGAATACTGATTTTGAGAATGAAAACAAAAATTTTAATAATAATCCCGCTGTGCATTGCTGCAATCATATTTTTGTTTTCAAAGAGGAATAATTTATTTACCAAAGATTATTTAATAACCGGATCAGGTCTTGTTACAGCAGAAATTAAAACTGTTTCCTTAGAAAACCGGGAAAAAATTATTTTAACAAATAACAATTTGAAAACTTCAGACAGTACCGCAAAAATTGATTATCTGAAAATTCACTTCGACGCTTTGCTTGTAGACACACACAATGATTTTATCTGGAAAGTATTTGACAAAGGAGCCGTATTCGGACAGAAAAATGATTTCACTCAGTCCGATCTGCCGAGATTCAAGGCGGGCGGAGTGGATGTGCAGATATTTGCAGTTTGGATACCAATGAATAAAGTAAAAAAGTCTTACGGGTTCGCTGTATCACAGATTAACAAGCTTAAAAGTTTTGAATCGGAAAATTTTGAAGAATTTGAATTCGCGAAGACTTACGATGATATTATCAGAATAACTTCGGAGAAGAAACTGTGCGGTCTTATAGGAATAGAAGGCGGCACAGCCATTGAAAAAAATCTTGACAACATAAACGCTTTCTTTGAACTCGGCGTTAGGTACATAGGACTTACATGGAACAATTCAAATTTTATTTCGACATCCGCAAAAGATCAGACTGAAAAAGGAAAGCCCGGAGGTTTGTCCGGATTCGGAATTGAAGTAATTAAAAGAATGAACGAGACAGGCATGCTTATAGATGTTTCTCATCTTAGCGAAGCTGGATTCTGGGATGTGATTGATAATTCCTCTTCACCTGTCATAGCTTCGCATTCAAATTGCTATTCGATAGCTCCGCATTTCAGGAATCTTAAAGATGATCAGATTAAAGCAATAGCAAAAAGCGGAGGATACATCGGAATAAATTTCTATGATACTTTTCTTGACAAGGATGCGGATAAAAACAGGACAATGAATGCTTATGAAAAATATTCAGAAGAGCTGAATGCTCTGAATGAAAAATACGGAGATGATCTGATCAGATTCAACGAGGAAAGGAATAAATTCCTGCAGGAGAAGAATATTGCAGCCGGAACAAGCATAGACAAAGTGATCGAACACATTGATTACATAAAAAATCTTGTTGGCGCAGATTACATAGGCATCGGCTCCGACTTCGACGGAGGCATTACTCCTCCAAACGAACTCTATGACGCAAGCTGTTATCCTGAACTCACAAAAAAACTCGTTGAGAAAGGTTATACTGAAGAAGAGATAAAAAAAATTCTGGGGGGAAATTTTCTGAGGGTGTTTAAACAGGTTTGCGGGTAATCAGTTCTGATTAATTCATTTCTTACATAAAAATTTCGTCATCTCGCAGTCCTCGAATTCAACTTCTCCTAACCGCGTAATAAATGTTTTTGTAATTTCAAATCCTTTGTTTCTGAAAAAAGGTCTAGCGGTGATGCTGACCTCAGCGCGTATCTCCCTCAGATCAAGATCAAAGGCAATTTGTTCCAGATATTTCAGAAGTCCGGAAGCAATTCCCTTTCCCTGATGATCTTTATGAACATACATATAATCCAGATATCCGTCTGAAGTAATCGAACCAAATCCTGTTATAAAATTATCTTCCTCAGCAACAAGAAAATACTGTTCCTTTATTTTAGCGGACCATTTATTTATGTCTTTGTAACCCGAAGCCCAAAGTGAGATCTGAGCAGTGTCATAATCTTTACTGTTAATATTCGTAACAGTATCATAAAATAATTGTCTTATCTGATCTGTATCTTCCAAATCTGCTCTTCTGATTTTCATAATTACAATATTTCTAAAAGAAGTTAAATAAAATTTTATATTAATCTTTTGTTCTCAGTAATTGTCTTATTGAAACAATATGACTGAATAAAACCACAGGCACTATAAAAACCGGAAGCAAGCTGAAAGGAAAATTCAGCACAGCAATGTTTGGCTGACCGAAAGCAAATTTCTGAAAACTGAATGGAGCTGATAAAGCTGCTGTTATCACTATGTTCATCAGAAGCCCGAGAGAAATTATATTCCACACTAAAACAGATCTTCTGCTGAGTTTGTTTTTAGTAAAGCCGAAGTAAGCAATGAAAGGAGATGATAGACCTGCGAGAATGTCGAAATTCATACCTGCAAATGTCATAAGTTCCGGAACAGTTTTATTCAGAGATAACAGATACAAAACAATTTCCACAGGTATTCTTACAATGCTTATGTAAGTCAGATTCTTTAATGGAAGACTGTCTGTGAAATTTTTCCCGGCTGAAGTAAAAAACGTTAATAGAATCATAAGCATAGCAGGAAAAATTCCAAACAAAACAAGCTTTGGAGGAAAACTTTTTGTATCTGTATTGTAAAAATTATTAAGAGCAATTACCGCCTGAAGAATCAACCAGACGATGCTAAAGATCAATACAGATACTGAGCGGGATTGCGTACTTTTCAAAGGCGAACTTTTGACACAATAATACAATAACCAGAGAGTCAGCACTGTTGTCAGAATAAATATTACATTTACATACCCCGGTAAATTATCAATCATGATGAATTATTTTTGCAATCTGTAATGCGGCAGCACCTGTTTTTTATTGAATGATTTTGAATTTAAAAGATCAGTTAAAATAAGAGATATTTTTGAAAATTCAACTAATAAAAAAACTGAAACAGCAAAACTTTGTTTTATATTTTATGTAAAGGCTGCTTTTCTTCTATATAACTTTGAAACTGAATTGCTTTCCGCTCAATAATCGGTTATTTTATCAGACTTTTTTAAAAAACTACTGACAAATTACATGCCTTTAATTCAAAAAGTCCACGCAAGGGAAATATTAGATTCAAGAGGTAATCCGACATTAGAAGCGGAAGTAACACTCGAAGGAGGAATCCTGGGAAGAGCTGCTGTCCCGTCAGGCGCATCTACAGGAGAGCGTGAAGCTGTAGAACTGCGTGACGGCGACAAAAAACGATATCTCGGTAAAGGAGTAAGAAAAGCTGTTGACAATGTTAACAGTATTATTGCACAGAAAGTAAACGCAATGAACAGTTTTGATCAGTGCGGAATTGACAAAATTCTCATTGACCTTGACGGAACGAAAAACAAATCAAAGCTCGGCGCGAATGCTCTTCTTGGCGTTTCGATGGCAATAGCGAATGCTTCGGCAAAATATCTCGGGATTCCTTTGTACAAATATACCGGCGGAGTTAATGCAAAAACCCTGCCTGTTCCAATGATGAATATTATCAACGGCGGCAGGCACGCTGATAACACAGTTGATTTTCAGGAGTTTATGATCATACCTGCAGGCGCAAAAAGTTTTTCCGAAGCTTTGAGATGCGGCGCTGAAGTTTTTCATTCGCTCAGAAATGTTCTTCACAAAAAAAATTACAATACGAATGTTGGCGATGAAGGCGGATTTGCACCTAACCTGAAATCAAATGAAGAAGCTCTTGAAGTTATAATCGAAGCTGTTGATAAATCGGGATATAAAATAGGCAAAGATGTTTTTCTCGGACTTGATGTGGCGTCAAGCGAGATGTGGAAGAACGGCAGATATGAATTTTACAAATCGCATATTCCTGACAAGACTTCTGAGCAAATGGTAAAGCTGTATGAAAAACTCGTTAAGGATTATCCGATCATCAGCATAGAAGACGGCATGGCGGAAAATGACTGGAATGGATGGAAGATGCTGACAGATGCGCTAGGAAAGAAAGTTCAGATCGTAGGCGATGATCTGTTTGTTACTAATACTGAAATTCTTCAGAAAGGAATTGACAGAAAAATTGCCAACTCCATTCTTATAAAAGTAAATCAGATAGGAACTCTGACGGAAACTTTAGATGCAATAGAACTTGCAAAGACAAACAACTATACCTGCGTGATCAGTCACAGAAGCGGAGAAACAGAGGACACAACAATTTCCGATATCGCGGTTGCTACAAATGCCGGTCAGATTAAAACAGGTTCGCTTTCCAGAACTGACAGAGTTGCAAAATACAATCAGCTTTTAAGGATCGAAGAGCAGCTTGGATCTGCGGCTGTATATCCGGGACTCAAGGCGTTTTATAATATAAAATAGAAGTACAGTACACCATGGCAGCAGTTATTAATTTATTTGCTGTATTTTTTTTAATTAAATTTTACAAATGAAACTTTCTCAATTTAAATATCCGATTCCAAAAAATCTCATTGCTAAAGTTCCGAAAACCCCGAGAGATCAGTGCAAACTTATGGTATTAGACAAAGAAACCGGTGAACTTGAAACAAAGAAATTCAAGGATGTTCTTGATTATATGAATGAAGGTGATGTATTAGTTTTAAACGACTCAAAGGTTTTTAACGCAAGATTATACGGGACAAAGGAAAAGACAAAAGCAAAGATCGAGGTTTTTCTTCTTAGACAGCTTTCAACGGAAGAAAACATCTGGGACGTTGTCGTGGATCCGGCAAGAAAGGTGAGAATCGGGAACAGGATATTCTTCACAAAGAATCTTTTCTGCGAAGTAATTGACAATACAACTTCAAGAGGCAGAATTGTCCGTTTCAATTATCAGGGAGATTTTTCAAAGTATATTGAAAAACTCGGCAAAACTCCTTTGCCTCCATACATCAAAAGGGAATCTACAGAAAAGGACAAGGAAGATTATCAGACGGTTTATGCTGACGCTGATCACGTAGGATCAGTAGCTGCGCCTACAGCCGGTCTTCATTTTACGAAAGAGCTTCTGAAGAAAGTCGAAGCGAAGGGCGTAAAGATCGTTTATCTTACACTTCATATCGGACTCGGAACTTTCAGACTTGTCGAAGTGGAAGATCTTTCGAAACACAGAATGGATTCGGAATATTACGAGATGACAAAGGAGTCCGCTGATATTATAAATGCATCCATTGCAAAGAGGAAAAAAGTAATAGCGGTCGGAACTTCAGTTGCAAGAGTGCTTGAAACGAATGTAATCACCAGCCGTCAGGTCAGATGGGGAAAAGGGTGGACAGACAGATTCATACATCCGCCTCAAAAACTTAGGATCGTGGACAGACTAATAACAAATTTTCACATGCCGCAGAGCACATTGCTGATGCTTGCCTGCGCAATGTCAGAAAGAGACTTTATTATGAAAGCGTATAAAAAAGCGGTCAAGGAAAAATACAGATTTTACAGTTACGGTGACGCAATGATGATAGTCTGATCACACTTAACATTATTAACGGAAAACACAGTTATATAAAGTCCAAATAAATTTTGTTTGGACTTTTTTAATTTTATACTTTTAAAGATAAATACAGAAAGAAAATTTATGCGCATAAAAGTAATCATACCTGCATCCGGCAGCGGAACGAGATTCGGAGGGAATATTCCGAAACAGTTCATGAAGATCGAAGGAAAGGAAATACTTGCTCACGCAATCTCCGCTTTTCATCAGATCAGATCAATAGATGAAATCATCATTGCCACAAAGAAGGAGTATTTTGAAAAAATAAAACTGATCATAAGAAAGAATAATTATTTTAAAATAAAAAGAATTGTCGAAGGCGGAAAGCTAAGGCAGGATTCAGTTTACAGAGCGCTAATGATTCTTGACTGCAGTGAAAATGATTTCATACTTGTCCATGATGCAGTGAGACCTTTTATAAGCAGGGATAAGATCCTTGAACTTATAAAGGAAGTAAAGAAGCAAAATTGCGTCATCTTAGGTCTTCCTGTTTCCGAGACTCTGAAGAAGATTGATAAAAAATATTATGTTGAAAAAACCATTGACCGGGAAAATGTCTGGTCAATACAGACTCCGCAGGCATTCAGATATGACATTCTTAAAAAGTCATTTGAAAAAGCATACAAAGATAATTTTACCGGAACGGATGAATCGTCCCTTGCGGAATATTCTGGATATAAAGTTAAAGTAATTGAAGGTGAAAAGAAAAATATTAAAATTACACTGAAAGCTGATTTGTAATTTTGCAATATTAAATTAATCAAATAAAAATCACATAAAAAATGAAACACACAGGTTCAATAGTATTAGAAACATTCGACAGCCGTATTCTGAAAAACAATCCTCTCGGCGATCCTTCGGTGAGAGACTTTCCGGTATATCTTCCGCCGTCATATTTCAGCAAAGCTGCAAGCAGATTTCCTGTTGTATATCTTATCTCCGGATTCACAGGAAAAGGGATAATGAACCTTAACGTAAGTTATTTATCGGAGAATATACATCAGCGTTTAGACAGACTGATATCGGAAAAGAAGATGCGAGAAATGATAGTAGTCATGCCCGACTGCATAACGAAATACGGAGGAAGCCAGTTTATAAACTCAACTGCTACTGGAAAATACGAAGACTATCTGATAAAAGAATTAGTTCCTTACATTGATTCAAAATACAGAACACTTCCTGAAAGCCGCAGCCGCGCAGTTTGCGGAAAGTCCAGCGGTGGATACGGCGCGGTAATTCTTTCGATGAGGAATCCCGGTGTATTCGGTTTAATGTGTTCTACAGCAGGAGATATGTATTTCGAATACTGTTATCAGCCGTATTTTCCAAAGTTCATAACAAACATAGAAAATTACGGAAAGGGTCATAAGGCGATTGCGAATTTCATCCGTAAGGAAATAAATTTCCGTCAGCCCAAGCCGAAATTTTTTCATGAGATCATTAATGACATAGGAATGGCAAGTTGTTATTCTCCTGATCCCGGCGGAATTAAGAAAAAGGGATATAATTTTGAAATGCCTTTTGATCTTGAGACGGGCGAACTTGATAAAAAAGTTTTTGATAAATGGCTCAGGCATGATCCGGTAAGACTTGCAGACAGTTATGTTTCCAATCTTAAGAAACTAAAACTTATATACATTGATGCGGGAATTTATGATGAGTACAATCTTCATATCGGAGCGAGAATTTTTTGCAATAAATTGAAGAATAAAAATATTAAATTCATACATGAAGAATTCAAAGCGGGTCACATGAATATTCAGTACAGATATGACAGATCATTTGATGTTATCTCGGAGTTTATTGAATACAGATAAATCTTAATTGAAGTTGCGCAAAAGACTATATCCCTGCTTGCTAAGC
>WBZU01003504.1_pt1 | contig 10248 bp, 9 predicted proteins | sample 5204311 | NCBI WGS metagenome assembly WBZU01 (sample SAMN12344359, study PRJNA552823) | activated sludge metagenome | biome: Activated sludge suspended growth; feature: Nitrification reactor; material: Wastewater; isolation source: activated sludge from nitrification reactor of wastewater treatment... | reverse complement strand
GGTAGCAGTTTCAGCTGGATATTTGTAAGCCACGGCACCTCGGGGTGCTTTACCAGCCACACCTAAACCCTCAAACTCGCTGTTTTTATTAATAGTAAATACTAATCCGTCGGTTTGATATGGCAAGTTGGCTCGCTCGCTCTCCCAATACCCAATATATGTCTCTAACTCTTTAAGAGTTTGGCAGACTTTGTCGTGCGGTTCTACTTTAAAACCAAGTTCTCTGGCCAGGTTGTGTTCGTCTTGATGAGTAATGAGCCCGGGTAGATCCATTTCTATAGCGTAGGCAACAAATTCTAAATTTCGCTCTGCAGCTATCTTAGGATCGAGCTGGCGAATTGTTCCGGCACCAGCGTTGCGCGGGTTGGCAAACAATGGTTGCCCCTTTACTTCTCGTTGCTTGTTAATTCTCTCAAACTCTTTGCGTGGAATAATTACTTCGCCACGTATTTCAAAAAAATCATACACCTCACTAGGTGCCTTGCTCGATTTTTGCAAACGTAGTGGTACGGTCTGAATAGTTCGCACAGTATGAGTAACATCTTCACCTACTCTCCCATCACCACGAGTAATTGCCCGGGTAAAGACGCCGTTCTCGTATTGCAGAGCCATTGCCAAACCATCCATTTTTAACTCGGCATAGTACTCTAACTTGGTCTTATTAAGCAGCTTATGCATACGTTTCTCCCAAGCCTCTAGCTCATCGATAGTAAAAATATCGTTTAAGCTCAGCATTGGTCGCTGATGTGCAATACTCTTAAACTTTGCCAGAGCCTTACCGCCTACACGTTGGGTCGGTGAGTCGGTAGTGATAAGCTGGGGATACTTTTCTTCTATAGAGCGTAATTCGTTATTCAGGCTATCGTAGACTGCATCGCTTACCGATGGCTTGTCTTTTACATAATATTCATAGCGATAGGTATTGAGTAATTCGCGCAGTTCGTTAGCGCGTTTACTGCCCTCTGCTAAGCTGCCTGAATACGCTGCCATATACACACTCCATATCCTAACAATACTGGAAGTAAAATTGTTACCAATATGCCGTTTACACACGCTAAGACAATCTGATTATCGCCAAGTGACGGCACCATATAGACTATGCGCAAAATAATACCACTAATGATAGTAGCTAACACAAAGACAACGAGCCAATCAAAAAATATTTTCCACCAGCGTTTTTTGGTTCCCATCATGCTCGCCCGTAATGAGGTTAGAGCAGTCATTTCTGTGGTTGCTACAATAATGCCAGCAATACTGAGTCTTATGAGCAACCATAAAGCAAGTAAAGCAAAAATTATTCCTACAAGAGCAAACGGTATAGCTACTACCCCGGCAAGATACAAAACTGGCAATAATCCACCCAAAATAACAAACATACCTACCAGACTTTGAATAATAGTAACACCAAGAAAGGGTAAAAATCTCCTACTTGCAGTTACATATATGTTAGACCAAGATTGAGACCGGATATTTTTTGGGTTATAAAATGCAAACAATAAAGCCAGACTTGCATATAACCCCGCTAGACTGGCCACAATACTAAAGTCGGTTACCCCATTATCAAAACTCGTAATGCGCAAAATCGCCCCTGGAATAGCCACAATACCAGAAATAAGTAATATTTTTGCTAGATTGGCCTTAAAAATAGAGAGTGTTTCACCTAGCAAACTAAACGGATTGAGTGATAGAGTCGTGGTAGTTTTTTTGCTCATATCCCTATTATAGTCGAGTTGGTTGCAAACAAAAACCACACCAGAGGTGTGGTTTTTCTCTTAACACAGTAAGCTCAACTAAAATTTTACGTCTGGAGCCTTCTTAATAGCTTCTTTTTCACTCTCGGCTACATCATAAAAGTCGCGCGGTTTAAAACCTAGCATATTACCAATAATATTGGTTGGAAAAACTTGTAGTTTCATATTAAAAGCACGTATGTTGCCGTTGTAGAAACGGCGACTTGCCTGAATTTTGTCTTCGGTATCGGTAAGTTCAGACTGTAGTTGCAAAAAGTTTTCGTTGGCTTTTAAGTCTGGGTAGTTTTCGGTAACCGCAAATAGACTCTTTAAGGTAGAAGAAAGCATATTCTCGGCTTCTGCACGTTTGGCTAAATCACCAGCAGGTGCGCTCATTACTGCGGCGCGGGCTTTAGTTACTTCTTCTAAAGTGCCTTTTTCGTGCTTGGCGTATCCCTTAACTGTTTCTACTAAGTTTGGGATAAGATCGAGACGACGCTTTTCTTGTACAGTAATATCGCTGAGCGATTCATCGGCGCGTAACTGGGCACGAACCAAACCATTGTAGGTTAGCCATAGCCAAATGAGTATTAATATTACAATTCCTAATAGTATCCAAATAATCATATAACAGCTCCTTATTCTTGCATTTATTATAGCGCAGATTTTTGTATGTAACTAGGATGTTGGCTTTTTTAGTGTTTTAGCAGAAGTGTCACTTGTTGTTTGCAAGCTTAATTGTCTATATACATACATATGCGCCATCACTGTTACTGGTATAGTTATCACCAAACCAAGAAAAAGGGTAAATATGGTAGCTAGATTAATAAGCCCCAACACAATACCAAATCCAAGCAACCACCATTTATGACCCTGAGTAATCTTGCCACTCTCTCTTAATGCCTCAACTGGGCTAAGTTTTTTATCGACCACCAAATTGAGAGTAAATTGATATTTTATGGCCCAGTAAATACCCGGGATAATAAGAAGTAATATTCCGCCCAATACGATTAGCCCATACAAAATTGACGCACCAAAATATGTCCAAAAAACACCTTCGCTATTAAAGAGTTGGGCAAATTCGGCCGGTTTGTCGTCGATGGTATTAAGTTGAATGCGTATAAGGCCAATTCCCGTTAAGATTTGTAGCCAGTACTGTAGTACCAACAAAGCCAAGCTAATAAGCGCAACAAAAGCAATAATACCGGCATTATGAGAACCCTGAACAATACTATTTGCTACATTGCGCATTGATGATGGAATACCAACAAGAATTGTCGTAACCACCAATGTACCTAAAATAAGACCAAATCGCGAAAAAGCTTTGTTCCAGCCAGCTTTTATTGCTCCGCCAAGAGTTAATTGAGTTTGCATATTTCCTCCAAGTTAGTTTGTAATATTACTTTTGCTTTATAGCATAATCTAGAAACCATAAAATAACAAATTTTTATAACAAAAAAACGGCTCTTAATTGAACCGTTTTTTCTTGGTGGGTGATGAGGGACTCGAACCCCCGACATCCTCGGTGTAAACGAGACGCTCTAGCCAACTGAGCTAATCACCCTGGTGCAAGATATGTGACGCATTACAAACGGCCGCAGTCGACGCACAGAACGATTATAACCTGAAACACCTGGTAGAACAATTCAATTTGGCAGGTAATCTTCTGACTGAAAGATAAGGCATTTAAGCTATCGGGCAGGCTTTTGAGAGTTTAGGCTCCTACTAGACCGTCAAAAGAACACCCCATAGCATCCGAATAAGAAGTATCAAAATTAAGTAAACAATTCATTAACCCCACTCTTATACGATACTAACTGTGTTGGATATTACCTGTACAACAAAAATAGCAGATTAGTTGTACCAAATTCTTTTATATCATAAGTATATATAAAACTACTTCTTTACTGATTAGGGTTAATTAAGCCTACTAACTATAGAATGTTGTCAGCTGGGTTGCTACCTTCTTAGTGTATTACAACATTGTCAAACAATTCTAATTCCTCGTTGTCAGGTGCTTCAAAAATCTTTGAGAATGCTTTTATTTGTTCACGACTAACTGGTGCTTGTCCGTGTGCTTTTTCTTGGTTACGTGCCAAAAGCCTGAATATAAGTTGGGCAAGCGGGACATTTAAGTAATGTAGCTCGGTACTTACTCTAAGCCTTTTGGCATCACGTCGCTTGTCATCACGTTCGCTTCGAGTCCACAGTCCGTTTTCTAGAATCACGTCCTGGCCATTTTCTAGCAACTCCTTAGCAAGTTCCCATAGGCGGTCTTGTATCTTCCGATGAAACTCTTCGTCGCTCAAATCGACACCGAGGTTGGCCTGCCACTCGTCACTACAAAGCCGTATCGCACGGTATTCTTCTTCGAGATTTCGAGCGAGAGTGGTTTTGCCCGAACCTGGTAGTCCGCAAAATAACACAAGTTTAGCCCTTGTATTATCTGCAACTTTTATATGGGTTAGATTGGCATTCATTCATTAAATCTAATTAGTATATATTGTATTCATCATATTACTTAGTTTGCTAGGTTATGTCTTTATAGTAATGGACTACAGGGATACCCACATAGCCTGCTTTCTCGTAAGACCGTCTTGCTGGGGCATGCGAAGGGTCGCCACCCGTACCAACCTTAGCTACCTTCATGCCCGCCGCCTTCATTTTATCTAATGCAAATAGGTTTAATTCCGTACCAATACCTCTGCTTGAGTAAGAAGGATGCACTGCGAGAAAGTAAACTTCTCCTATCTTCTCTTTTGGGTCAAGTTTCAGAGCGAAGAAGCCAACAACTAGTCCACCCTGCTCGGCTACCCAGACCTTAAACTTTCGACTCTTACAGGCATCGCCGACAGATTTTGCTTGTGTCTTCTTCCAATTTGGATGTAGGAATTTGTCTATATCGGAGCCAACAATGTCCTTAAAGGAAGTAAAGAAAGGCTCCCAAGCAAGCAATGATAAGGTTATAACGCTGTCCATATCCTTTTGCCTAAAGGGTCGGATTTTTGGCATAACCTCCGCCAATCTTTAGCCGTTCTGGTTCTATGCACCTTTTCTAGCTTTTGTTGTTGCTGTTTTAGCTGAGCCTCGGCATCCATAACAAGTTGCTGCTTTTCTGCTGTAACACCAACTAAGAAGTATTCAAACATATCCCGCCATTGCTCAAACTGTAGTTCAGCTGGAGTAGTATTAAGCTCAAAATTTAAGGCTTTCGCTAACCGCTTGAACTGATTATGTGTAAATATATCCTCTAATCCCTTTTTTAACCTCGGTTTTTTGGTATTAAATGCATATACAATAAAGTTTCTATAGACTGCCCGCTCCTCTGTTCTAACTAAAGGGTCAGGTAATTTTCTTATTCGCAATAAGACAACTTCTACGGCAGGAGCAGGTTGAAAGTCGGTTTTATTAAACTTATGAATCACAGAAAGCTCAAACCAGGGCTTCATCAGAAGTGAAAACTGAGTTTCTTGGCTACCAAAAGGCTTACCCGCTAGCTTCATGGCTGCCTCTTTTTGGACAAAGAGGTAACTGTCTTCAGGCGGGTTGTCAGCTTCAACTAGCTTCCTTACAATATCAGACGTAAGGTTGAAAGGTATATTTGAAAAGACCTTATAAGACTCATTTGGTAAACTCTGCTCTAAAAAATCACCCTCTATTAAACTCACATTTTCAGTGCCCATAAACTTCTCTCTGAGTTTTGCAACGAGACTGCTATCTGCCTCAACAGTAATAACCTTTCTACAGTGTTTTGCCAGCTCATTCGTTATTAAACCAGTGCCCGTTCCAATCTCGTATACAGTATCGGCTGAGGCAATCGAAGACTTGCCCAGAAGTTTAACAATCAAGCCTGGGTTTTTTATAAAGTTTTGCGAGATTTTGATGCTTGAGCGTGGCTTATCTTGCTTGCTCTTTGTGCTCATCATGTTTTTCCAATAATTTTATTACATCTTCTTTTCGATACCGCCTATCACGACGTGTGCCAAAACGTACAGCTACAAGGTATCCCTTTCTGTCCCAGGCTCGCAAAGTATTTGGATGACAATTAAGCATTTCGCATGCCTGTTTGAGAGTAAGTAATCGTGGTTGCTTCTTTTCGGCTGTACCAGGTTGTGTCATACTATAACTATACACTAGTTACTATTTTTAAGAAAAGAGTGATGTGATGAAAGAGGCAGAGCAACAGTTATTAGACGTATTAAACGTTGTCAGCGAGCAATCAAAGCTTAACCCAGAAGGCAAAGCCTTCAAGCTAAAGGTTGACTGTTTTTCCGATTGCCCAAATTACAAACCTTTACTAGAAAAGCTCGAGCAGCAATACAAAGTAATTCGAATAAACCAGCGGCCAGACGAAAGGGGCTTGAGCAAACCTGACCACAGCATGTTTGAAGACGAGCAGCCAGCTGAGTACGCAGATTATATGAGCTATCACATCGCTCTTATGCCTACATTTGCAGCATTCTACGAACAGCAGTACAAATCGTCGGTGCTTGGACTTGATAAACTTAGCGGCCTGGCCTTTCTGAAAGTATATGATGTCATGCTAGATATTGAAGAGGCTCTAAGTATGTCAGTCGCTGAAAGTGTTGATATTCCAATTATGCGGCATGTACTACGCTGGACAATACTTTGCCCAGCCGACTCGCCCAAATATCGAAATGATTACTCTGATGCAAGATGGAAGGCAGCCAAGTTCTTGATGGATATGGGCGTAGTTTTGCAGGCAAGAGTGCCTGCTCGTGAAGGTTGGGATAGTAAGATTGTTGTTACAGTTAAGTCGAGAAGTAGTTTCCAGGCTGCTCTTGATAAGATGCGAGCGAATTATAAGAGCCAAAACGCAAAAAGTAGCGGTAAGTCTCTAGAGGCTGACAATACACCCAGTAAAGAACCTTTGCAGCCAAAAGATAGCAATGAAGTGTCTGATGCGGTTACTCCTGAACCCGATAGCCTTTACGAGCTACGACCCGAACACTACGATAAGGCAAAAGGTGTCTTGTACCTGTCGCCTAGACGCTCTGTCGTTATTGCAAGACGTGGTAAGGTCAAGAGAAATGGTAAGGAAAAATACTTTGAATGTTGGCTTTTGGAGTGTGTTTTTAATTCTGTCAATACCCTAAAAGTCGGAGCGGATTTCAGTAAGATTTTATCCTTACATGCCAGTAAAATTGGCAATACTGAAAAAAGAAAAGTAAGGAACGCAGTTGATTCAATCAACACTAAAATTGTAAAAGCAAAGGGTCAAAAAAACCTGATAAAGATTCAATCCGACAAAGTTTTTGTGAACAATTCGTATCTGTAAAAGATACTGAAAAACAATTTCAGTATACCCCCTGTGTATAGACTACGCCCGTAAACATTTAGCGGGCTATTTTCTTGCCCGCAAGTGGTTACAGCAAAGGCAAAAGAGTGACTACACAAAATCAACCACAACCAACAAAACCACAATCACATGCCGCAAATAATGGCGTGGTTGTTGAGTTGAGTAAGGAAGCGATTGCAAACCTTACGGGTTATTTTGACGTGCTCATTCAAATGGACTTCGCACAAAAACAACGTAATGAAAGGAAAGAAAATGGTACTTTACAAAGTAATCCAAAAAATACTTCGAATACAAATTAACCTGGCTCTATCCTGCTTTAGCTGGGCTAGTAAACGTGAAAAAGCAGTCAAGAAGCGTAAAAGAGTATGAAGGTAACTGAGGTTAACATAGTGCCAGTCAAGCCAGCCAACGGGCTTGTGGCATTCGCTAGCTGCGTAATTGATGGCCAACTGTACTTGGGCTCGCTTGGCGTACACCAGCTATTAAACGGTATTGGTTATCGCATAACCTACCCAACCAAGAAAATTGGCTCACGCCAACTCAATTACTACCACCCTGTGACAAAAGAGGCTGGCAAGTTGATTGAGCAAGCGATTGTCGCTAAGTGTGTTGAACTATTTGAAAGAAGTGATGAGCAAAATGGTAGATACGATAAAACTACTGCTACGAATACATAACCCGCTGCTGTTAGACAGTAGCAAGTTTGCACCGATTACCCTTGAGCAGCTTGTAAACTCAAAGCCTGGCACACGCACATACCTAAACCCTTCGCCCATGTATCAGAAGTTGAATAAGTATATGCCACGCTTGACGATGTTTAAGCGGTTTTCTAAAGGCGAGCCCGTCTATCAGCTAGCAATAGAGTTTTCTACACCAAAGCTACTGTTCGATAGTAACTTTGATGAGCTGGTAGAAGCAGATTTTGAATCACTGCTTACGGTTTTGCAAGAAAAGCTATTGGAGCTTGTGGGTTATAAGTTTTTCAAACACCAGTTTGCCGAAGCGGATATTGGCACGTGGCACCCGTCAAAGAACATAGTTTTCCTAGACTACACGTCCTGCCAAACAGTGCTTAATACCATTAGTAAGCTAGATATAAGCCGTGTGTATGACCTTCAAAAGACAGACTTTCGTGATGGGCACGTGGTACACGTACATTGTAATTCGCTAGATATTGCCTTCTACGACAAACTAGCTGACTTACGACAAGCTAAGAAGAGCGAAAAGCGTGCTATTGAAAAGGATAATTACATGCAACTTAATTTGCTCGACCAGCTTGAGGAATACCGACCGATTGAGGTATTTCGCTACGAGGTTCGGCTTGTTGGCAGACAGTCTGTAAAACGAGCGTACCCCGAGCTTGATAAGTGGACTTTTGAAACGATGTTCAAAAAGAAACTTTGCCAAACCGTTCTAATAAAGCACTGGCAAAAAATATCAGGTTCTATTGATATGCTCGCACTTGATGGACACGAACCACTACAGTTGTTGCAAAACTACTTAGCAGATAACCCCAATGTAACACCACAAGCCGCATTGGCCGCCGTCGCTGGCCTACTCATAGACGGCCAAGAAGGCGTCGCTAGCCTACGCAACACAATTGAATCACACTTTGGAATACATGCATGGTACCGCATCAAAAAGACGCTTACAGTGCCGAATGCCAATAGGTATCAGGCATTTGTACGCATTGATGAAGCACTAGAGAAATTTGAACCGACAGAAATGAAAAGTTTTATTAAAACCATTGAAAACACTATTAAGTAATGTTAAGTTATAAAGGAGTAAGCTACTATGGAAAAGACTAAACTAATACTAATCGCTAGGGTATCTGATGTTGAGCAACGTAAAGCGTTGCCAGCTCAGAAACTAAGGTTAGAAAACTACGCAAAAGAATTGGGCTATCTGCCCAAAGAGTACGAGTACCACGAATTTGACGAGAGTGCGTATAAAGAAGACCGCCAAAAGTTCTCTCTACTTATTGAAGACAAAATTAAATCATTAGATGAATTTGCTATACTGGCTTTCGACAAAATAGACCGCTTTACTCGTGACGCATCTCAGCAAGAAGTTCGTACCATAGGTAGTCTGGTAGAAAAAGGCAAGATTGAGCTTCACTTTCCTTCTGATAACTTGTTTATCACGAAAGATTCGCCCGCAACCGACCTATTTCGGCTTGGGATAGGTATGTTGCTAGCCAAATACTATTCTGATTCAAGCAGGGATAATGTAAAACGTCGCTTCGACCAAATGCTAAATGATGGAATATGGGTACACAGAGCACCAATAGGGTATAAGAATGTAAACAATGGTACACCGCAGAAGCCGATAAAGGATATTGAAATTGACACGGAACGTGCACACTACATCGTTAAGGCATTTGAAATGCGAGCACAAGGCATACCGTACGAGGTTATCGCTAAAGAGTTAGTGAAAAATGGCTTTACAAGTCGTCGAGCTGGGGCTAAACCGCCAAACAAGTCGTTTGTTGAACGTATATTGAGTAATAAGTTTTACTATGGCGTAATGGTTCATAAAGGCATAGAGTACCCTCATAGCTATGAGCCGCTTATTAGCCGTGGTTTGTTTAACCAATGCCAAGCAGTCAGAAAAAAGCGAAAGCACGATAAGACAAAATATGACAGCAAAGACTATACTTTCAAAAAGATTGTGAAGTGCGGCAGATGCGGACGTGCAGTGTCGCCATTCAAAAGCCGTAATACGGTATATTTACGCTGTGCAAGCGGCGGTAAGTGCGGCAACCCAAATACTGCCGAAAGCCTCGTTATAGACGGCGTAGCCGCCGATGTAAGCAACTTTGATGTGCCAACGGAATGGCTGGCTAAAGTTATAAACGAGCTGCGTAATAGGCACGATAACCAACAGCAATACTACACAAAGAACATTGAGCAGACACGTGCAGAGTATGACAAAATCAAAGAAAAGCTTAAGCTGCTCTACTATGACCGCATAGAAGGGCGTATTACTCAACAGTTCCACGATGAAATTGCAAATGAGCTTGAGGCAAAGCAGCAATCTTTGAATGAAAGCCTAAAAATGCTAACAAGTGACAATAAGAACTTCCAAGTCACTGCTTCCTATCTGTTAGACTTGGCACAGCGTGCCGAAGAACTTTTCAATGAGAGCGATGAAGCCTTACAGCAGAAGCTATTGGAATATGTACTTTCAAACATTGAA
>WBZU01003115.1_pt1 | contig 10248 bp, 6 predicted proteins | sample 5204311 | NCBI WGS metagenome assembly WBZU01 (sample SAMN12344359, study PRJNA552823) | activated sludge metagenome | biome: Activated sludge suspended growth; feature: Nitrification reactor; material: Wastewater; isolation source: activated sludge from nitrification reactor of wastewater treatment... | reverse complement strand
ACGGCGAGGCCGGTGGCCTCGGCGTCGCGGTCGGCAACACCCAGATGTTCGAAGCCTCCGCTGACGGCGCGGCCCTCGCGTTCGACTCGCTGTCACAGGGGACCCGCAACATGCGGGGCAAGGTCCGTCGGGCGGAGCGGGTCGACAAGACCGACTTCTTCGAGGAAGGGAAGCCGGCCGAGTCGCACCGTCGTCGCACGACGGGCCGCTGAGCGCTCCTCCACGCCCCTGGAGGGGCGCTCGGCACCCGGGCCCGACGGCCGCCCCATCCCGTCGGGCCCGGGCCACTCTCGACCCCGGAGCACCGCCGGCGTTCTGTAGTGCGAGATCCAGGCGTTCGCCTGGATCTCGCACTACAGAACGGGATCAGCCGACGTCGCGGGTCATGGCGTCGACCGCGACGGTGACCGCGAGGATCAGGACCGGATCGACACCGCCGGCGATCTCCACCCCGTAGGTGTCGCGCACGCGGAACCACTTCTTGGACACCTCGGCGACCTGGTCGCCGTCGCGTTCGATCTCGTACTCGTGGTCGACGATGTTGCCGTGGACCTTCAGGTCGGACTCGCCGTCGACGTCGACCTTGAAGTGATCACGGATCCCGACGATCCGCTTCGTGACGTGCGCCGACCGACCACCCAGGTCGATGGTCACCTTGTCCCGGACCGTGAGCTTGCGCTCCTTGATCTCGGCCACGTCCGCGCCGCCGGCGTCCTTCAGGATCCAGGTGTTGCGCAGGCGCAGTGCCTTGCCGTCGACCAGGAAGACCCGGTTGCCCGCGCCGTCCTCGATCCAGTAGTCGTCGCCGACGCTGAGCAGCCGCTCACGCATCTGGAAGCGCTGCGCGGGCGGGCCGTCATCTCGGTGTCGTAGGAGTCCCATGGCCACCAGTCTCGTCCGAGGGTACGCCGACGCCCTCGCCCGAATGGGGTGAGCGAACGTCGTCCACCATCAGGCCAGCAGTCCGACCGAGCGGGCCGCGTCCACCGCGTCGGCACGCGACGTGACCCCCAGCTTCCGGTAGATCGACGCGGTGTGGGTCTTGACCGTGTTGCGGCTCAGGTGGAGCTCCGAGGCGATCAGACCGAGCCCCAGATGGGTGGGCAGGTGCTCCAGCACGCGCTGCTCGGCCGGGGTGAGAGCCTCGATCGCGGTCGGGTCGAGGTCCCGGCCGGAGCCCAGGTCCGATTCGAGCTCCTCGAGCTCGGCGTTGAGGAAGCTCGCCCCGGGCTCGCGCCGACGGGCTCGCTTGGCCTCGCCGACCAGACGGCGCGCCTCGACGCGGTCGCCGACGGCCGCCGCGGCCTGAGCCAGCAGGACCAGCGTGAGAACCCTCGTGCGCGGGGAGAGCTCACCGAGCCGGTCGACACCGGCAGCGGCTATGGCCGCTGCAGCACCAGAAGCCTCGACGCGATGGGTTCGGGCCGCGACCAGAGCATCGATCGCGTAGACGGCGATGGCCGGAGCGAAGCACTCGAGGTCGTGTGCGTCCGCGGCTGCTCGTGCCGAACACGACAGCTCGACCGCCATGTCGAGCTCACCGTCGTGCATCGCCAGCAGCGCCAACTGCGCGAGGCCGACGGCGCGGACGTACGGTCGGTCGCCGGCCGCGTCGACCGCCGCTGCGAGCCTCCTTCGGCCGCGGTCGCGCTGTCCGAGCATGGCGTAGGCCGAGCCCTGGGTACCGGTGGCCAGCGCCCACAGCGGGTTCCCCTCCGGCCCGCCGGCCTGCCGCACGATCTCGGCATCGGCAACGACGTTCTCGACGCCGTGGCTCCCCATGAGCATCCGCACCGCGGCCAGGGCCACCTCCACGGTCGGTGTGCCGTCCGCGAGGGGCCCGTGGTCGGCGAAGCGGGCGGCCGCCCGACAGGATCGCTCGGCGGTGTCGCGGTCCCCGACCGCGACCGCGCACCAGGCGGCGGCGATCGCGGCCTCTGGGATCTCATCGGTCGCGTCGGCGCCCAGGAGGGCCAGCCACTCGCGGACCTGGCCGATCCGGCCGTCGAGCCAGCGTTCCAGCACCGAGCCGAGGATCAGCTCTGCGGACCGTGTCAGGTCACCCGCCCGCACGGCGTGGCGAACCGCGCCGTCGACGTCGCCGCAGCGGGCTCGCTGCTCAGACGCCCGACGCTCGAGCCGGAGCGCGAGCTCCGGGTCGTCGCGGCGAAGCCGTTGGAGCAGGTGGTCGCGGAAGAGGTGGTGGTATCGGAACCGGGATCCATCGTGGTCGAGCGGGATCAGGAAGAGGTTCCCGTCGTCCTCGATGGACCGCAGCATCCGAGCGGAACCGGAGGCTTCGAGCAGTTCGTCCAGGCCGTCGGCATCCATCGTGTCCAGCACCGCCGAACGCTCCAGGAAGGCGACCTGCTCAGCGTCGGTCCCCGCCAACACCTCTTCGATGAGGTACTCGGCCACGAGGCGATCACCACCCGAGAACGACGACGGCACCCGACCCTGGTTCAGCGCGAGTGCTGCCAGGTGGAGCCCCCCGGGCCACCCCTCGGTGCGGTCCACGAGGTCGCGCAGATCGCCGTCGTCGACGGTCACGTTGACCCGGCCGAGGAGCTCGGCCGCCTCCAGCGTCCCCATCGCCAGGTCTGTCGCATCGACTCGGTGGACACGACCGTCCATCCGGTGGCGGCCCAGGGCGATCGGGATCCGACGACCGACCAGCGCCACCGTGCTCGGCTCCGGAACCGACGACAACAGGACCTGCAGACCCGCTCCGACACCGTCCGAGGTCAGCAGGTGGACGTCGTCCAGCACGACCGTGCACGGCGACCGCTCGGCGAGCACCCGGGCCAGAGTCGGGAAGATGTCACGGCCCGGAGAACGTCCCGCGCCGACGATCAGAGCGACGTCCTCGCGATCGAGCGGTGAGATCCGATCCAGGGCGAGCGCGATGTGGCGACCCAGGTGCACCGGGTCGTTGTCGGCCTCCGACACCTGGACCCACGCGTACGGGCGACGGTCCCCCTCGGCGCACAGCAGCATCGCCGTCGACTTCCCGAAGCCCGGCGGGCCCACCACCTCGAGGATCGAGGCCTCGGGTTCGAGCAGGCGCTTGACCAGCCGGTCGCGGTCGATGAGCGTGGGTCGACGCGGAGGAACGGAGAAGGACGTGACCGGTATGTCACGCACTCCCGCCGACGCTGTCAGCGACTCGGTGTGTGATCGGCCGGCGCGGGTCATACCGGGACGTCACCGTAGCTTCCGCGTCCACGTCCGGCCCTTCGGTCGGGCCCCGCTCACGATTCGGCCGCCCGCCACCAGAGCGCTTCCGCCCTCGGGGCCTCACCCTGCGCGGGTGATGCAGCGACAGTGGCGGTCGGCGAGGCTGGCGGAGGTGGCTCGGACCCGACCACGCGCCACCAGCACAGTCCAGATGCAGACCGAACCTCCGCTCACCGACTCCGTCACCGCACCCGGCGCCATCGTCGATGGCTGACCTCGGCATCCGCCTCCCGACGATCCGAACGCCGCAGCTCACGCTCCCGGCGCCGATCCGCGCCGTGCAGGGTTGGTTGGGCGACCGCGAAGGTCGCCGCAGCCGACGGGTGTCGGTGGTCGGGGACCACGTACATGTCGAGGTGAGGGGCGCGCTCGACGACCGCCACCCCCACCTGGGCGCCGCGCTCGCTTCGGCGTTGCAGTGTTTGGACGGGGTGCAGTGGGCCGAGGTCGACGCCGTGGTCGGGCGAGCGGTGGTGCTGATCGATCCCGGGTCGGTCGAGATCGACGACCTGATCGACGCGATCGAAGACGTCGAGGACGCGCACGGAACCGCCGGGGAGCGGTTCCCGCACCACCTCCCCGACCACCCCGACGACCTCGAACCGGTGCAGCGCCGGGCGGTGGCCATCGCCGCGGATGTCGTCGGGCTCGGAGTGGTGGCGGCGGGTCAGACGCTGCGGTTGGCCCGGATCCCCGCCGAGATCCCCGGCCTCGTCAGCCTGGCCGACAGCCAGCCGCGCATCCGCGGCGCCCTCGAGTCGCGCCTCGGCCCACCCGCGACCGACGTGCTCATCGCGGGCGCCAACGCGACCGCCCAGGCCCTGGGGCAGGGCGCGGTCGGCCTGGTGGTCGACCTCGCCCACCAGTCGGTGCGCGTCGGCGAGCAGCTCGCCCGGCGGGCGGCGTGGCGCCGCCACGAAGCCGAGCTGGTCGTCGGCCCCCAGAGCATCCGCCACCCGCCCCGACCGCTGCCGCCCCGACCGATCCCCATGCCCAAGGGCGACATCGAGCGCTACAGCGACGGTGCCGCGGTCGCATCCTTGGGAGCGGTGGGGGTGAGCCTGGGGCTGAGCCGCGACCCTCGTCGGGCCGCGGACCTGGCGTTGGCCGGTGTGCCCAAGGCGGCGACGCTCGGACGGGAGGTGTTCGCGTCGACCGTCACGATGGTGCTGTCCTCGCACGGCGTGGTGGTCATGGACCCCGCTGCGCTGCGTCGACTGGACCGAGTGTCGGTGCTCGCGGTCGACGCCCGGTTGCTGAGCTCCGGGCGTTGGGGCATCGACGCGGTGCACCCGATCGGGGAGGGTCGATCGGCGAGCGACTGCGAACTGCGCTGCCGCCGGTTGCTCGACGTCGAGGATCCGACCGTCGAGCAGCGACGCGGGTCCTGGACGCTCGCTCCGTGGCGCGGCGACGCCCGTGCCCCCCGGGGTACCGACGCGCAGGCGCGCCGCATGCGCCACGGCGGCCGGAAGGTGCTCGCCCTGTGGCGGGGCGACCACCTGCACGCGCTGGTCGCGCTGGCCGAGGAGCCCGAACCGCTGGCCGAACGCCTGGTCGGCGCCGCGACCGAGCTCGACCTCGACGTCGTCCTCGCCGGCGGATCGACCTCGATGGCCGAACGGATCGGCGCCGCGCACTGGCCGGCGACGCGCGTCGTCGACGACATCCGTGTCGCCCAGGCCCAGGGCGAGGTGGTCATGTACGTCACCGCCCGAGCGCACGCAGGGCTGATGGCATCCGATGTCGGCATCGGGATGGCGATCGCGGGGCGTCGGGTGCCGACCGGCGCCGACCTCATCGTCCAGCACGGGCTGGCCCAGGGCTGGCTGGTGCTCGACGCCGTCAGCCGCGCCCGGTCGGTCAGTCGGCGCAGCGCGCTGCTGGCCGCCGCCGGGGCCACCGCCGGGTCGGGGTGGGCCCTCCTGGGGTCGGGTCGCAGCACCGCCGGGCGGCTCATGCTGGGCATCAACGCCAGCGCGGTGGCATCGATGGTCAACGGGGCGCTGGCCGGAGTCGGGGTCGCCGGCGTAACGCTCCCGCGGCCCGAACCACGGCACCGCTGGCACGAGATGGACCCCGACGCGGTGCTCGCGGCGGTCGCCTCGGATCCTGAAGGGCTCCCGGCCCCGGAACAGGAGCTGCGCCGACGAGCCGAGAGCGCCCGGCCCGCTCCGAGCCGCGTCGGCTTCGTGGACGCGCTGCGCGACGAGCTGATCAACCCGCTGACACCGCTGCTCGCCACGGGCGCGGCGCTGTCGGCCGCGGTCGGGTCGCTCACCGACGCCGGGCTGGTCATCGGCGTCGCCGGGATCAACGCCGGGGTCGGGGCGATCCAGCGCCTGCGCACCGAGCAGTCGCTGGCGGCGCTGGAGGAGCGCGAGGTGCCGGCGGTGCGCACGCTCGTCGCGGGAGCGCCGACGCCGGTCCCGGCCGACCGCCTGGTGGTGGGCGACGTCGTGCTCTTGGGCCCGGGCGAGGCCGTCCCCGCCGACTGCCGACTGCTCGCCCTCGAGTCCCTGGAGGTGGACGAGTCGAGCCTGACCGGCGAGTCGCAGCTGGTGGACAAGTCGCTGGAGCCGGCCCCGGGCGCTCCGGTGGCGGGTCGCCACTGCATGCTCTACGAGGGATCGGTGGTGGCGTCGGGGAACGCGACCGCGGTCGTCGTCTCCGTCGGTGTCGACACCGAGGTCGGCCGGAGCCAACTGGCCGCCGCACATCCCCCCGCCACCGGCGTCGAGCGGCGTCTCCAGCGCCTCACCGACATCACCATCCCCGTCACCGTCGGGGCGGGGGTGATCTCGACCGGTCTCGGCTTCCTGTTCCGACGACCGCTGCGCGAGGCGGTCGGCTCCGGGGTGAGCCTGATGGTCGCCGCGGTTCCCGAGGGCCTGCCCGCGGTGGCGACGCTCGCGCAGGTGGCCGCCGCGCACCGGCTGGCGGAGCGCAACGCCCTGGTGCGCAACCCCCGGGCGATCGAGGCGCTGGGCCGGGTGCAGCAGGTGTGCTTCGACAAGACCGGAACCCTGACCGAGGGCCGGCTCCGGGTCGCGATCGTCTCCGACGGCCTCGACGAGTGGCGTTGCGGCACCGATGACGCTCGACTCCCCGACCGCGGCCGGTCGGTCCTGCGGGCGGCCCGTTGGGCAACCCCGCCGTTCGACGGCAACGGCTCGCTCAACCACGCCACCGACCGCGCCGTCGTCGACGCCGCCACCGCTGCCGGGGTTACCGACTCCGAGCTCGATCGACGGGCGCAGCTGCCCTTCGAGTCACGACGCGCCCTGCACGCCGTGCTGGGACGGGTGGGCCGGCGCCACGTCGTGTCGGTCAAGGGCGCACCCGAGACGGTCCTGCCGTTGTGCGGCGCCTGGACCCGCGACGGCCGCACCACCGCGCTCGACGTCGAGCAGCACCGCATCCTCGAGGAGCACGTCCACGCCCTCGGCCGGCGCGGGCTTCGGGTCCTCGTGGTGGCCAGCGCCACGGTCGGCGCCGACGCCGGACTGAACGAGGTCTCGGACCTTCCGGCGCTGACCGTCGACGGGTTCGTCGCCATCGCCGATCCGGTCCGGCCCACCGCGGCGGCCGCGGTCGAACTGCTCCAGGGCGCCGGGGTGCACCTGGCGATGATCACCGGTGACCACGCGAGCACCGCCGAGGCCATCGCCGCCGAGCTCGGCATGCTCAACGGGAGCGTCGTGCTCACCGGCACCGACCTCGACGCGCTGGACGACGACGCGCTCGACGCCGTCATCGGCGACACCGCGGTCTTCGCCCGGGTCACCCCGATGCAGAAGGTGCGCATCGTCAGCGCCTACCAACGCATCGGCCGTCCGGTCGCGATGACCGGCGACGGCGCCAACGACGCCGCCGCCATCCGACTCGCCGATGCCGGCATCGCCCTCGGACGCCGCGGAACCGACGCGGCGCGCGCCAGCGCTGACGTGGTCGTCACAGACGACCGCATCGAGACCATCGTCGATGCCGTCGTCGAGGGCCGCTCCATGTGGGAGTCGGTGCGCGGCGCCGTGGCGATCCTCGTCGGCGGCAATCTCGGCGAGATCGGCTTCACGCTCGCCGGATCGGTGCTCGGCGGACAGGCGCCGCTGAACCCCCGACAGCTGCTGCTGGTGAACCTGCTGACCGACATGGCCCCGGCGCTGGCGATCGCGCTGCGCGAACCCGACCACGTCACCCCGGAGTCGCTGCTGCGCGCCGGACCCGACGCCTCGCTCGGGCCGGTGCTGCTGCGCGACATCGCCGTGCGGGCCGGCACCACGGCGTCGGCCGCGACCAGCGCGTGGTTGATCGCCCGGCTGAGCGGCACCCCCACCCGCGCCCGCACCGTGGGGCTGGTGGCGCTGGTGGGAACCCAGCTGGCCCAGACGATCGTCGACGGCGGGACCCGACCGACGGTGCTGGCCGCGATGGGGGTCAGCGTCGCGGCGCTGGTCGTGGTCGTCCAGACGCCGGGTGTCAGCACCTTCTTCGGGTGCCGGCCCCTCGGACCGCTCGGATGGGGCATCGCCCTCGGCGCCACCGCCGGGGCCACCGCGTCGTCGATCGCCCTGCCGTGGGCGGCCGAACGCATCGGCTCCGCCGTCGGTGCCGCCGCTCAGGTCCGCAACGGCGCGGCCGTCGTGCTCCACCCGTCACCCACCCCGTCATCCACCATGGAAGGAACCCCATCATGAGCCTGCTCCCGATTGCTGCCGTCGCCGCGGTCGTCGCCGTCGTCCCACCGCTGCGCCAGCGGGTGCTGCCGATCGCCTCCGCCGGTGCCGGCGCCGCGCTCGGAACCGGCGTGGCCGTCGTCGGCGTGGGCGTGACCGTCGCCGAGGGCGTGGCCGACGTCGTGCGCGCCGCGTGGAACGGTCCCGCCGCCACCGAGGACTGAGCCGCCCACGAGCTCGGACGGGTCCACGCATCCAAACAGGCCCCGGCACGCCACGACATCGAGGAGAGACACCATGACCGACGAGCTCGCCATCCCAGAGAAGATCCAGACGCCGGACCGGGTCGAGACCCGCATCGGAGCACTCGAGTTCCGCGACGGCTTCCCCACCGACGACACCGCGCAGCGGCTGTTCGACCACCTCGACTTCCTGCGAGCCGTCGAGGTCTTCCTGCAGTGCGTGCCCGCGGCGTCGCTCGAAGCCATGCGCTCGGGGATGGTCGAGATCGGCATCGACGCCTGCCAGAAGCTGGCGATCGCGGACGACCTGTTGGACTCGAACCCGTTGTTCCTGACCGGCAACACCGACACCGTCTACGTGTCGGGCATCATCGACCTCGACCGTGACGGACCGACCGTCGTCGAGATCCCCCCGGGCTGCGGGCCGGGCACCGTCAACGACGCGTGGTTCAGGTTCGTGATCGACATGGGCCGGCCCGGTCCCGACCGCGGCCAGGGCGGCACCTATCTGATCGTCCCGACCGGCTACGACGGTCCGGTTCCCGACGGTGCGTTCGTGGCGCAGTCGCCGTCGAGCACCAACTGGCTGATCCTGCGCGGCATGCTCGTCGACGGCTCGCCCGACACCGCGACCCGGTCCATGCGTGACGGCGTGAAGGTGTACCCGCTCACCCAGATCGAGGCGCCGCCCGCCACCCGGTTCGTCTCGATGTCGAAGCGACCGTTCAACACCATCCACGCCAACGACGCCGGGTTCTACGACGAGGTCGCCGCCGTCATCGAGCGGGAACCGATCGACGTGATCGACCCCGAGACCCGCGGCCTGCTCGCGTCGATCGGCATCCGCAAGGACACCCCGTTCGCTCCCGACGCCCGCATGCGATCGATCCTGGCCGACGCCGCCGGCGTCGCGAACGGCACCGCCCGGGCGATCGCGTTCCGGACCCGGGATCGCGACGCGTTCCTCTACCCCGACCGAGCGTGGAAAACCGCGTTCATCGGAGGTGACTACCGGTGGCTCATCGACGACGGCGCCGGGGGCCGCAACCTCGATGCGCGCACGATGTTCTTCTACCTGGCCACCGTCAACACCCCCGCGATGGCCCTCGAGATGCCCGGCGTCGGTTCGCAGTACGCGATGACCGAGCACGACTCGACCGGCGAGCTCCTCGACGGCGGCCGCGACTACGTGCTCACGCTTCCGGCGAACGTCCCGGCACAGGACTTCTGGTCGATCGTGATCTACGACCCGCAGACCCGCTCGGAGCTGCGCACCGACCAGCCCTTCCCCAGCTGCAACAGCCAGCGGGACGCCCTCACCTACGACGACGACGGGTCGATCACGTTGCGCTTCGGGCCGAACCCACCCGCGGAGCGGCCCGAGAACTGGATTCGCACGACGGCAGGCAAGGGGTGGTTCACGATCCTCCGCCTCTACGGGCCGCTCGCGCCGTGGTTCGACCGCAGCTGGGTGCCCGGCGACATCGAGCCCCGACCGACCTGAGCCCCGCCCGACCGTTTCCGTGACCGTACGCGCCACCTGTGGCGCGAACGGTCACGGGAATCGCCGGCGGCTCGGATCGGCGGGCTCCCCACCGAAGGCACCGGGCGCGAGGCTGGGGACATGCAGCGATCATCGGACCCGGGCCCAGCCGACACCGTCACCTTCCCGGGATGCCCGACGCCGGTAGCACCTCTCGGGGTGGGCACCTGGGCGTGGGGCGACTCGCGGACCTGGGGCATGGGCTCCTACGACACGGCGCTGGACGAGACCACGATCGGCGACGCCTGGCGAAGCTCCCTCGGCGCCGGGGTCGGGCTCTTCGACACCGCCGAGGTGTACGGCTCCGGGGAGAGCGAACGCATCCTCGGCCGCCTGCTGACAGCCGACCCCTCGGGGCGGGACCGGCTGGTCATCGCCACCAAGTTCTGGCCGGCGCCGTGGCGTTGGAACGTGGTCCCGGCGCTGCGCCAGTCCCTCGAGGCCTCGCTCGGACGGCTGCAGATCCCGACCGTCGACCTGTACCAGATCCACGGCCCGATCAGCCTGCGGTCCGCCTCGGCGATGGCCGAGGCGCTGGCGACCGTCGTCG
>WBZU01003503.1_pt1 | contig 10249 bp, 8 predicted proteins | sample 5204311 | NCBI WGS metagenome assembly WBZU01 (sample SAMN12344359, study PRJNA552823) | activated sludge metagenome | biome: Activated sludge suspended growth; feature: Nitrification reactor; material: Wastewater; isolation source: activated sludge from nitrification reactor of wastewater treatment... | reverse complement strand
ACCTGTTTCATTTTAATTTTCGAATCTTTGTGTAACTTTCAAAAGCAACATCTAGCGACGCTTCCAGGGCTTTTGCCTCTTGCGATGAATCATGTTTAAGATTCTGTTTCTCGTTCACAAGCCACGCCAAATTCTTGTAATCAGAATAGCTAATTGGCGCGTTACCTTTACGAACGTGATCTTTTGGATTCAAATATTCCATCCCATGTTCTATGACATCTTCGATGGGCATCGGAAAAGCAAAACGACAAATAAAATGTCGGCAAATAAACTCTGCCACGTCCTGGTTCATCCAAAAAACTCTTTTCAGAATAGCATAAACATGAGCGCGGTTTTGTATTGCAATATCCTTGCAGGATTCGAAATACCAACCGGCACACGCTCCATATACCTTCGCGGGTGTCGAAAATTGCAGTTCGTATCCTCGTCTACAATAGTCACACTTATCCATGTCTGGATGTGTAATCTGATTTAAACGAGGGAACAAATAACACATCTGGTCAATAGATAACGATGTCATAGGTTCGAATTTGTAATAGCGCAAAAATAGTCTAGAGAGAGATCCAAAAGAAACAGAAAACTTTAGCTCACGAAAGTCAAGAAACGAGTGTGTCTCGATATCTACAAGATTCTCTGGTCTTACGCCATACCACTCGAATAACTTGGAAAAGCTAAAATAATTCTCCGAATCTATCACCAGCTGCTTAACATTTGCAAAAAGTGTCGGGCGCTTTTCCGGGTTCTTCATGCTGATGTCAGATAAGCAATCGTGAAGATGTAGATTTCTAAATGGTTTCGGAAAGTGTGTCTGAAGCATTTCAATAAAGGTTTTGTCAAGGATACACGCAAAAATATGTATCGTTTCCATAGTATATGAAATTACAATTATTGGAGCTCCATCATCTGTATGTTCCAGATATTTTATGTTGTCGTCGCCATCTTTGTTCGATACACACACTACATAAATTCCAAAGCGATATCCTTCCATAAAAATTGTATCTACCAAATCAGACGAACGTGCTTGGACAGGTGCGTCGATGAAAACGGCGGTATTTATGCAATCCGGATCGTCATTTTCGTTATTATTGTCCAACAGCCACGTGTCTACATTCTGGTTTTGCTCAAAATGGCGGATAGCAACATCCCATGTGGCCCTCACCACTTTCATTTTCTTGATTTTTTATTCAATCTTCGTTTCTTGACAAAATGCTCTCGCGATACGCGTATCGCATCTTCAATGTCGCGAGCCACTTCCAAGTCGTTGTATGCTTCTCGGGCCCGAGGACTTCTTAACCCCCTATAGCGTCTATGTAGTATTTCTTCATGAAACACGTTTGATTTGGAATCATCCCATAGCCTCAAGTTATGGCTCAAAAACATATACTCGGCATGCGAGATTTGCCTGAAACCTGGCGGAGATGCATATATTCTTGTGAGTCGCGCATGCTTGGCAATCGCGTCTATAGAACCTGCATAACGATGCACGAAGCGAGGTATAAATTGTTCCACAATAAAACGAGCCAAATCTTTGGCGAACACGCGTCTCAAAATGGCAAAAATGTATGTCCGGTTACATATGCCTTTATCAAGGCACGTTCTGACATACCAAACATTGCACGGAATGTAAAGCTCGGGATTTATCTTGTCGTGCTTGTATTCAAATCCACGCTCGCACCAGTGATGCGGATAGTTATTTCTGAGTTCGCTTATGTCTGTTAAACGAGGAAACATTTCGCAAAGCATATGTCCCGAGAGAGTCGAACCATCTGTGACATTGCTTGTGTCCGAAATCAGGACGAGTTTTTTCAGACTTGAAAACACAACGCCATATTCAAATACTTGTTCAATTTCGTGCATACTCAAAACTCTCAACTCTTCAATGCGCTCGGGTCGAATACGAAGAACATCCTTTAGGCCTTGTCCGAGCGTTCTTTTCGAAATGTGACCACCAAGTGCAAGTTGCGTAACATGCAAAAATGACTCTGACATAACGCACTTCAAATCAAACGTGCACCATGTTAATGAAATACGTTCAAACTGTTGTTTTCTCGACTCCAGATACATTTGCACGGTTGAACTAAAGTGGACGCTGTGAAATGTTGCAGCGGTTCCGCTAATACAAATGGTAGCTGTCGTAATAAATGAAGAAAATAGGACATTTTGCTGTAAAGTTACTCCCTCAATCACAAATGTGCAATAATAGCGACGTGTTGCATAAAACTGATACTTTTTATCCTCTGACAGCATAGGAGGAGCTTCGAGTAACACAATTGTGTTTGGATCATCGTGTTCGTGCCACGGAAAAGCTGGGTCACCTGTATCCAACCCCCATGACTCTATAGTGGCTTCTTCACCAAGAACGACAGAAATTGCGGGACCCTTTACCACTTTCATTTTTTTTGTTCAAGCTGCCGGACAGTTGTAGGAGATTTTTAGTCGCTTTTGTAAGAAGGCACGCACTTTTTCTACAATGTGGCGCGCCGCTTCGCTCTTTTGAATCTTTTTGAGCAACCAGACGCCATAGCACTGCAAAAAGACAAGATTAAATACAAGGCTAAGCAACGACGGCACAAAATGCCAAATGACAACGAATCGTATCCCTATTCCCAAGTAAGCAACATGATATACAAAAGGCAAGGCCCTGTTGCCAACATTTGTAACTATATGATACAAGATGGTGTCAGTTGCGGAACCCACAACGCAAAACACATCGAACCAATCTTTGAGCATTTGTGGAACAACCCACGAGTGAGCGACCAGATAGATCAAAAAGAGAAAAAACACTTCGTGCGCGCCCCTCAAGATCATTTTATTTTAAAAATCAGCATGTCTTCCATTTGGGTGACAAGCGTAGTAGCGGTCTTGTTATCTGCGCAAAGACGTGTCCAGTCCCGCGAAGACAAAAAAGAATTGTCGGCACGCGCTGTCAGAACAAAATAGGCTGGACGCAATACTTGACGCGTCCGATGGCTATGAAAGACGGCCATGACATCGACAACACTTTTGTGTTCGTCCAGATGAAGAATGACGTTTTTCTTGGGCCCCAACATTTCCAGCATGGCATCCTTGGCATCCTTGTCCTGCTTGAGCCAATCCAAGCGCTTGGATGGATTCGTCAAAGCTTGCTTGGAGTATGCATACGTTTCTTCGTCATTGTTGTTGTTGTAAAAGCTGTAGCTAACTAGAACCATGTCCTTTTCTGGTATCCCGGTTTCGGCTGACAAAATCGCCCTCATTTCTTTTTTTTTGTTTTGTTTTTAATTGAGTGTAGATGGCCACAACTTGGAAAACAGTTGGTGAGAACAAAAAGCCACGAAGTTTGCTTCGCAAGGTGGTGTTGCCAACCGAGCACATGGAGGTCGAGCGTGAAATATGGAACAACGAGTTCTCAGAAGACGAGCGCAACATTTTCAATGAACTGCGCAAGTGTTTTCCCAAGACAACCACAGCCGAGATTTTAGCCGAAACGCTAGGTTTGACCAAGCAAGAGGTTGGCGATTACCTCTATGATGGGGAAATCAACGGCTACATTGAGCGCTTTGGCGAGCGCCACGAAAGAAAGTATTGGAGAATAAAACCTAAAATATAAATAAAAACTTTTTTTTTATAAAGAAAAAAAAATGGGATCGGCAACCGTCTTGCGTATTTTGAATAGGCATCGCGGATGGCTACTTGCCGTGACTGTTGTTGCCATTTTGGGGTTAATATTTGGAGGAACAGGTATTAGTGTATTTGCACCATTGATAGCGACGGATAGAGCTACAATACGCTGCTTGTCGGACGGGTCGTGCGCGCCTACACAAGTTGGTAGAATGCAAATTGACTTTTTGGACAATGCCAACATTACACATTTATTGGATTGCACGCAAGACGGTTCGTGCTTGGGAGGAAACGCGACCTTTTTCAATGTGACTGCAGAGGTCTTTACGTGCACCGGTAACGACTTGGAGTGTTACGGAGAACGCATCAAGACTATCAACTTGATTGGGCCTAGCCTTCCATCCTTGAACTTTGACATGCTCTCTGGGCAAAACATTATGATTGACCCGTTGCTGCATGGAGTCAGCGTTCGAACAACAGATGCCGTGTCGGTTATGCAGTTTTCCGTATCGGGAGCCACCATGTTGGGTATGAACACGTCATGCATGAAGCCTCTGCTTCCATCTTGCTATGACATTTCCGGACAACAGTGCTCCACGCCGCTGGGCAACAATTGTTTCCCTTCCATAGCTACCTTTGATACGCTGATCGCCAACAACTTGATTTTGCTAAATGGAACCACTATACCAGTGGCTGAAATCAACACAACCAACTTGGCAATCAACACGCTCGTTGCACAGGATATTATCTTGACCGATAGCATGACGTGTAGTAACTCTTCCATTGTGGCGCAGAGTTGCTTGAATCTGGGTGGCTACTCGTGTCCCTTTGGCGAACCTCTGGCCGATTCGTGTTTCCCAGCCAATATGACCTTTTATGATGCTGCCATTACACACGAGATTTCGCTCAATCTGGTTCAATGCTTGGGTCCTCCAATGCCTCTGGGATGTTTCCCCTTTCTCTCGGGAGATGTCACTGGCACACTCAATGGCACCTACATTTCGGCGCTCCAAGGCGTTCCTGTGTCGACGTCGCCAACGCCATTTGCGCACGACGTGCTTTCTGTCAACAATGTTGGGCAGTGGACCAATTGGCCTAGCAATCCCTTGAATGTTCCAGATGCTTTTGTTCGTCGAGATGGAAGCGGAAACGCATCAGTCAACGTGATGACGACTTACAGCCTTCAATCCATCAATAGCGGCCAGTGCGTTGGTGTAGGAAGGCAACAACCCAAGACGGATCTGGCTTACATTACACAACCTGTTTACTTGTTCGATCGCGACTCGTATTACGGAGTGAATGACACGGTTTACGTATTTGATTTGAACACTGGAACACGCGTGTTGCCAGCACTAGGCAACATTATCTCATTTAACGATTACACATTTGGCTTGGATGGACATTTGTGGGCACTAAACGCTGCACGAAATCAATTGCATGTCTTTTCCACCTTTCCAAGCAGTATGTCTTCCACACTTGTCTGTAGTATTACTGGAACTACACGAGCAACACTGCTGGGATTTGCTAGCGACGGCCGTGCCATTGTGATTGATGCATTTCCATATCCACTCTCCAGTCTCTATCTCATTGATCTCAACACGTGTGTGAAAACGTTGATAACTATTAACGTGCCGGCGTTCTCACTCTTTACCGCTTATCGCGATACCGTTTATATTCTATCGGCCGACAGCACTACGCCCACCACCAACTTGTGGGCCATCGATAATGTCTTGTCTCTGTCGGGAACGCAGCGTTTTATTGGATCTACACGCGCGCGCAGTCAAGTCAACACGCTTTATGGACCTCCGGACCAGTTTTTCCCCGTCTGCTACAAGGGTGCCATGCGTCTTTTTGTGACAGGAGGATCCGGACCCGTCTTTACAGCATTGCTTGATCCTTACGCCGAGGGAAATGTCATGCCGGCCGTGGGTCTCAACACGGATACGCTCAACTACGCAGGATGGTTTTACATGGCTCCATCCAACCCTTTTGAGTGCGAAATTTTACCTCAGCCAGCTTCTACGTGCTTGGATGGGGCTGTAGAAGCCAACGGGCACGAGCTGAGAAATGTGTCAGTGGCGTATGTCACTGAGATTCGCGGAAACTCTTTTCGCAAAGGACTGGGAAATGGAAGTGCCAACGTTACCATTCCCGACAGGCTTGTATTGCTGGAGGACATCACCTTTGGCAACGACACCACGCTTTCGCGTCCTCAAAAGGGTCGTATTCAAACGGGAGGCGATTTTGTCGCACGCGGCCATTTTGTAGGCGAGCCTTATGTGGCTCCTACAGTGGCAGCAGGCGCCGGTGCAGGAACGTCACCCACATTGAGCATGACGGCCAACAGCAACGACTGCAAGATGCAAGTGTCTCTGACAACCGGAACGGCTACGCCCAACAATGCCATTTTGTTTACAGTCACGTATGGAAAACCCTTTCAATACAACATCACCAAGGGAGTTGTCTTTGCTCCAGCCAATGCCAACGCTGTCGGTGCGCCTGTTTATGTGGATGGAGCTACCGAGTCTCTTACCTCCTTTGTTTTTCGAGTCACCAGTCCTTCTTTGGCCATATCCACGGCTTACATCTGGAATTTTCAAGCCTGCGTTTAAAAATAAAAACAACAATATAAATATATCAAAGCAAAAAAAATTGTGTTTGATAAAAAAAATATCAAAAAGAGAATGCTACGACGACAACGCCAGTCGATAGTGTTGTTTTTGTTTTTAGTTATATGCACTGGGTTTCAGCATGAAACTCCAGGTCAACCATGTATAAGCGTCGACATACCTGATGACGGCTGGCCTGTATACGATTATATTTTTGTAGGCTCTGGCGCTGCATCAACTGTAGCAGCAAGTAAACTTGCCGAGTTAAGTCAGTGTAGCTTGAAAATTTTACTTGTCGAAGCCGGGCACTCATACTCTTCGCAGCCCGATTGTATCCCTGGATCAGTGGACTGTTATGTCCAAGGTGTAGAAAATGATTATCATGCATTACCTGCTCTTTCTACCCCATTTTCTACAGGAACGCGCAGCACATGGAATTATGTCACACGCCAACAGACAGCCAGCAGTGCTATTGCTTTTTCCAATAGCAACGTTAATATCCCATCATGCCCGTTTGCTAGCTCTGCAAATTCTCCTGCGGGTTGTTTGTGCACCAGCGACCGTATCAACCTCGGAACGGCGTCTTGTCAAGTATCCAAGTCGTGTCTCAACGCAACAGGAGGGAACACAGCTTACTGCGGAACGCTCGCGTGTATGCCCACGTTGTGCGCTCAAAACGGCACCAACTTGTATTATCGTTCGTCCGCTAAGGGAGGAAGTAACTCTCACCATGCCATGGTCACCTACAAGATGTCACCTTACGTAGCCGGCAAGATCGTAGAAGCAACTGGAGACAGACGCTTCGAGTGGAGACACTGGGAAAGAGCTTTCAAATCTATGGCATCCGATTGGCTGGGCTTAAGTTACAACAGCAACCCTTATACCCCAATCGGGACGGTCGTAAATGATACATTCAAGGCTTTGCTTCGACAAGCTGGTCTGGCTGACGGAGAGTTTATTGATATGACTGCAGTTTCGTCGCAGCGCATTCACAAACAGGAAGAATTCTTTGACGAGGAAAATCCCGACCAAGATTACTTCAAGGGTTTTATGGCGGATCAACTTCCAGGACGACAAATTACTCCTACTGGATACCGCAGCTCACCCGTCAACTATCTTGATAAGATGATGTCGGTATGTCCCTCAAGCCAGTTTAATGCGACTTGCGACACTCTTGTCACAAAGTTGATCTTCAACAACAACAATCAAGGAAGACGCGCCATTGGTATTGAATATATAGAAGGTCCTGACACATTCGAGTTACACTACAACTTCAACCGAACCAAGTCCCGTTTGTTACAGCAAACGCCCAAGAAGGCATATGCAAGAAAAGGAGTCATTTTGGGAGGTGGTGTGTTTGAAACACCGCGCATGCTCATGCTGAATGGAATTGGGCCACAAGATCATTTGGAAGAGCTTGGTATTCCCATTCGCAAGCATTTACCTGCTGTCGGTTCCAACTTGGCTGATGATAACGAGAATGTGCTTCATTATCGCTTGGTGGGAACAGATCCGCTGGCAGCTTATAGTCAGTTCCCAGGATTTGCGTTTAAGCCTGGCTACATTACAACCAACGTCAAGGCTACCTGGTTATTTAATCCAGATGCCTTTAGCAACAGCACCGGAGCACCTATTTTGCCACGTCCTGCGACATTTACCATGTGTCACAACTCTTCTGGTCCTTATGGAGGCCGCATGTGCCCCAGTGGTGTAGCGCAGGATGGAGCATACTTGGCTCACTTACAGAACTTGACAAATAATTACCGTGAAGGGCAAGCGTCGACTGGTTTTGGTTTTACCATGTTCAAGGATGAGATTGAGCGCGTCCAGAGAAAGAATCCTACATGTTTGGTGGGGTTGTTCATGGGACTTTCATTCAATGGCTGGTATGATTTTGTTTCCAATTACGGAGGCGCGCTTGGGTCCAAGATGGCTTTTGACATCGTTGGCTCTGGGCTCAAATCGAGAGGAACAGTCCGTCTCAGGACCAATCGTTCAGAGGACGCGCCTGTAATTGATACAAATACATATGGCAATCCTGATGATTTGGTCGAACAGGCCAAATGTGTCAACCACGTGCGTCGCCTAGTGGCCATGTTCAATGCCATCAGCGCAGACAACCCTGGTGTATATGGAAACATGCAATTGATCGACGATCCCGTGTATCCATTTGCGCCTTCCACAACTATTTCCAACAGCACATACACCGAAGCCATGGGTCAGTGGTTGAAAGATTCTGTCTGGCATCATCACCCACAAGGATCGTGTCGTGCCGGTAACATTAACGACGAAAATAGTGTAACAGACTCCAGAGGACGCGTGTGGGGAACAAGCAATCTTTACATTATTGACATGTCTAACATTGCCGAACCTGTCGACATGTTTCCTTCGAGCAACGCCATGTGTCTTGGGTTTCTACAAGCCGAGGCATTGTGGGCCAACGATGCTGTTGAAGGATTTACATGCAAAGCACAAGATTTCAACACGCCCAAAGACGCCTTTGAGCTAGACACAACAGGAAACCCATTGCGACCTGCAGTGATTGGTCTTGGAGTGACAACTGGTATTCTAGGAGTAGCCACGCTTTTATCCATGTCTGCTCTCTTGTGGATGCGCTCGAACCCAAAGTCGGGATATAAGCGTTTTTGAGAGAGAGAGAGAAAAAAAAATAAGAAAAATTTTTACACAAGAGCGAGAGGGTCGAAAAAATGTCTTACAAATGTCTTCATTGTGGTGATGCCAAAACTTCTTCTGCTATAGGTTACTGTGAAAAGTGCAAATCAACACTGAAGAATGCTTCCTGCAAGGGCTGTTGCAGCGAATACGTTTTTTTCCCTGAACACGAATCATATGACCAAATCAAAGACGGCGAATCTTCATTCTTTTGTAATCGCTGTCTCGACAAGGCTTCGTGCATCTTGTGCGATACTCGCAAAGGCACCATTCTTTTGTGTGACACGTGCGGAGTGTTGGGCGCGCACTGTCTCAAGTGCGCCAATTATCGGACTGCCCCAACTGGACCTTGGTATTGTTGCGAACAATGCAAAAAGAGAGAACCAAAGCTAAGCACGAGAAAGAGAGGAGAACGTAATACGGAAGATGAAGAACAAGGACAACAACAAGAACAGTTGAAAAAGTTAAAAGCCAAGGCAGAAATGTGCGATATTTTTGTGGCGCACAAGAACGCTTGGAAAGAGATGAATCGAGTCAAAACAGAACACAGAAAACTGTTGGAGGATTTTGAGTCGGTAAAGCGAGAAGAACAAGCGCTGAGGGAAGAGTTGGGAAAAGTAACCATCTTGGACGCTGCCGTTCGGCAACTTGATCTTACCCAAAAGGCTTCGCATTATGTTAGTCTCGTCAAAAGAATCGAACACTATCCTCAAGTGATTGAAACTCATGCCAAGATGATGGTAGAACCCAAGGTAGCTCTACAAGAAAAACTCGAAAAAGAACTCTGTGAAAAGGAAGCTTCCATATACACGACAAACAAATGAAACAACAAAAAATTGCAATTTTTTGTTTATTTAAAATCGCTACTTGAAAAGAAAGACATGGCTCGTTCAAAATCAGCTTGCGCTACATCAGATTGTTTCTGATATTCTTCGTCGCTTGGCATAAAGTAACACCTAAAGCACTTCCCGTGTTCTTTCCAGTGCGCGTCGCATACTTTTTTGTTCACGCCATCGCACTTGGGGCAAGTTCGGTCTTGTCCCTGCGTTTCGCAATGCAAGTATGCACATTGTTGTTTTATCTGCTCAAGCTCTTTCCAGTTTTTTGGTAAAAACATGAATTGTCTTTTAAAAGCGCATTCTTGACAACGTTTGCGAATTCCATTTTGTTGACACGTGTCGCAAGGATATCGCTCTTTCGTCTTTTTCACAAAATCCCACTTGACTCGTTCTTTGTCATAACACAAATCCTGAAGTGCGTATGCACACTCTTCACAAGCTTCGCAGTCGCGAACGCCAGGCGTTTGTGAAAAACACTCGTCGCAAGGAAAGAAGGCAGTAGTAGGTGTCCGTTTAGTTTTCTTCCGC
>WBZU01001502.1_pt2 | contig 10249 bp, 9 predicted proteins | sample 5204311 | NCBI WGS metagenome assembly WBZU01 (sample SAMN12344359, study PRJNA552823) | activated sludge metagenome | biome: Activated sludge suspended growth; feature: Nitrification reactor; material: Wastewater; isolation source: activated sludge from nitrification reactor of wastewater treatment... | reverse complement strand
CGACGTAGGACGGCGACTACACCGGCCAGCGACGGCCGCGCGTGCGGGCCGGGGCGCGCAGGCACGGCTCGGAAGGCACCTCAGGCGGGCCGCAGCGGCGCCAGGTCGGCCTCGCGCACCATCACCGGCTCGATCGAGCCGCCCGCGCAGCGCCGGCGCACGGCCTCGTCGATCTCGCGGCGATGCCGCAGGTAGAGCGCGACGGGCTCGCCGCGGGCCGGGCCGGCGTCGTACAGGTAGTGCAGGATGTGGGTGTCGATGCTGGCCCCCACGAACGTGGACGTCCGGGTGAGCACCCAGAAGCGCACCGCGCCGGACGCTTCGTGGAGGAACGGTTCGGGCGGCATGGCGGGCTCCTGGCGGCATCGATCCGCGCAGCCTACGGAGCCCGGGCGCCACGGTCTGTGCGCTGCCGAACCAAGGCGAGCGCCCGGTCCGCGCGTGGCCTGCGCAGCACCGGGCGCTGGCCTTGGTTCGCTGGCGAACACACCGGCGCAAAGACCCGCGCCAAGCGAAGCGCCTATAGTGGGTCCACGGCGGGAGTTCGCGCCGCACCGGGCACCGCCCGGGCCGCCCAAGACATTCCGGAGACCGCCGCATGCCAGACCGCATCGAGCCGAAGGCCAACCACCTGCTCGCCGCGCTGCCCGGGGCCGACTGGGAGCGCTGGGAGCCCCAGCTCGAGTGGGTGAAGATGCCGCTCGGCCAGGTGCTGTACGAGTCGGGCGCGACGCTGACCCACGCGTACTTTCCCACCACCTCGATCGTCTCGCTGCTGTACGTGCTGGAGAACGGCGCCTCCGCCGAGATCGCCGTGGCCGGCAACGAAGGCATGGTGGGCATCTCGCTGTTCATGGGCGGCGGCTCCACGCCCAGCCGGGGCGTGGTGCAGAGCGCCGGCGAGGGCTACCGCATCCGCTCCTCGTTCATCCGCACCGAGTTCGACCGCGCCGGCGCGGTGATGCACCTGCTGCTGCGCTACACGCAGGCGCTGATCACGCAGATGGCGCAGACGGCGGTGTGCAACCGCCACCACTCGCTCGACCAGCAGCTGTGCCGCTGGCTGCTGCTGAGCCTGGACCGGCTGTCCGGCAACGATTTGATGATGACCCAGGAGCTGATCGCCAACATGCTCGGCGTGCGCCGCGAAGGCGTGACAGAAGCGGCGCTGAAGCTGCAGGCGGCCGGCCTGATCCGCTACGCCCGCGGCCACATCACGATGCTCGACCGGGCCGGCCTCGAGGCGCGCACCTGCGAGTGCTACGCGGTCGTGGTCAAGGAGTACGCGCGTCTGCTGCCGCAATGCCTGGCCGATTGACACCCGCGGGCCGCGCCCGCCACGGTGCGCAGGCGCACAGACGGCAGGCATCGTTCTCGGCGATGCTGATGCATGGGTCATGCCGTCTCCCCCTTCTCGCACCGGATCGCGCCCTTCGGCGCCGCCCTCACCGCCACGGTGGCGGCGGCGTCGGCAGGGCTGCTCGTCGGCATCGGCGAGGTCGCGCGCGAAGCAGTGCGCCAGGGTGAGCTGCGCCACGCGGCCACGGCCAGGAACTCGCAGGCCACCTGGCGCTGCAACACGCTGCGCAGCATGAAGCAGCGCGACGCCTGCCTGAAGGAACTCGACGCAACGCCGCTGCAGCAAGTGCCGGTGACCGCGCCGCGTCGCTGAGCGCTCAGGGCGGCGGCACCGAGCCGGCGTAGAACACCTCGCAGGGCGTACCGGAGAGCGCGTCGCGGCCCTTCTCGAGCAGGCGCAGCACCGGTCCGGCGAGCGAGCGCATCAGGTTGGGCTTCTCGACCACCGGCGCCTGGAAGGTTCCGCGGATCTTCTGCGTCACCTTGGCGCAGCCCCGCGCATCGACCAGCGCCACCGAGACGTCGTCGAAACGCTCGCCGAAGAGATCGAGCCGGCCGTGCAGCGCGAGGCGGTTCGACTTCGTCGCCATCGCCACGTCGAGCGCCTGCGCGTGGCCCTGCTCGACCCGCCACTGCGAGACCAGCGTGCGGATCTCGCTGCGGCCGCCGTGTCCGCGCGCGAGGCTGGCAAAGTCGTAGCCCTTGGTGACCAGCAGCCCGGCCGGCCCGGCGAAGAAGACGGCCCCCACGTCGACGAGGCTGAAGGTCTGGCTGGCCTCGAAGCGGTCGAAGGCCGCGTCGAGGTCGGTGCCCACGAAGACGAGGTCGCGCCCGCGCAGCGAGACCTGGCCCGACAGGGCGCGCCCGAGCTGCGCCGCGGTGGCGCCGCGCGTGGCCAGCGTGGCCGAGAAATCCATGCGCCCGGTGGCCAGCGGTTCGACTGCCATCGCGGCGAAGAAGGCCTCGACGGGAAACTGCGCCAGCGTGTAGCTGAACTGGTAGGACGCCACGGCGCCCGAGAAGTCTGCCCGCAAATGGCCGCTGCCCTTGGCGTCGAACGGTCGCGTCGACAGCGGCCGGATCTCGACGATGCCGTCCTTCGCCTCGGCACGGAACTGCACGTCGAGCAGCGTCAGCGCTTCGCGGCGCAGCTGCGCGCAGCCGATCTCGGCATCGAAGGACAGCGCCTTGAGCAGCTCGGCCCGCGTGCCCGCGGCGCGATGCAGCCGCTGCACCCGGCCGTGGCAGTCGCGGGCCTCGAACCCCAGACCGCCGCGCTGGTCGACGAACACGATGCGGCCCGCGCTCAGGCTGACCTCGGGCCAGGACTGCGCGGCTGCCGGTGTGGCAGGCGGCGCGGGCTCGGCGACGTTGAATCGCCCCTCGCGGTCGCGCTCCAGCGTGAGGACCGGCTGCACCAGCACGAGCGTGTCGACGCGCAGCTCGTCGCCGAGCATTGACAGCCATTCGACGCCGACGGTCACCCGCTTAACCGTCGCGATCTGCGCGCCCTGGCGGTGCAGGCTCACGTCGGCCAGGGTCAGGCGCAGCGCCGGGAAGACGTCGATGTCCAGCCGATCGGCGCTGCGCAGCTCCAGCCCCAGCGCGCGCGAGGCGATGGCCTCGAGTCGCGATTGGTAGAGCCGGGGATCGACCCACAGAAACAGCGCCGCGCCGATCAGCAGCAGCAGGCCGATGGCCGCGGCGGCGACCTGCATGGCGATCCGCACCGGCCGGCTCATGGTGTCTTCGCCCCGGACGATCGAGCACGGGCACATGGCCCTCACCACCCAGCGGGGCCACGTCGAGCGGCGTGCCGTCTCGCGTCGAACGAACCGTTCATCGGAGCCCTTCTGCCGCGGGCACGGCCCGCCAGTGCTCTCTTGTATCGCCCGGGCGGCGCGCATGATTGCGCAATCGCAATGCCTGGCGCCACCGTTGGTGCGCTGGCGCACACAGCGTTTGCGCAGGCGTGCTGCAATGACAGATCTCGAGATGAGAGGGTGATGCGCATGAGCTATCGATTCCACTCCAAGGCAGCCGGTGACGTGCTGATGCTCGAACCCGAGGGAGACGCCGTGCTGACGGCGATGGGCATTGCGCCGGCCTCGCGGGGCATCATCGAGCCGGCCGCGATGGCGGCCGCACTGCGGGCCGTCGAGGGCGCGATCGAGCGGGCCGAGGCGAGCCCGAGCGCCGAGTGCGCAGAAGCGGATGACGAGGGCGCTCGCTATGTCTCGCTGCGCCAGCGCGCCTGGCCGCTGATGGAGATGCTGAAGCGGTCGCTCGCGGCGAACGTGCCGATCGTCTGGGGTGTGTGACCTCCCGGACCCGGGCGGGTCTCGCTCGGGAGCCGTATCGCCAGGGTTCGCCAGCGCACAGACGGGCGAAGGCGTGCGGATCAGACTGGGTGCCCTCCCTGGTCGCGAACCGGGACACATCCCACCCGAGGTACCACCATGACCATTGCACGCATCACCGAGATCAGCAGCGTCAGCACACAGAGCTTCCAGGACGCCATCGAGCAGGGCGTGGCACGTGCCCACAAGACGCTGAAGCACGTCATGGGCGCCTGGGTGAAGGACCAGGAGGTCACCATCGACCAGGGCAAGGTGACCGGCTACAAGGTGATCCTGAAGGTTACCTTCGTCCTGACCGACTGAGGCGCCGGCGCGACCGGCCAGAACCCTGCCGAACCTGCGATACCAACCCTGCGGGCCATGCAGTCGCTGGGCCGCATTCTCACGCTGTTGTACGCACGCACCTGACACGACCTGGCTGTGTACCAGCGATACAGCCTGGTGTCGTACAAGGCGATTCGGACCATGAACAACACGGGCTGGCAGAACGCTTGAGCGAAGGCAGGCTTGCCCTACCTGCATGTGCGTGATCTTGGCGACACGGCGGGCATGCGCCTGCGGGAAGCGGGAGCGCCGGAGCCGGCCATCCGAGACATGCTCTGGCATGCCAGCGTGTCGATCACGCACCACCACACGGTAGCACCAGATCGTCGAGCGGCACGGCGCGCTGGAGAAGATCAATGAGGACAGCAGCCGCTGCAACAAGAGCCCGGCAAGGCTGCGGCAGGACACGAGGCCCGGCGCAGGCAGGGCAAGGGGGCGAAGGTTCCCCTGACAGTCCGCGGCAAGGACAGTCGGGATACGAGATCGCTCTCGAAACCTGTTGATGCGATCGGCGCGCCAACTGGAGCTCACGGCTCCTGACCAACAGCCTACAGGGCGTCTTCCGACGTCGCGGGAGCGGCACTTGAAAGCCGCTGAGTCTGCTGCCTTCCCCGAGAATCCAGGCGGCCAGCGCGAGATCGTGGCGCGCCCGGGACCGTATGGCTATGAGTCGCTCGTTCTGGCTGGTCACTCAGAAGGCGTGGTCATCATCGGCTCGGCAATGATGCAGGCGGCGCGACTTGGTAGAAAGTGCCGACTGGAAGACGCTCAGCGCCACGCGCTTGCAGCAGCGAATTTTTTTCGCCCTGCGCGACGACGACGCAGCGGTCCGTCATGCTCGTAGGGCGAGCAGCCAGGTGGATGGCCTGCAGGCTACCGATCATCGGGTCGGGTCTGTGCGCCTTGCGCTTGCTGCAGCCGGGGCCCGAACCGGCCGGCATGAGCGGACGATCACCCAAGTCAGGCGTGGCTGAGGGAAACATCGCCTGTGGGATGGAGCGCCGTGCTTTAGGACGGCCTCCCGCGAGCTGGCATACCGAAGTAGCGGCTGAGCAGCCCGTGGTGACCCGGCATGTCCGCTTCTGGGTACCCGAAACGAATCTGGCGAACGGCCGCTTGGGGTCGGCACTTGAACGCCTGCCATTCGAGTTCATCGCCGCAGAGCAGCCGTTGGAGCCACGCCGCCTGGAAGCAGCCTCTCAGCTACGCGTGGACTCGACCCATAGCAGCCCATCGGTTCGCTATAAAGCAGCCTGTCGCCGGGCGCGGGGCCACCGCGTCCCGCATCTCCGAAGCGGCCCGTCGTTGGCTCCGGCGTTCGGCCAGGAGCGGAAGCTCACCAAGTTCCGCTCTACGGTCCACTCGCACCGCCGCCAAGACGACCGCATGCAGCACAGTCGTCTGCGCATTGACGGCTGGGCGATCAATGTCAAGCGCCCTGCCGGGTCTGTCGCGAGGAGGGCCTGAGGGTGCGCAAGCGCGGGCGCAAGAAGCTGCCCGTGCTAGAGCGGCAGCCGCTGGCCCGACCGGCACAGGGTAACGAGGCGTGGATCTTGCGCATGCTGTTCGACGAACTGGCCAACGGCCGGCGCGTGAAGACCCCGCACCGTGGTCGAAGACTGCAACGAGGGGTCAGTCCAGCTCGTCGACATCTTGCGAGTGCGCCGCGAGCGTCGGGTGTACATTCGGCGCCTAGCAGGGCACGCTGTAAGCGACATCGCCCTGCACTGGCCAGCTTGAAGCGCCACGGGCGGGAGAATTGCCTTTGTCGGGACAAGTCCTTGAACGGAGTTGCCCCTTGTCTTCCCGATCCACTCCCCACGCTGCGGATGAGGCGGTGCCTGCCGCTGGAACCCCTCCCGACCAGACGTCGCCTGCAACTGTCTTGGCGGAGCACGCCGAACTGCAACGCCAGGGCGCCAAGGCCGCGGTGCGCGGCGAGACGGCAGGGTCGAACCCGATGTTCGATTCCGTCAACCAGCCGGACGCCACGGGCGAGACCGAACAAGCGTGGTCCGCGCGGCGCGATGCCTGGGAGCGGGGCCACGGCTCGCAGCAGACAGCGACGCTGCCGAACCGCCCCCCGGGCGGCATCGCCGCCGACGGGCGTGTCCGGGACGAGGCGCTCTTCGGAGTGACACGCGTTCTGACGTTTGCCGGCGACATGGCCCTGACAGGCGCCACCGGCTTCTTCTTCGAGCGCGATGGCCGGCTCTTCCTCGTCACCAGCCGCCACGTTCTGTTCGACGCGCCCACGCAGCACGCACCGGACCGCATCGAGATCGAACTGCACACCGACGTCAGCGACCTGACGCAGTTCGCAACGCTGTCGATCTTGCTTCACCTGAACGGCATGACCGTGTGGCGCCAGGCGCGCGACAGCGGTGGCGAGATCGACGTCGCGGTACTGGAACTCGACAGGACCGCCATGCCGGCCGACTGCGTGATGCGCCCGTTCGGGCCCCGGCACCTGACGGTCGAGTTCGACGGGTTCGAGGTGGGCAATCGACTCGCCATCCCTGCGTTCCCCCTCGGGTTCTTCGACACCTTGCATCACCTGCCCGTGGTGCGGCAAGCCAGCGTTGCCTCCTGCTACGGCGTCCGCTTCCAGGGCCAGGGCTACTTCCTCACCGATGCGCGCATGCACCGCGGGTGCAGCGGCGCGCCGGTGCTGGCGCGTGTCGATCCCGCCAAGTCGGGCCAGCCGCGGTGGTGCCTGCTCGGTGTTCACTCGAGTCGCATGGACATGGCGACGAGGGACACCGTGCTGGACGAATCGCTCGGCCTGAACTGCGCCTGGTATGCCGACGTCCTGCTCACTCTGACCGGCACCGCGGATGCGGCCCCCTGATGACGCAACCCCTTCTGCAAGCCGCCGATCTGCGCGGTGCTACGCGCCTCACCACCGATGCGGTGCTCGGCCTGACCAGCCTCGTCGAAGCCATGCATGCCCGCATCACCAGCCTGCCCCGGCTGCCAGGGGCAGGCGCCACCGCGTCGCAAGAGCGCACCCCCGGCGTGGCAGGCATGGTCTACAGGACTGTGCGCGGTGTGACGCGCGTGGCAGGGGGCAGTGCCGAAGCGCTGCTGGGCTGGCTGGCGCCGGCCCTGACGGCGCCTGATCCGCAACAGGCCCCACGCCCCGAGCGGGAGGCCATACTGGCGGCACTCAACGGCGTGCTGGGCGATCACCTTGCGACGACCGACAACCCGCTGGCCATCGCGATGCAGTTCCGCCGTGCCGGCAGCGCCCTGCCGCTGGAGCGCCACGCGCTTCGCTCGCGCCTCGGCTGTGCAACGCCGAAGGTGTTGGTGCTGTTGCACGGTCTGTGCATGAACGACCTGCAATGGAATCGCGCCGGGCACGACCACGGCGAGGCGCTCGCTCGCGACCTGGGCTACACGCCGGTCTACCTGCACTACAACAGCGGCCTGAGCGTGTCGACCAACGGCCGCATCCTCGCGCACCTGATGGAAGGTCTCTACAGCGGCTGGCCCATGCCGATTGAACGCCTGGTCGTCATCGGCCACAGCATGGGCGGCCTCGTCGCTCGCAGCGCCATCCATCATGGCGCGCTGATGCAGCGGGGCGGCCTGCGCTGGCCGGGGCGCGTGGACGACCTGGTCTGCCTCGGCACGCCGCACCACGGCGCGCCGCTCGAGCGCGCGGGCCACGGCGTGGACCGGTTGCTCGGCGCCGCGCCGTACGCGGCCCCTCTGGCCCGGTTGGGCAAGGTACGCAGCGCCGGCATCAACGACCTCCGGCAAGGCAACATCCTGAAGGGCCCTGCGGGCGGCGACGACGCAGATCGCGCAGGCCCGGTCGCATTGCCGAGTGGCGTGCGCTGCTTTGCCGTGGCCGCCAGTCTGGGGCCCGCCTCCGGACGCCTGAAGGCGAGGCTGTTGGGCGACGGCCTGGTGCCAGTGGCGAGCGCACTGGGCCGGCACGACGAGCCCCACTTTGGACTCGCGTTCGAGCCGGAGCGGCAAGCCGTGGTGCACGACACCAGCCATCTCGACCTGCTGTCGAGCGCCGCGGTGTACGCACTGCTGCGGCAGTGGCTGGGTTGACGGCTCGAGCCTGCCGTGAGGACACGACGCAGCAGCAAGAGGGGCGAACGCAAGCTAGCGTCGTTGCGGCTCGAAATCGCCAAGGCCGAGGCGCGTCTGTCCATGCTACGAGTGGCCATCGAAGTGGCGCATAGCGACGCGTGCCTTGCCGCCGTTCACAGTGCGCGAGCCGAGAACAGCCGCCTTGTTGAGAAGAATCTGTTGGCGGAACAGGCTGCCAGCGCGAGCCAAGTTGCGCTGGACTTGGCTGTCAAGGCGTCGCAGACCGACGCGCTGACGGGTCTCCGAAACCGAAGCGTGCTGTGGGATCGGCTGGCGCACGAAGTGGAATTGGCCGGTAGGCACGGTCATCACGTTGGTGTGTTCTTTCTGGACATCGATGACTTCAAGCAGCTGAACGACCAGTGCGGCCACTTGGTAGGTGACTTGGTGCTCCAGTGGGTCGCGAACTCATTGATGGCCACAGTGCGTGCCAGCGATTCGGTTTTTCGCCTTGGAGGTGACGAGTTCGTCGTCGTGGCATTGACAGTCACTCGGGATGACGTGGATCTGCTTGCACGGAAGATGATGGAAGCGTTGCGCGAGCCGCTTTGCGTCGCGGGGCAGCCGATCTCGGTTTCGGTGAGCGTGGGTGTCGCTGTCTTCCCTGAGGACGGCAGCGTCGAAGAGGTCTTGGTCACCAAGGCTGATGAGGCCATGTACAAAATCAAGCGCGCACGTTCCCCCCAGTACACCCTAGGCTCTTCGACGATGTGCGCAACCCGGGACTCGGCATGAGGTCAGGGCCCGCGTCGCGAGCATCTCGTCAGCTTGAAATTGCCTGACCCTTGCTGAGCGACCGCTTAGCGGCATCCAGGTCGCCGAGGGCATTGGCGGCTGTGGGTCGTGAGTGACCCATGGCGAAGCGCAAGTGGCCGACGGAAAGCTGTCCTTGCCCGCTTCCCGAAGATCGCGGATCGGCGGCCGCAGCCATTCGCAGCATCTCCGCACGAAGCGCGGTTGGCGCCCGGCGCTTGGCGACCGATTACAGGGAACTATAGAGAACTATAGTTGGTGGACGCTCACGCGGGTCGCATCGTGGAGCGAATCGAAACCCAGGCGCGGAATCCCGTCTGTCCGGCATCGCTGCTGGGCGGTCCGACTAGGCTTTGCACTTGTTGTCGGACGAGAACAAGCGTAAGCCCCACTCGCGAACGTGATCTACGGCGGCTCCTTACGCCAAAGAAGAAAGCCGGGGCACGCCCCGGCCTTCCGAATCAAGTGCAGTGCAGCCGTTCAGAGGCGCTGCACCTGCGTGCTCCACTTCTGCACCTTGCGCTGTTGATACTTCACCGCCACTCGAAACCTCGCCGGCTCGGCGTCGAGCACAGCGCCGGATAGCACTTCTGCCGTCACCGCGCCCGGCACGAACTCGAGCTCGAACGTTGACTCGCCCCGCCGCGGCCGCTCCACAAACCGGAAGCGACGGACGAGCCGGGACAGAACCGCTCGTACGGCGTGCACGTCGGTGTCCTCCGCCAGCAGCATATCCAGCAGCGGCTCGACGTCGACCGCGAGATGCCTCTTGAGTTCAGAGGGTGTCAGTAGCCCATGCTCAAGCCTTAGGTTCTCGAGCCGACTCTGGGCCTCGCGCAGCTCGCGCGAGACCTGCTCCAGCGTCGCGACCACCGCCTCGGCGCCGATGTCGGCGTTCGAGGCCAGCTGCACGAGCCTCTCCTGCCTCGCGCGCAGAGACTTCGCACGGCCCGTCAGTTCGACCTCGTCGTCGCTGCGGGGGGCCTCGAGCCTTGCCCGCAGACGCCGACGCAGTTCGTCTATGACCGGCGGAGAGAACAGCTCGCGCAGCGCGGCAGCCATCGCCGCGCTGGCAGCGCCCACCGACGTGTAGCCCATCCAATGCGTCGCAGCCGCAGCCTTGACCGCGCGCTTCTCGCCAGCGGGATCGCGACCGGCCTCGCGAAGCTTGCGAGCTTCGGACAAAGCCTCCCGAGCGTCCTTCAGGGACATGTCCGGATACTGGCCGAGCACGACCTCGCGCTGCTTGCCGTCGAGCCGGTACGCGTACAGCCAGGTCTTTCGGCCGGTCGGATAGACCATCAACTGGAGGCCGCCGGCGTCGCTGAGCTTGAGGCGGC
>WBZU01003502.1_pt1 | contig 10251 bp, 7 predicted proteins | sample 5204311 | NCBI WGS metagenome assembly WBZU01 (sample SAMN12344359, study PRJNA552823) | activated sludge metagenome | biome: Activated sludge suspended growth; feature: Nitrification reactor; material: Wastewater; isolation source: activated sludge from nitrification reactor of wastewater treatment... | reverse complement strand
GGCCAGCTCGCCGCCGCCCTCGCCGTCGACTGCGACGCGCTCGGCTTCTGCGCCTGGGCCGGCTTCCTCAAGGGCCCCAAGGGCACCCAGGCCCACCTGCGCGTCCTCAACCCCTGAGCGGCGCTACCGCGGGATCGGGTCCTCGCACAGCGCCCGCGCCTCGTCGAGCGCCGCGGCGAAGAACGGCGCGTACTCGGGCATGCAGATCGACCCGAACCGCCCGTGCGCGACCTTCTGCGTCAGGCGCCGCAGCTCGTTCGACCACTCGCCCATCGGCCCGTCCCACGTACACACCGCGCCCGGCTCGTCGAGGTCGTTCGACAGCGCGACCACCATCAACGCGTCCGGGTCGCCGTGCTTGATCTCCAGTAGCCGCGTCGCCCACTGCGGCGGGTACCCGTCCGACGCGAAGTCGCGGGTGTCGTGCAGGAACGTCACGAACAACAGCGCGTCGTCGCGCAAAAACCCCCCGTTGCAGAACGCCGGCTGGTTGAGCTTCGCGTCGAGCGCCGCGAACATCGCGTCGGCCGGCGCAGTGATCACGCTCGCCAGCCCGACCTGCGCGATGCAGGCGAACGACCCCGCCATGTCCGGGTCGCCCGAGATCACGTAGCGGTGGCCCCCGAACAGCTCGCAGCGACGGTTCGACGCCCCCTCGCCGGCCGGGAAGGTCACCGCGCCGCCGGCGATCTGGTCGCACTTGTCGAGCGTCGCCCCGCAGCCGGGCGGCGCGCCCTCGGGGTCGCAGTCGTCCGGATCTTCGCACAGGCCACAGTCCGTCATCTGCCAGCCCGACAGCACCCCGTTCACCACCATCATGTGGACATCGAAGCCCGGCAGCCGCTCCTCGATCGCCGCGACGAACGCCGGGAACGCCGCCAGCAGCTTCGGCTGGTACTCCTTCATCGACACCTGCGCGCTGACCACGAACAGGAAGTCGATCTTCCCCCGACACCCGAACGCCGGCACCCCCGCGTCGGGGATCCCCGCATCCAGCCGCACCACGTCCGTCGTCCCCGCGACGCTCGTCCCCTCGCCCCCGCCGCCGGTCGTCGACGTCCCGTCCTCGACCTCGTCGCCCGTCGTCTCGGCGGGCGCGGTACTGAGCACCACCCCGGTCGCCGCCGGCACCCCGAGCACGGGCACCCCCCCGCAGCTCGCCAGCGCGAGGCCCATCGCGGCCAGTCTGCTCACCTCCGTGCGAGCCACGAGCGCACTGTACCCGCGACCGCGCGCGAGATCGAGCATCGCGCATCTCGCGCCGTCGGGTTCGTCACCGCGGCCTGCCCGCCTCTCCCGCCGCGAACCGCCCCATCTCTTGCAGCGCGTGGGACCCTGTGCGGAGCCGCTGTGAAACCTCACGCCCCCTTCCATGGTTCCAAGCCCCCACCGGCGACCCCCGCCGTCACGGAGTCTTCATGCAGCACCCGATGTCCCGCCGCTCCTTCGCGGCCCTCTCGACCCTGGGGATCGCCGTCCCGGGCTTGCTCGCCGGGTGCGGAGGCACCACAAAGGCCGCCACCACCATGATCCCCGGAGACAACGCCCCCCTCTCCGACCACCTCGCGTGGTTCTCCGTCGACCGGCCGACCCTCGCCCGCGTCATGACCGAGCTGACCGCGCGCGGGGCCGACGCCGCCGACCTGTACTTCCAGTACAGCCGGGACAACAGCATCACCATGGAGGACGGCATCATCAGCCGCGCCAGCAGCTCGGTCGACCAGGGCGTCGGGCTGCGCGTCGTCGTCGGCGACCAGACCGGCTACGCGTTCACCGAGGACCTCTCGCTCGAGGCGCTGCTGGCGGCCGCGCGCACGGCGGCGAGCATCGCCCACGGCGGCGGCGCGGCGGCCCCGCGCGAGTACGTCCACCGGCCGCGACCGAGCCACTACGCGCTCAAGCAGTCGTGGTCCGACGTGTCGACGGTGGAGAAGCTGCCGCGCGTCCAGCACCTCGCGGGCCTCGCCCGCGCGGGCGACCCGGCGATCGAGAAGGTCACGGTGAGCTGGGCCGACGGCGAGGAGATCGTCGTCATCGCCGACATGCACGGCAACATCCACACCGACATCCGCCCGATGACGCGCCTGTGGTGCATGCTCACCGCCAAGAAGAACGGCGTCGTGCAGAGCAACTCGGCCAACCTCGCCGGGCGCCACGGCTTCGACTGGTACACCGACGAGCGCCTCAAGTTCCTCGCCGACGAGGCCGTCAAGCGGACCATGATCCTGTTCGACGCCAGGCGCCCGCCGGCCGGCGAGATGCCGGTCGTGCTGGCCGCCGGCGCCAGCGGGATCTTGCTGCACGAGGCGATCGGCCACGGCATGGAGGCCGACTTCAACCGCAAGAACACCAGCATCTACGCCAGCATGATCGGCAAGAAGGTCGCGCCCGACTTCGTCACCATCGTCGACGACGCGACCCAGGACGGCGAGCGCGGCGCGCTCAACGTCGACGACGAGGGCAACCCGACCGAGAAGACCGTGCTGGTCGACCACGGCGTCATGGCCTCGTACCTGCACGACGCGATCAGCGCCAAACACTACAAGGTCAAGAGCACCGGCTCGGGCCGGCGCGAGTCGTTCCGCCACGCCCCGCTGCCGCGCATGCGCTCGACCTACATGGAGAACGGCCCGCACACGCGCGACGAGATCATCGCCTCGGTCAAGAAGGGCATCATCGCCGAGACCTTCACCAACGGTCAGGTCCAGATCGGCGCCGGCGACTTCACCTTCTACATCAAGAACGGCTGGCTCATCGAGGACGGCAAGATCACCGCCCCGATCAAAGACATCAACATCATCGGCAACGGCCCCGAGGCGCTGAAGAACGTCACCATGGTCGCCAGCGACTCCAAGCTCGACTTCGGCGGCTGGACCTGCGGCAAGGACGGCCAGAGCGTCCCCGTCTCCCAGGGCATGCCCACCACGCTCGTGTCGAAGATGACCGTCGGAGGCGAGAATGTCTGACCTGCTCACCACCGCCCGCACCGCCGTCGACCTGGCCAAAAAGTCAGGCGCGCAGGACGCCTGGGCCGCGCTCTCGCGCGACCGCTCGGTCTCCTTCACCTACCGCGACGGCAAGCTCGAGAAGGTCGAGGAGAGCACCTCGCGCGGCCTCGGGATCAGCGTCTACGTCGACGGCCGCTACTCGACCCACTCGACGACCGACCTGCGGCCCGACCGCCTGGCGAGCTTCATCCGCGAGGCCGTCGCGCTGACCCGCGCGCTCCAGCCCGACCCGTTCCGCCTGATCCCCGACCCCGCCCTGTTCCAGGGCCGCCCGACCCTCGACCTCCAGCGCGCCGACGCGGCCGTCGGCGCCCTCGGCCGCGAGCAGCGCGAGGCCTGGCTCGCCGAGATGGACGCCCGCGCCCACGCCGACCCGCGCGTCATCTCGGCCGAGAGCGGCGTCTACAGCGGCGAGTCGCAGGGCGCCGCCGCCAGCAGCAACGGCTTCGCCGGCGAGTGGTCCGGCAGCCACGTCGGTTGCAGCTGCACCGCGACCGTGCGCGAGGGCGCCGACAAGCGCCCCGAGGGCTCGGCGCACGCGGTCCAGCGGTTCGTCGCCGACCTCCCGGAGCCGGGCACGATCGCCGAGCTCGCGCTGCGCCGCGCGCTGGGCCGCCTCGGCAGCGCCAAGGGCCCGACGATCCGCACCACGATGGTCGTCGACCCCGAGGCCGCGATCTCGCTGATCTCCCGCGCCCTCGGCCCCGCGCACGCCGCCTCGGTCCAGCAGGGCCGCTCGTACTTCGCCGGCAAGCTCGGGAAGAAGGTCTTCGGCGACAAGCTGACGATCACCGACGACCCGCTGATCCCGCGCGGCCTGGCGTCGCGCCACTTCGACGGCGAGGGCATCAGCGCCAAGCCGATGCCGCTCGTCGAGGCCGGCGTGGTCCGCAACTTCTACGTCGACACCTACTACGGCCGCAAGCTCGGCATGAGCCCGACCAGCGGCTCGCCGAGCAACCGCGTCGTCGCCCTCGGCGACCGCCCGCTGCGCGACCTGATCGCCGACGCCGGCGAGGGCATCTACGTCACGAGCTGGCTCGGCGGCAACTCGGACGCGACGACCGGCGACTTCTCGCTCGGCCTGCGCGGCCACCGGATCGAGGGCGGCAAGATCGGCGCCCCGATCGGCGAGATGAACGTCACCGGCAACCTGCCGGCGCTGTTCGCCAAGCTCGCCGCCCTCGGCAACGACCCGTACCCGTACTCGAGCCTGCGCGCCCCGACCCTCGTGTTCGAGGACGTGCAGTTCAGCGGGGCCTGACGCGCGCACGCGCGCGCGGCGTGGTACCGTCGCGCGCGATGTCCAGCGACACCTTCCACATCCGGATCCGCGCGATCGAGGGCGACACGATCGAGCTGCTGTGCACCACCAACACGGCCGGCGGATACAACGACTACGCCTGCTCGCGCTCGTTCGCGCTGATGGTGATCGAGGACGCGACCCCGTACGGCAAGCCCTCGCCGCTGCGGACGCGCCTCGTCGAGCTCGCCGGCGGCGGCACGCCCCCGCTGTGGGAGCAGAAGTTCCACAAGGAGCACGTCGCCGAGTTCATCGCCTCGACCGAGCTCGTCGAGCGGATCGGCGTCATCGGCGACGAGCGCGCGTGGGCCGACGGCCGCTTCTCGAGCAGCGACGCCGTCGCCGAGCGCGACTATCCCCTCCATCAATTCGTCCTCCGCGCCAAGGTGACCGACCCCAAGTGGCTCGCCGGCCTCAAGGTCGGCACGTCGTTCGGCACCACCGCCTTCGACGCCTGGTGGGACGACCCCACCCGCCCCAGCAACGCGGCCCTCGCCGCCGTCGAACGCAAGGCCTCCCGCTGGCGGCCCCCAGGCGCCAAGAAGGCTGCGAAGAAGGCCCCGGCCAAGAAGGCCGCGAAGAAGGCACCGGCCAAGAAGGCCGCCAAGAAGGCCCCGGCCAAGAAGACCGCCAAGAAGGCCCCCGCCAAGAAGACCGCCAAGAAGGCCCCCGCCAAGAAGACCGCCAAGAAGGCCCCGGCCAAGAAGACCGCCAAGAAAGCCGCAAAGAAGGCCCCGGCCAAGAAGGCCGCCAAGAAGAAGCCCGCCTGAGGCTCACTTCCCGAGGTCGACGTAGGGCAGCGCGTCGCCCATCTCACCCGGCTGGTCGCCGCGGTGATTCATGTCCTCGTAGCCGAGGGCGCCCTGCGACCCGCCGACGCCCCAGCACTTCACCTTGTGGTTGTCGAGCAGGGCGCACACGTAGTTGGCGCCCGGCGCGACCTTGATCGCGTGGCGGCCCATGCCGAGGTCGATCGGCTTGAGCGCGTCGCCCATCTCGCCGGGGCCGTCGCCGCGGCTGTTGGTGTCGCCCTGGCCGAGCGCGCCGAACGAGCCCCCGCCCCAGCACTTGAGCGAGTCGTCGTCGAGGATCGCACACGAGTGGAAGTACGACGCGACGAGCTGCACCGCCGTGCGCCCGGCGCCGAGGTCGACGTAGGGCAGCGCGTCGCCCATCTCGCCCGGCGCGTCGCCGCGGTTGTTGGTATCGCCGAGGCCGAGCTGCCCCTGCATGTTCGACCCCCAACACTTCACCTTGTCGTTGTCGAGGATCGCGCAGCTGTGCCGCGCGCCGACCGACACCCGCTTGGCCGTGCGACCCACGCCGAGGTCGACCGTCGGCAGCTTGTCGCCCATCTCGCCCGGCGCGTCGCCGACCGCGTCGAACCCGGGCTTGCCGTTGCCGAGGTTGCCCTCGGCCTGCTGCCCCCAGCACTTCACCGTGTTGTCGTCGAGCCGCGCGCACGCGTGGCTGTTGTCGATCCCGATCTGCAACACCGTGCGCCCCGGCCCGAAGTCGATCACCTTCAGCGCGTCGCCCATCTCGCCCGGCTGATCGCCGCGGTCGTTCTTGTCGCCCTGCCCGTTGCCGTTCCAGCCCCAGCACTTGGCCGCGTTGTTGTCGAGCACCGCGCAGGTCGTCCACACCGCCGCGATCACCTGCTTCGCGGTGCGACCGACGCCGAGGTCGACGAACGGCAGCTTGTCGCCCATCTCGCCCGGCACGTCGCCGAGGTCGTTGCCGATCCCGTCGCCGAGCGCGCCGAACGTCGCCTGACCCCAACACTTGAGCTTGCCGCCCTCGACGATCGCGCACCCGTGGTAGTAGGACGTGATCGCCGTCGCCTTGAGACCCATGCCGAGATCGGTGAACGGCAGGTTGTTGCCCATCGTGCCCGGGGTGGTGCCGTAGGGCTTGCTGTCGCCGACGCCGAGGTCGCCGCTGTCGTTGTAGCCGCCCCAGCACTTCACCTTCCCGCTGTGGAGCACCGCGCACACGTGCCCGTGGCCCGCCTCGAGGTCGTCGACGTCGAACGGCCCGAGCACAGGCGGCGGCTCGCCGGTCGTGCTGCCCTCGCCGCTCGAGCTCGCGTCGCCGGTCGTGCTCATCTCGCCGGTCGTGCTCGCGTCGCCGGTGCTCCCGCCCGTCGTGCTCGCGTCGCCGGTGCTCGCCGTGAGCTCGCCGGTCGTGCTCCCGCTGGTCGTGAGCTCGCCGGTCGTGACCGCGCCGGTGCTCCCGCCCGTCGTCATGCCCCCCGTCGTCATGCCCCCCGTCATGCCGCCGGTGCCGGTCGACGACCCGGTCGTCGCGCCGGTCGTCGGCGCGCCGGTCGTGTCGGCCCCGGTGCTCGACGTGCCGCCCGTGCTCCCGCCCTCCGTCGCCGACGTCGCCGTGCTGTCCCCGCACGCCGCGAGCAGCGCCACGCTGATCCACACCCGCCTCGCGTCCCCCATCGCCACCACCCTCGCGGGCAGCGTCCCCGCGGACGCGCCGCGTGTCAACGCGACGCGTCCGGCGCAGGCGCGGCGGCGGACGTCGGCCGCCAGGCCGCGCTCACTTCGACTCGATCGACACCAGCCCCATGTCGACGTAGCGCGCCTGCGCCTCCGCCCCGGTGAGGTAGGTGTCGTAGCCCGTGTTCTTGCGCAGGTAGCGGCCGAAGAACGCGACCACGAACGCCCGCGAGAGCGCGTTGACGGTCTGGTTGTCGAGCATCGCCTGCTTGCACAGCGCGCACGACAGCCCGCACGACCCGACGTCGTCGACGAAGCTGACGTGGCTCGCGCCGTTGACCGTGACCTGCAGCGCCGGCGACGCCGACTCGGCGTAGAAGGTCGTGTAGTTCTCGGCCGCCGGCGCGCACGCCATGAAGCCGTCGCTGTCGCTCGTCTCGCCGAGGTAGCCGAGCGGGATCGAGATCGGCAGCATGCCGCTCACGTCGGGGCAGGCCATCATGTTCGGGCACATGTTGGCGCCGTCGACCGGGTCGAGGGTGATGCTGGCCTTGACGCGCGCGTCGTACATCGCCGCGAGCACCGAGATCTTGCCGCCGAGCGAGTGCCCGGTGGTGCCGACGTTGTCGGCGTCGACGATGCCGCCGAGGGTCGGCTCGCTGGTGGCCCAATCGACCGCCGCGAGGAGCTGCTTGGCGTAGGCCGGGTGGCTCACGGTCTGGCCGATGTACCCGCGGTGGTCGACGTTGAGCGCCACGTAGCAGTGCGACGCGAGCCGCTTGGCGTAGTTGGTGTACTGCGTCGGCGCGATGTTGAAGCCGTGCGCGACCGTGACGATCGGGAACGGCCCGGCGATCGGCCCGTCGGTCGGGTAGTACGCGACCACCGGCACCGACGCCTCGCCGACCTTGATGTTCGCCGCGATCTCGCCGTACGAACACGGGCCGTCCTTGTCCGGGTCGTAGACCGCGTCGACCGGGGGGCCGCCCGTGGTGTCCGGCTCGCCCGTCGACGGCGACGCCGTGGTCGTCGCGTCGGTGGTGCCCTGGCTGAGACCGCCCGTGGCGCTGCCGCCGTCCGTCGTCGTCGACTGGCCGGACGTCGGACCCGCGCCGGTCGTCGGGTCGCTCGCGCCGCCGCCCGTCGAGCCGCCGCCGCCCGTCGTCCCGCCGCTCGACGCCGCCGCGTCCGTGTCGCTGCCCGACGCCGATGACGAGCCGCTGTCGCCGCACGCCGCGACCGCACAAATCATGAGTAGCCACCTGGAACCGTTCATCGCGCGGGACTCTAACCGAGCCGCCTCGCCGCGCGCCGCACATGCAACGAACGGCCCGCGCGAGAAACCATCACGGCCTGCTCACCCCCGGTAGCGAGCGAAGTATTGCCGCATGAGGAAACGCCGGAACCACGTGTTGAGGCTCGCAACGTCCAACACCAGCGGTCCGTACACGATCAAGGACTTCGCGCCGAGGCTGACCCCGTGCGGGAAGTCCTCTCGCAGCGCGTGCGGCCGCAGCGGCGGCACCCCGCGCGGATACTCCGGCGGCTCCGCGGCGAGCTTGCACACGTTGCGGGCCGTGAGCGCCGCCTGCCACAAGCACTCGATGGCCCGCTGCATCGTCCGCCACTCGCCCGCGCCGCTCTGGATCCGGACCGCGTCGCCGATCGCGAAGATGTCGGGCCGCGTCGGTCGCGGCGTCGGGAAGCACTGGAGCGTCGGCCCGACGGCCAACCAGCCCGCCGACGTCCGCGGCAGCCCGAGGTCCGCGAGCGCGGGCGCCGGCCGGACGCCACCTGCCCAGAAGGCCAGGTCGCACGGGACCTCCTCGGCCGCGCCGCCGGCGGCCTGGATCGCGGCTGTCCCGGCGGACAGGCGCGAGACGCGGGCGCCGAGCCGCAGTTCGACGCCCTGGGCCGCGAGGTGCCGGTGCGCCCGCCGGCCCGCGCGCGCGGTCAGGCCGGGCAGGAGCCGCTCGCCGCCGTGGACCAGCACGACCCGGGGTGCGCGCCACCCGGCCGGGCGCACGCGGGCGAGGTGGGCGAGCTCACCGGCCAGCTCGACCCCGGAGATCCCGCCGCCGACGACCACGATCGTCGGGCGCGCGCCGGCCGGCGCGGGGACCTCGCCCTCGCGGTACGGGTGCTCGGCGCCGCCGGCGTCGCGCGCGACCTCGGCGTCCGGCCCGAGCAGCGCCGCGAGGCGGGCCCGCGCGTCGTCGAACTCGCCGGCGAACTTGTAGCCGACGAACCGCTCCGCGCCGTCGATCGCCGGCGGCGGCGCCAGCGTCGAGCCGAGCGCGACCACCACGAAGCGCCCGCGCAGCCGCTCGCCGGAGGCCAGCGTCACCTCCTTGCGCGCCGGGTCGAAGCTCCGCACCACGCCGACCACGTAGCGCGCCCCCGGCAGCGCGCCGACGTAGCGCGCGGTGGCCAGCGACGAGCGCTCGAGCGGCAGGCGCCCGACCATCCGCTCCTGCACGAGCGGGATGTAGCCGTGCTCGGCCTGGCGGTCGACGACGGTGATCTTGAGGCCGCGGCCGATCGGGTCGCCGCGCAGGCGGTGGACCAGCTCGACCCCGGCGAAGCTCGCGCCGAGGATCAGCACGTCGCAGTCGTCGCCGGTCGCTGTCTGTTCCGCCATGTCCGCTCCGCCCTGCCCCGAAAGACCTGTCCCAAAAGCCATGTGTCTCAGTTGCCGAACACGTGCACGCGGTCGCGCACGCCGGCGGGGAACCGCTCGCGGGCGATCCGCTCGGCCTCGGCGCGGCTGTGGCGCATGCTGCGGTGGACCAGCACCAGCGCCTCGCCGGTGAACTGCTCGGACGCCGCGATCAGCTCGTCGAGGTGCGTGTGGCCCCACCGGCGGGTCTGCGCCACGTCGCGCTCGTCGGTCCAGCTCGTGACCTCGTGGACCAGCACCTTGCAGCGGCGCGCCAGCTCGTGCGCGTGGAAGAAGTCGATCTGCGTGTCGCCGGTGACGCAGATCAGCGGCTCGGTGTGGCTGTCGACGATCAGCACGCCGCGGCGCCGCAGGTCGGCGATGTCGGGCCCGGCCATCCCGACGAACTCGGGGCGCAGGCGCTGGGTCGTGCGCTCGACGACCCACGCGAGCGACGGCACGCGGTGGACCGTGCGCAGGCAGACCGCGCTGTGCCCGCGCGCGAGCCCCTCGCCGAGCAGGATCCGGTCGCCGGGCGCGTGGCCGTGGAGCTGCCACTGCAGGTCGAAGCCCTCGATCTCGGCCCACCCGCGGAGGATCCGGTCGAGCGGCCCGTGGATCTCCTCGGGCACATGGATCGCCGCCGGCGGCGCGCGCACGAGCTGGCGCTGCGACACGAGATAGCCGATCCCGCCGAGGTGGTCGGCGTGGCCGTGCGACACCAGGATCGTGTCGTACTTGAGCGCGCCGGGCGGGCACATCCCGACGTCGAACATGACCCCGATCTCCTTGACCATCAGGCACGTCTCGACCCCGCCGCGGGTGATC
>WBZU01003501.1_pt1 | contig 10254 bp, 6 predicted proteins | sample 5204311 | NCBI WGS metagenome assembly WBZU01 (sample SAMN12344359, study PRJNA552823) | activated sludge metagenome | biome: Activated sludge suspended growth; feature: Nitrification reactor; material: Wastewater; isolation source: activated sludge from nitrification reactor of wastewater treatment... | reverse complement strand
CTCTCTTGGACGGACTGGAAGAGTTTTACATTGCTTACCTGCAGCGCAACAAAAAGACCACCAACCACATGGAGCGTTTTGCCAATGCACTGGGACAAGAAAAAGTCAAGAATAACACTACTTTATTTCTTTGAGCGTTTATTATTATTACTATCTCTAGCTTCGTCTTCGTCGTCACCATCAAAGAGTTGAAGATCAATGTCGTCGTCGTAATCTCTTCGCTTGCTTCGGATCAAGCTTGACCAGGATGTCGGTGCTACACGCATCTCCACCAATGCATCCACGGCTGCTCGGATATCCTTGAGCACAACGGCATAGGGAGCGAACAAGACGGCGGAAATGTCCATCAATGCTCTGGCTGTTCTGGCACAGTTCGTTCCCAACCAGAATTGCAGTGTTAGCCCTCCTTCACCGTTGGGATCGACGTCTTGATCAATACGAACCGAGCATATCTTGGTCTGTCCGCAAAAGACGCATTTTTTTGTAGCTGCAGAACCTGTAGGACAAAAAACGTGTGTTTCTCGCAAAAATGTCCGACTCTTGGGATTCATAATTCGGTCAAAGAGGTCTCTTGCTTCCTGCGTGGCCCGCGTTCCGTTTCCGAGCGACTCACGCACCATTTGCACCGGATCAAGCACTTGCTTCTTGAATGACGGGAACGGACACTCGAGAACCATGTCGCGGAACGAGCAAAAATCTTTGTTACATCCGTCCAGCCATTCTTCAATGTTCTCGTCTGTTTCTTTCGGGATTTCGTCTTCTTCTTCTTCTTCATAGCTGCCGTCGTCATGTCCTGTGAGACGGTCCAGCCAGGTCAACTCTGTGTCAACTGACTCACGCAAAAACTCCATGAGTTGAACAGTATCTTCTTCTTGTTCTTCTTCAATTTGTTTCAAGATGTTGGCTGTTGCTTCGCGCGCGAGCTTGTATTGCTCTAGAAAAAATGATGGACCCCTATTCATCCTTTTAAAAATTTGAGTTTCGAATAAAAAAATTAAAAAAAATAGAAGAACAAAAACGCAATGGCATCTTTCATTGGTGTTCAGCCACAAGCGGGAAGCTCTTATGTGCCTATTCCAGATATTGTGAAGGCACTTCCTGTCTTGCCGTGGTCTGCGACACTGAACAGGCACGTTCCTACCATTTTCAACGACAGAGTGTTTGAAATGATTCAAGTGCAACTGGAAAAAAACTCAGACACGCTCGATCCCTTTTCAAGGCTCAACCTGCCTCAGAGACTAAACTACTTTGTCCGCAAATGCTCACGACAGCTTGTTCGCATGGCACAAGATTCTCCTGGAGATTTGTCCAAGTATCAGCTGCAAGTGTTGCGCGCGTTTGATTTTGGCAAAGTCGACCCGACAGAACTTGAACAGTGGAGACTCTCCATGTATCTGAATTTGAATTCGCTGAAGCAGACATATATTGATGCGAGCGCCAAAGCTTTTGTAGGCTTCTGTTACTTGCTCACCATAATGGAAGACGTTGAGCTTCGGGACAGGCTTTGTTACCAGCTCATGTTTTCGTCTGCTAATTGGGCAAACATCTCATCAAAGAAGCTGCAGAAAGAAAATCAAAAGGCTTGCGCTGACTGTTACGCGGACGTGATCCGAAGAACTGTGGAATATTCCGAAAGTAACGGATATGAATATGTCGGAAACGTAGCTTTAAAACTTGGAATCCCAAATCCCCAGTATCTTTCCGAGTCGGTGGCTTCTATTTCTTGGCTGCTGAGGTGTTTAAGAGAATCTCCGTATTCGTCCGTTGGAACGGTAATTGCATATTCCACTTACCTAACAGATGTATTTGAGAAGAATGTGTTCTTGGTTCTCGAAAATACATTCAAGACCGAGGATGAAGAAGAAGATACATCTTCTTCTATTGATTTTACAGAGCTTGCGCGCCCTATTGAATTTCTCAAGAAACAGGTTCCTTTTGTCTATGGTTTTACAAGTATGGCAGAATTACAGGAAAGTTCTTCGACCAACTCCATGTCTGTTGAAGAGATGCAAGAAGTGTCATCGTCTTTGCATGAGTTTATTAGAAACGACACATCTTTTCCAGACGGTATGCTCGACAAATACTGTCAACGTTTCTATGGAACCTCATTGGAAGATATTCTTGGAATCATTCTTTCTTCCAATGTGTTAATGGCGTATATGTCCGATAATGGCATACAAAAAGACGACATGATGATGGCGTTTGTTGGAGGAGGTGCCAAAGAAGATCCATCAACAAAAGCAAAAACCATTGATGAAATTCGCAAAGATCTTCTCTTGATTCGCAAGTCGATCAAGGATGACAGCGAATACTTGCTTGCTTTGGAAAAAGAAGCTGGAATCGATAGATACTACAAGGCAAGTCAACGTGTATTGGCTTACCGAGTATTTTTGAACGCGTTTGAGGAAAGATCTAGGCAAAACGACTTTATTCCGATGTCTTTTGAAGACGCAAAAAAAGAGGCAGAAAAAGTTTTCATCAGAGACGATACATTTAAGAACATGTATGATACGATGAAGAGAATGGAAGAGAAGAAGAAGCAAAGATCTATTTTGGAATCAGCTCTGTTTCTTCGCGAAACAAAACCACGCAGAAACTCCAAGGTCATCGACAAGGAAATTGAAGACAAAATGGCAGAAATTGACAAGAAACGCAAGCTAATGCTCGATAACTTTGCCGATGTCAATCCTTTTTTTCACTTGGAAAATCGACGTTTTGCCGATTTGATTGATTGGTATGTGAAAACCGGAAACACCTTGCGGAATTCTGGTCTCACAAGAGACGAGGACGAATTTGAAGCATACGTGACGCAAGTGTTTGGACAGAGCACGTATTTGAGTGCAAGCGGAGAGTATAGGAAACTGAGCGAACTTTTCGAGCAAAATCTTCAAGCAGCAGACGATTACGTTGATTTGCTTGAACAATTGAAATTTTTGGAATCTGAAAAACGTCGTTTTGCTACATACAAGGGTCGTTTTAAATATATTTCCATCTCTCTTGTTCTTGTGCTTTTTGGGCTTTTGTGCTGGGGAATTTATTTGCTTGGTGCGTGGGCCGGAGATGTATGGGTAAACACAGAAACTGCCAGAGATAGCTTGAAAACTTCATTCTGGACATTTGTCTCCAACATGTTCTCGTTGGAATCTGGAGAGGAGATGCTTGCGCGCGAGGCAAGAGGGGAAAAAGTTGCTCCTGGTTTTGCAAAAAAATTATTTGAGTATCTAACATACAGTGGCGATATTTACGGTCAAAATACGGGCGTCTTCTCATTCGATTATTCGCGTTTGCTTCCTCGAAACGTTATAGTCGAGTTTAAAAACAAAAATGCAACAAGCATGCCCATTTTTGCGCTCATGTATAAGAATATATTTGCGCAATCTGTGCGAACGTTGCGTCTTTCAAGAGAACTTATTTTGGCAGGAACGCGAGCACTCAATGATGGACTTGTGGAAGGAGAATGGTCCGAACCATGGAGAATCGAGAAGGAACGCATGTCGATTATTTTGTCGACAGAATGGAAAATGGTTCTGCTCGATTTTGCAGCCATGTATGATGGAATCCAGGAGGTTCAGCTACAAAATGCGCAATATGGAACACAACTAGTGTTGAATTTGGGAAGTGCTATCGTATCAAGAGATCCAAGAGCTTTATTTGGGTTCGGGACAAAGGCGCTTGGATTGAATTTGTCAAATTTTGAAAAATCATACAAATCTCATTACGAAAGCAACAACGGTTACGGGAAACCGCTTGATCCAAATGCGCCACTCAAGCTTGAGGATCCGAATGCAAAAGAAGCAGCCAGAGATGATTTTGTGAAGAGACTAGAAACTACTACAAGAAACGCAGAGGCAAGAATACAACAACTGCAGCAGCAAATACTTCAACTCGAGTATGGATCACAGCAACAGAGACTACTGCAAAGTATACCACGAGTGGTAGATGTCACTGACGAAACGACGATTTTGATTCCAAGGCCGGCGGCGACCCCATCAGGCGCTGCTTCTTCTGGAGGAAGAAGAAGTGGACCTATCACATCTTCAGATGGAACTGCACTTTCAAAGTTGGAAATGCGCAGACAAAGAAGACAACAGCAACAACAACAAGGAGGAGGAGGAGGCAGCAGCCAAAACAGCAACAATTAAAAAGGAAAAAAAAATCATTTTTTTTTAGATGTCGATCACTTGTCCTGGTTTTGTGTGGAAAGTGTCAAATGGCCACTCGGCATAGCATCGATCAACAAGTTCTGCACTTTCGTGTCCATCGAGAATGGATGACGCAATGGCAAGCGTGTGGAAATACCTGGTCTGAAGTTCAACAGGCATGGCTGCAATCTTTTGCAAGGGCTGCGCATGTGTTAGGCCAAGATGTTCGAGAGCGCGTATTTCTTCATCCACGAGTGCACCGTATGACATGTTCTCTTCCATCTTTGTTTTCAAAGACGACAAGATGTTTTGTTCTATGGCATCCATGTCGTAGCTATTGTTGAAAAATGGACTTCGTTCAATCTGTTCGAGAAGAAATTGAGCGCCAATGCCTGTATTTCCTGCCACTGCATTTGTGACTTCGTTGAAGGAGTTGCGTAAGATGTCCAGCTCGATCTTGACACCGACTGCCGTTCCTATTTTGTGAAGTGCTTCAAAGTTGCTCTGAAGTTCGGCAGACATTTTAGTTGGAGGTTGTCCAGTGAAGCAAAACTTTTCAAAATAGCCTGCTGCCATGATAAATGAAGATACCATTTGAAAAAGACTAGCGGCGCCGGTGAAAATGGCGCGCCCAGTTCCAGTTCTAACAAGCTTTACTCCGGCCTTGTTTTTGTCCTGGTATTCTTGAAAATAGTTCTTTGCCCTTTCCTTTACAACGTCCGTCACCAAGCCAATGGCGGTGTCCTTTTTGTTGGCGTCCAAGACATACAACTTAGCATGAACCATCCCCGTTTTGACATCTGTGAAAACAGGAACTTCTCGTGCGCTACTCAGAAAAACGCTACCTAGCGTTTTTGTTTCCGCATCGCCAAAGCGTCCATCTTCGAGCAAAAACTCAAAATCGACCAGTAGACTTGATAGTTCTTTCAAATTTTGACCGGTGAAATTCGCAACTGATATTGCATTTTTCTCAGCTTCGATCTTTGTGATAAAAGGGGAAACAAGCGCGACAAGGTCCATTCTGAATTTTGCAAATAATGGAGCAAGCGCTGAACGAGTTGCCGACGATGCTACAGGAACTTGTTGTTGTGAAGGAGCAACGGCCGCAGCAGGAAGATCGGCAGCTTCCAAAGGTATGCGATCATCTAGTGCTTCTTTTCCGCGATTGATTCCAAATGACATGGTAGCTGCCTTTTCTAGATCAATTGCAGTGGCAAATTTCTTGACAAAAGTTTCCCATTTGGACACGTCATCGATGAAGATTGTATCGAATACGTATCCATATTTTATGGTCGCGAATGTTGCATCTTCGTCGTCGTCTTCAATCTCGACTCCTCCTGCTTCGCGAACAACAAAAGCCATGTAATCCAAAATGGATGCCATCTTGTAAAGATAAATGCGAAGCCAGCCATCAATTTCACCCTGGCTCGTCAAAAACGCAATGTTTTTGGGTGTCAAATCTTGCACTTCGTTGTTCTCAAAAAAGTATCTGATAAATTTGTTTTGCAGCAACTCGTCAAAAACAAGACGGTCTCGATCGGCTGTATATTGATCTTGTGTGACACCGATATCGAGACTATCTGGGACAACCGACAAAAAGTGCACCATGGGCTGCACAAAGTATGTGCGATGAAAACGCTCAAGTGCATCTGGATCCGAGATTGTTCCGGGACTGTTGTATAAATTGATAACAACGGCTGTGTAAAATTCGAAATCCGATGCCAATTCCTCGACAGTCTTGTTGGAAACAGAAACGTCATCACGTCCACGTCTGCTCTTCTTACGCGCTCTTTGCTTTGGCACGACAGCAATTTCTTCAGGAAGATCAGTGTTCTTGGCAGGAACAACGTTGTCTTTCACAATGGTCACATCTTCAAGCTTGGATGATGCGTTCAGCCTTCTAGGTCCCAAGTGTCCCTTTGCGAAATTATAAGTTGTTGCCAGAGATCCGGCGTTACTTGCCCCAGTGTAAAATTGCTCAAAAAATAGGGGATGGAAAATGGCATTTCCATATGCTTCTTTTCCTCCAAAATTTCCAAATTCACTTCTCTTGGATGCTGCAAGTTGCAGCAAGTCTCGCAAAAGCCACAACACTTGATCTTTGCCATCTTTTCTGTCAAACTCGATTTCGGATATTGCATCAGTTCCGACATTTTGCTTGACAGCGCTACTGTAGTTGATCGTCGCTTCGTTGTCAAGTGTAAATGGCACACCGAGCAACTTTTCGCAGAATACACCCAACTGAAACATAAATGTTCCTAACTCATCTCCTTCTCTAAACGTGAAACCTTGAACAGGAGACGCATTTTCTCCGTATTTGAACAAGTAAAACAATGGAGTCTCCATGTATGCGACTGTATTGATAAAGAAACGCTCCAGTGCACCTCCTGCATCTTCATCCTTAAACCATACGCGTCCGTGGCAATAAATCATCACAAGAATAGTTCCAAGCGACCAAATGTCACCTAACTCGTTTCTTCTTGTCATGGAAAGCTCGTATTGCTCACCCTGAAATCGAGCAATTGCTTCCAGCTCGGCCTCGTCTCTTACCTGCTGTTCTGTATCTTTGATCAACTTGTTGACTTTTGCAATGGCCGCGTCAACCTCGACAGACGTAATGGTTACAGTCGCCTTGTTTTTACCCTTTCCCGTCTGTATTTGAGTGCCTAGCTTTGGAATGGGATTTTCTGCCTCAATTTGTTGTTTCTTCTCCGCCAAATATTCTTGAATCACAGCATCGACATAGGCATCGTCAGGATCGGCTTGCAGAAACGCATTGATGCACTCTGGAGGACTGTAGATATCCGTTCCTCCTCCTGCTGCTGGAACGGCATCTGTATCTTGAAACACGCACATTCCATAATCAATGAATTTGATGAGAGGATCGCCTCGTTGAATGTTCATGGAAAAAACATCACTGGATTTTCCGTCTTCGCGAATGACAGAAAATGTAAGTTGCGTGTCTCTTTCTGCATCCTTAAAGATAATGTTCCCTGGCTTCAAATCACAATGAAGAAACCCAAGTTCAGAGTTGGCACAATACAAAGCCCAAATGGTCTGGAACGAAATCTTTGAGAAAACATCTCTGGGAACTGGAGATGTAGGATATTTTGCCGAAATCCACTTGACCATATCGATTCCGCCAAATTCTTGCACCATCAAGTAATGCCCTTTGGTTTCGCTGTTCAATATTTCAAGCGCCATCTGCTTCGTTTCTGCATTGTATGTCTTGTTGCCTTTTGATTTTGCAACTTGATTCAAAAGAACAGCGACTGCATCCGAACATTTTGCAGTTTTTGAACCGTAAAAAGCAAGTGTCTTGACAAAGAAATCCGACGCGGATGTCAATTCTTGGAGTTTCAAAGCAACTCCTTTTTCCTGTTCATACTGCTCCCAGGATTCAGGTCGATACACTTTCAACACTTTGTCTCGTGCTCCATTTACGAAAACCATGGCATGACCGCCAGAATCCAAAAGCTTTGTAGTCTTTTCGTCATATCCAAACAACGCAAGAACGTCAGCAGCTTTTTTGGAAGCCCCAATCATTTTTCCCCCCCTTTTTTTCTTTTTTTTTCCAACAAAAAAAACAATTTTAATTTTTGTTCTTTTTTTTAAACTGGTGATACGGATCGACGCAAGCAAGCTTCGCTGCAAAAGATTGGGTGATACAAGTGTGGTGTCTTCTTCTTCTTCTTTTCACAAGGGCATAGCACATAAAAAGAAAAAACACCGTGCTCCTTCACGTTCACTTTCTGAGAGCACTTGTCGGCAAAGCATTTTCCTTGACGCGCAATTTCATCTTGCATGTCAAGGCAGTTGCATTTTTCCAAATCGAGTTGCCATTCATTGCACACGTGTTTCTTAGTGCAATCGCCAGCTACACAGGTAATGGCCCGTCTGCACTTGGTGCAAAGCTTGCTCTCCTTGTGTTCGGCGTTGCAAGTGCGGCAGGTGCGCGTCAACAAAAGCCAGCTGCAAAAGACTTCCCATGTGTTCGCCTTTCCGTCTGTGATGGAAACAATCATCTCGCGATAAGGCTTAAGGAGTTCTTCCGTAAGCTTGTTGCGACAAGCGTCTGTGTTGTGTGTTACCACGTGAAAGTTATGCGAAATGCGACCTTTTTCTAGACAACACGCCACAGAAAATGCCAGCTGACAGAAACTGTCGTCTTCAGCATCTTGCATCTGCATGCGCTTTTCGCACGAAACGCACTTGTTCTCGGCCAAGTAAGGGATAATCAATTCCTGAAGACCAGGTGGAATACACTTGCAAATCACAGAAGCCATCTACTCTACTCTACTTTTGATTTTTTTTTTACCAATTGGTAAAAAAAATGAAACGGTTACAGGGCCTCGAAAGTTTTGCGTCTTACATGTCGCCCATCGTGTCTACTACTACTAGTGCTAGTGGTATTGACAACGACATGCCAACTGAAGCTGAACGTATAGCTCAGAACTGTTTCAATAGGCACAAGGAGCGGCTGGAAACCGAGGGCGGTTTCTTATTGGGATCGTTTCGTTTTGACCGCTACTTGCAGTGCGTCACGCTAAAACTAAAGCCAGGCTACGATTACGACAAGGCACTTCTTGTGGCCAAGGAAGTTTTTGGGGCAGTTGCAGTAATTATTAAAAAGAAAAAATGAGTTCTTCTTCAGTGTCTGTAGCTCGGCATTTCTTTGCCATTTCTCGTCTTGATGCGGTGGCTTGCATTGCACAAATGATTTCGTTTGGCGCAGGCATGATAGGATATACGCTACGCTTGCCCTGGGCTCCCGTCTTGCTTCTTGCATCGATAGCCTTGCTCTTTGTTATAATCATCGTGTCGGCTATCCTGCAGTGTGCAGAGACGCGCATGAAGATACCTGCGCTCGCTTTGTATGCCAACACTTTTGGCGTATGTTTTATCTTTTTGTGGGTCAACATTGGAATCAGCGAATGGCACGACGCCAATTCGCTCTTTGTATTTTTATCCATTCTTTTGTTTCCTACCATTGTTTACCACGACATTTTTGTCTGTTTGGCGCTGCTGGTGATTATTTACCCGTATGGAGCAGCCAGAGCTTACTTGACAGGTATCGTCGATTCATTTGCTGCGCTCATGTTTCTTAATTTTACCGTGGTCGCTTCGCTTGTCTACACAATGGACAAGACGTGGCGCGCCATTCTGTGGGTCCACTTTTTGTTCTTTTGGGCCTCGCTCATGGCATCCACTCTAATCATGGTCTATGCGGATACATACAATGCGCTCTATCAGTGGATTTTGATTACGACAAGCACAATGGTTGTCGCCGTTCCGCTCGTGTTGTGGATATGCCACATGCTGCAGAAAGCCAGAGAAGCAGCGCAACAAGAGCAGCAGCAGCAACATTAAATTTTTTTTTCATTCTTCGTCGTCTTCGTCAATGGGATCGATGAAGAGTTGTATTCTCCACTGGCAGACTTGGTTGTCCCAGGGTTCCACGTTGTAGTCAATTTTGTAGACGCGTTGCTTGCGTCTCAACTCTTCCGTCATCATCTTGATTGTTTTTTCCGTTACGTGCGGCGCGCGTATGGTCAAGTCCAACGAGCGTCCATCGGGTTTAGATGCTTTGCGTCGCAGGCCATTGATGTTTTCCTTCATGGCTTCTAACAGTGGGTGCTTGCCGTCTTCACTCCAGGCTTTTTTGCGATCAGGATAATAAAACAAATCGCGCGCAGGAGGGTTGTGCAAATTCATGTCGCGACACAGCTGGATCAACTCTTGCGACATGGGGGGATAAGGCATCAGGACCATGTTGTCGCGCTGATTGATCATGTCCTCATAGGCGATACCACGCTTGATTTCGCTGTCACCAGCGACAGAGCAAATGGTGAATGCGCCAACGCCTGTCGAATCGATAAAACTTCCATTGAGTGCCATGAGCATCCCCTTGTAAAAACCACTCTTTTCGCCTTCTACGCTCGGGATGTATTTCTTGCAGTGAGCTATGCTCTTCATGTCGCGAATGTATGCTCGACGCTCTGCAAGAACATCTTTTTGCCCTTTGCGCAACCCTACCGGATCAAGCTGTCCCGTTCCTTCCAACGTCAAGTGCACAGGGCGTGTTCTTGTTGACGACGATGAGACACCAACA